>Ga0075163_10001344_pt1 | contig 32987 bp, 31 predicted proteins | sample JI1023141ADNA_FD_71478 | JGI IMG/M metagenome (GOLD analysis project Ga0075163, IMG submission 71478) | Wastewater effluent complex algal communities from Wisconsin, to seasonally profile nutrient transformation and Carbon sequestration -... | ecosystem: Engineered > WWTP > Effluent > Algae...
ACTCTGGCGACAAAGTTCCAAACTCTGGCCACAACCTTGCTGACCCAGTTGCAGAACGCCACAACCTGTTTCCAGCACCAGCGCAATACCGCTGCTACTTTGACAGACAGCCAGTTCCAGACTCTGGCGACAAAGCTCCACACTCTGGCCACAACCTTGCTGACCCAGTTGCAGAACGCCACAACCTGTTTCCAGCACCAGCGCAATACCGCTGCTACTTTGACAGACAGCCAGTTCCACACTCTGGCGACAAAGTTCCAAACTCTGGTCACAACCTTGCCAACCCAGTTGAAGAACGCCACAACCTGTTTCCAGCACCAGCTAAGTACCGCTGCTACTTTGACAGACAGCCAGTTCCAGACTCTGGCGACAAAGCTCCAAACTCTGGCCACAACCTTGCTGACCCAGTTGCAGAACGTCACAACCTGTTTCCAGCACCAGCGCAATACCGCTGCTACTTTGACAGACAGCCAGTTCCACACTCTGGCGACAAAGCTCCAAACTCTGGCCACAACCTTGCTGACCCAGTTGCAGAACGCCACCACCTGTTTCCAGCACCAGCGCAATACCGCTGCTACTTTGACAGATAGCCAGTTCCACACTCTAGCCACAAAGTTCCAAACTCTGGTCACAACCTTGCTGACCCAGTTGCAGAACGCCGCAACCTGCCGCCAGCACCAGCGAAAAACCGCTGCTACTTTGACAGATAGCCAGTTCCACACTCTAGCGACAAAGTTCCAAACTCTGGTCACCACCTTGCTGACAAAGTTCCAAACTCTGGACACAACCTTGCCGACCCAGTTGCAGAACGCCACAACCTGCTTCCAGCACCAGCGAAAAACTGCTGCTACTTTGGCAGATAGCCAGTTCCAAACTCTAGCGACAAAGTTCCAAACTCTGGTGACAACCTTGCTAACCCACCTCAGCAACTTCTTTGCCGGTTTAACACAGCCCAGGTAAACCAGCGGAAAGATGTGACTATAGGTGAGCACTGCGACGAGCAGACTCAACAGCACGGCCAGTGGACCGGCAATTGTGAACAACAAAATCAGGCTTCCAGCAAGAGCAAGCAGTGCTGACATGCCACCAAGAGTTCTATGCCAGGCATTGCCATCGTAAACTTGCTTTCGCAGTGGCTCTGCCGTCTTCAGCCAGAGTAAATAGAAAAGCATGAAGAACCCGATCACAGCCTTAATCGGAATTTCAAGCAGTTTGAGGAGCGGATTTTTCCATGAGCTTTTATTCTTTTCTTGCACGATATTCTTTCCAAGAAAAATAGACGAAAATTCTCAAAAAATTCGGTTCAGCCGTATCGGCAAAACCAGGCACATGCAAGCTAGAAAGGCGCTGAAACCAACGCCTTTCTAGCTTCACAAGTCAAACAGAGACAACAGCAAAGCTTTACGGCTGAAGTCGACAGCTAAGGTCAGCAGTGCCCTAAAGCACTAGAGGCACTCAAGCACTAGAGCTGTTTTAGCTCGGCCACCAAGGGCTGGCATTCGGCGATCTTTGCTATGCGGTTGACGCAATTGTCGTTTTCCCGACGGCAGATCAAACACTTCAACGCCCGACTCACCAAGCACGGCCAGGGTGTCTTGGTCAAGAAAGCGAAGCTGTTGAATCAAGCCGCCAGCAAAGGTGTCGATGCAACCAAGACGCGACTTTAGGAAGCCTGGTAAATACCAGTAAGGCGCACCAGTTACGGTATCGCCAACCTCGAAAGCAAACGGTACAGAGTCAGACATGCAAACGGCTTGAGCATTCTCAACATTCAAGAGCCAAACCTTATTACCATCACCAGCAAATGCCATCCCTGGCCCCGCAGGCTGAGCCGCGATGGAAAAGCAGTTCCAACTGCATTCAGAATCAAGTCGTGCTGCCCCTTGACCAAGAACTTCAAGGCGGACGATGCCGCCTTGACTGCCGCAAATATACAGCTCGCAGTTGGAGGCCGAGAAGGTAATATCGACAATGTTGCCCATGTCGCAGAGCCAAGCATCAAAAACCAAGTGCGGCTGATCGAGATCAAGATTCCAGACTTCCACCACACCGCCCGTGCTACCAAGAGCGACATAGCGGCCATCACTGCTAGTCTTGATGCTATAAAGCTCACCTGCTTCAATACGAGATGGCAGAGGAGCAACTTGCCGACGACACTGCAAACTATAGCGCTGCACCTTCCCAGAATCGTCGCCAGCGTATAGCAACTCGGTAGCCACACGTCCATCATCATCGAGAAAATCACGAGTAACAGCAACAGTGAGGTTATGGGCTCTGGGTACAGAGCGCCGCACAACACCATTCCCCGTGAGGCGAGCCAACTCAAGCTCGCGCCAGGGGCCAACAATACTAACTAAATACCGGCCACTCGCCGAGAATGCAGCGCGGCAAATACTAGCCGGGGAACCAGCAGCAGAAACAATCGTTCGGAGCCTTGTCATCACTAGTCTCACTTTAGGAAAGAGGTTAAAAGAGAGCCTGTAAAGACCCTTTGAGAAAAGCACACAAAACAAAGCAAGCACAAAAACGAGATGCGGCTGCACAGCCGCATCTCCAAACACGTTGATACTATGGACGCCAGGAACTAGGCGAAGGAAGCCTACGAGTCGCTCTCGACTTCCTCATCGATATCCTCATCGAACCCACCTGAATCATCAGAATCATCAGGATAGAAGGGCCCGATCTCTTCAACATTGCCTTGCGGCAGACTCTCGTAATCGATGCCCTGATCCTTCCACCGCTGCAATCCTGTCTTTCGCCAGCACTCGGGTGCATCCTTCACCGGATACTGCAGCTCTCCTTGATCTTCGATGTTCAAGACTATGGCATCCATTCCAACTGTCCGAACCAACTCCTGCGCGCTGACGATGTGCGGGATACCGCCATAGAGGGAACTCCCATAGAAATGAGCATAGGTGCCAGCATAGACCACGAAATCCTTGCGGTCCAAAATCCAAATCCCTTTGTCAAAATTCGCCTTGGTCATGTTTGTCATAGCAATGTGTCCAGTACTGAAAGTGAAAACCGGTCTAACACAAAGATATCGAGCAGCGGCACCACCACAACTGGCACCACTGCTCTAAGGTTTTGCCGCCACCGTTAAGGCCGAGGCAAACTGTCGATGTAACGAAGCGCCAAACTAAGCGCTACGATGGAATGATTGTCGGCAATCTTCGAGCCAATCTGCGCCATCGCCTCTTCACGGGACCAAAGGCAAACTTTGAGATTATCTTCAGAACCGCTCAGTCTCGCAGTTAAACGGGCCTGATCCACTTGCAGTTGCACCAGGAAATAACCAGGAACCACGGCACTTGTACCAGAGTTCTCGGCGACGTTGCCCAGGTGAGTAACAGAAGCAACCACAGCGCCAGCAAACACCTCTTCGCCCAGCTCTCGAGCAACGGTGCCGAGCGGCAAATCACCGATTTTGAGAGTACCAAGCTGGCCTTGAATTTGCGCCTGATCTAGCTTCTCGCCAAAGCCGCGGGGAACCTCATAGGTCCAATGACAGAGAGGCAAACGCCACTGTTTGACCAAAGCGAACTTGCCGTTGACTAGAACAACTATCACAGCACCGTCACTGACTCCACCATTGGCATTGAAGCGCACAGTGAATTCACCCGCTGCACCACCAGGAAATACAACAGCCAATTTGACATCGGTAAAGAAGCGACGAGAATGTTCGTAGATTTCGACAATACGGACAATCTCAATTTCACCTTCAGTGCTCAAGCCGAGCTTTCGCAAAGGTTTCAAGCCACGACTCTCAAGCTCACTGTTGATGGTTTGAAGCCGCAATGTTCTCTCTTCGATTTTCTGATTCATGATCTATCCTTCTGCCTCGGCAGAAAAGGTTTTGAAATGGAAAGGGAAGCCTCTGCTTCCCCCGGAAGTAACCCTTCCGAAATTAACTACTCGTGACACAAGCTATCTAACGTTTTACTCGGGCAACAACGCGAGAATAAACAAGAAGTTGCCAAAGTGGTGACAACCAACTGCTTCCAGTGCTGGCTGAAAGCGCATGGTCTTGGGCTGGAAGACTGGCATGCGGAAGTCATCAAGCGTGAATTCGATCAACTCGATGCCGCCATCGCCCAATACAACCAAAGTATTCGAATCAGGCACGAACTGCAGCGAGCTAATTCGGTTCATACTCCTCAGGCAGGGACGAACACCCTTATGCCTGAGGGGATTAGAAACGAATAGTTGATTACCGACGCCAGCATACGCGACCAGGCCAGTATTGGAATCACAAGTGATTGTCTTGAGGCACATATTGTTGACCTGCTGTTGGTCATCAATGAGAGCACCCAGACGAACTGGCTCTGCCTCGTCAGCCAGGCCCATGCTGAAAAGACAATTGAAATCAGTAGCGACCAAAAGCTCCCCAGTGACAACGCTAAAAGTTAACTCCTGCGCTGCACCTGGGACTGAAGCGCTAAGCTCCAACTCGCTTTCTCCATCGGCAGAAATGCGAAATACCAGAATCGTTCCCTTACTTCCTCCAACAGCAAGAAGCTGCCCCTCATCACCGTAGGTAAGACTGACCGGCCATTCATCAGCAGAGGCAAACTGGCAATAGATAGGCTCCAGCAGCTGGTCTCGCCCCAGGTCAATGCGATAGATACAGCAGTCATCAACAAAGCTCAATGCCAACTGACTAGCGCAAGGGTGATAGACAGCTGCTCCAGCCGTGCTGCGGAAGAATGTCGATCGCAGAGACTTTTCATTCAGCTCTACCACATAACCACGCTTTTTATTGCCCTGCAATTGGCATTTGGTCAGGTCATGCAATTGCGGTGGCGCGTCATCAAAAATCACAAGCACAGTCTTTGGACTGCCAGGTTCGAAAAGCACTCTCCGTGGCGATGCGCCAGTTTGTGCATCTAACAGAACAAGCACAGTCAAGGTACTCTTTAAATCAGACATAACAGACTCCAGTCGTTTAAATGGGTTGTTCATCGAACTATGCGTGACTACGCAACAGAGTTCTGTCGGGGACAAATTTGTTCTTGAGGAAGTGTTTTTGTGTTTCCGGCGTTTTCTCTTGAAAATCATTTGCGATGAATATCCTTACTGTTAACTAAAGCGACTCTCAATAAGCAAGCAGATCTGACCACAATCGAAATACAATTCGGGATTAGTGCAAAATTAGCTACTCCGCAAGCTAGACCAGCTCTACAAGCTAAACTAGCAGCCTCGAGAAACAACCGAGACAAACTCGGAACAACAAATTCTCGGCGGCGCCGCCTAGCGCTGCTCGCGCGAGACAAGCAGCTAGAGCCAATCTCCGAGCCAGCCACAGCAAGCCAACGGCAATAGCCGAGCACACCAGATACGGTGCTCGGAGAAGAAGAGCGCAGCAACCAAATTTCCCTGAGGCCTGCTATTGCTTAGACTAAAGTAGAACTGTTGCAACGCTGTTGCACGAAACACCAGACCAAGAATTTGCTTTACTCTTCCAGCAAAGCCTAAGAGTTATATATCTTATGTTCACAATATGTTCTTGCTACCCAGCTAAACTAACTAAGTAAGTTTCAAGTCAGCGCACAGTTAGCACCAAGAGAGACAAAGAATGAAGCACGATTCGGCGATTTTCTGGTTTCGCCAAGATTTACGGCTGTCTGACAACCCTGGCCTTATTGCGGCGGTCAACTGGGCAGCCGAGAACCAAGGCAAGGTTATACCGGTTTACATTTGGGCGCCCGACGAAGAAGGCATGTGGCCCCCAGGAGGGGCAACCAAAGTATGGCTGAGTGAATCGTTAAAGGCACTAGCTAAAGAAATCGAAAAGCACGGGTCAAGACTGCGCATATTTGAAGCTGATCCGCAGATTAGCGAAGACAAGCCCAAGCAGTCGAGCTTGAGCATCCTCGCGGCTGTGGCTGAAGAACTTGGCGCTGGCGCAGTCTTCTGGAATCGTCGCTACGAGCCAGCAGCGATTGCCCGCGACAAGGAGATCAAATCGACTCTCAAAGCCAAAGGCCTAACAGTAGAAACTTTTAACGGGGCCTTGCTCTTGGAGCCCTGGCAGGTGGCGACGAAAGAGGGCAAACCATACCAGGTCTTCACGCCGTACTGGCGCACTTGCCTTAGTCAGATACAAGTTGAACTTGAACCGCCCCTAGAAGCGCCGAAAACAATATCCTCAAAAAAGTTGGCAGCAACAGACACAGAGAAACTAAGCTTCGAATGCAGCTTGGAAGACTTGCACCTGCTTCCCCACATTAAGTGGGAAAAAGGCATCACCGAAGCATGGATGCCCGGCGAAAAAGGCGCCCTCAAGCAACTCGACAAATTCTTGAACGACGGCCTGGATGATTATTCAGAGATGCGCAATAGACCAGACATAGAAGGCGTCTCGCGCATGTCACCGCACCTTCACTTTGGAGAAATCAGCCCACGCAGCCTGTGGTTTATCATCAAAGAAAAAGCTGAGCATTTCAGAAACGAAAAGAGCAAGGCCGCAGCCCTTTCATACCTGCGTGAAGTGGGATGGCGGGAGTTTTCACACCACCTGCTCTATTACTTCCCCCAAACGCCTACAGAGCCCCTTAGAGGAGACTTTAAACTATTCCCCTGGGAGAAAAACCCAGAAGCTCTACGGGCCTGGCAAAAAGGCCTGACAGGTTACCCCATCGTTGACGCCGGCATGCGCGAACTATGGCATACCGGAATCATGCACAATCGTGTGCGTATGATTGTTGCTTCCTTCCTGGTAAAGCATTTGCGGCTGCCCTGGCTGGCTGGCGCTCAATGGTTTTGGGATACTTTAGTTGACGCTGATTTAGCGCAAAACACTATGGGATGGCAATGGTCGGCAGGCTGCGGCGCTGATGCGGCGCCATATTTCCGCGTTTTCAATCCAATCTTGCAAGGTGAGAAATTCGACACCGACGGGGCCTACGTGCGCAAGTGGGTGCCGGAGCTAGCCAAAATGAAGAGCAAATATATTCACAAACCGTGGGAAGCTCCGCCACTAGAGCTAATTGCCGCTGGGGTGACTCTGGGAGAGAACTATCCTTTGCCGATTGTCGAGCATGGTGAAGCGCGTAATCTGGCGCTGGCTGCTTTTCAGAAATTGAAAGAGAGTCGGGTGGGGGTTAGTTAAGCTCTCGGGAACCCCTCAGGCGCTTCACCCGATAAATTAGCAGGTAGGCCTCAAGATAAAGTGGCGCGAACTTACTGCATCAACTTCTCGAAATCGCAATAACGCAGAGAGTGGCCCGCAGCGACATCGTGCTTAAGCTTAGCGCCAAGCACCAGTAGTGGTGCCGAAATTGCCGTGTAGTAACGCTGCTTAGCAGACAAATTAGTGCTTGCTACATCTTCGGCCTTAAGCGTCTCGCCCTTCTTCAGGGCGCGCCTAGCCACCAATGTAGAGACCGGCGCATCGACGTATTGACAATGAATAATATCGCCCTTGAGAGCCTGACAATTTTCACTTACAGTGCGCCCAACAATTTGCCAGGGAGTGCAACAGATAGAATCAATAAATTGCTCTTCGACAATATAAACAGGCTCGATATCTTTCAGACCAATTACTTGGCCGCGTTTGACTCGATCGCGCCAGCGATAAACCAAAATACCCTGGCGGGGGTCCACCTGCACCGCAGCAGGGCAAGAGGCCTCAGCTAATTCAATTTGCTTAGCATCGGCCTTATCAAAATTCTCAATGGTAAGCACGGCCCCTTCATTGACAATACCCACGATCTTCTTGCCGAGAACAGCTGACCTGGCGACAATGGCATCAGGCGGAAGGCTCTCGGGATCGACTTCAAATTCTGCCAGATCACTTTCGCTCAGTACACTCGGGGCCATAATGCGGCGCTCAACAAACACCACTCTTCCCTTTGTATGCAAGCCTTTAGCTCGCCAGGCAGAGAGCTTATTACGATAGACAAGATTACCCATCTGGCCAAAAGAAAACATAATTATCGGAGCTAAAAACAAATATGCCGCCATAGTCAGCACCAGCACCAGTGGCATAGGAAACCTCTGCCAGAAATTTGTGGCTGGCGCCAGAGGCGCATCTTTGAGGGAACAGACAAAACGCTTACAGGCTAGATCTGCGGCAGTGCGCCGTTTCTTATCGCAAAACAAGCCAGCCAGAACTCCAGCCATTGCCATCTGCGCCATGGCATAAATTGGCATATAGAATGCCCCTAATGGGAAAATCAAACACGGCATCCAATAAACAAACCGAGCAAACAAGGCAGCGAAGAAACCAAGGCGCCGCCCTTCGCTATTGCGCACGACCAAGCCAGTCAGGCGCTTTCCTGGCGTAGCGGCCCAGGCCGATGATTCAAAAATAGCAAAATAAATCGGAACGGCTAGAAGTACGATCAAAGCCAGTGCCGGTAGGGCCACCAAGAGGGCCGCGCCCACTCCAGAAAGCGAGGAACGCGGAAAAATAATAAAGTTACTACCGAGAAAAGCCAGGTAAACTCCGCCACCAAGCAATGTCACCAAGATAAGACTATCAAGCAGCATAGCCAAAATTCTAGTGAGCACAGGCGCTGCAATTAGAGCAGTCGCGGGGTTATCCTCTTGGGCTAGAACATCGGTCATGGGCAGAATACTTTTTCTGTTGGCACACGGGACGGCAAAATGCCAATTCTCTTCCCTAATATGCCCTAATTTGCTTAAACTTGCGGGATTTTTAAGACTTGATCAGGGTAAATCAGGTCACGATTTACGATGGCATTGAGACTTACAAATTGGTTTACCATGGCCATAATCTCTTGATTCGATGGTTCCTTGCCGTTTTTAGCGGTGAGCACTGTGCGCGAAATATTCCAGAGATTGTCACCAGGCACAACTTTATAAGTCGCTGGAGGCTCACTAACGACTTCTGACTTATCGATATCACTCATTCTCTATCACCAACCGCCTGTGCGCTTCATCGCTTAAGTTCGTTTAGTATTGCGATAGGCTTTGCCCAGATAGTGACGGCCTAAATCTTCGTGAGCATTGCTATGCAATGGTCTACCGTTGCCTGAACCGGGGAAAACGATATATTCCACTTCGGGCCGTTGCGTGCCACCGCGCCGGGGGTTGGAGTTAATACCTAGTGACGCAGCCAGAGCCATAGAGCCCTCACCCAGTTTCTGATGCGGGCCAACATCGGCAAAAACAGCAAAGCGCACATTATCGCCATACCTTACAGCGGCAATGTCACCGAGACGCACACCGTATTGCTGATATTTCTCTAGTGGCAAGACGAAGTATTTAGTGGTTTCGGCATTCACTGGCGCGCCATTACGATGACGCAAGGAAGTATTGCTCTGGCCATCAGGGTCAATCTGTCTGGCCCTTGGCGAACCATCAGCATCAATGGCCATGCCAGCGCGGAAGTAAACAGAACCACCGTCAACGCGGGTAAGCCGGCGAGCATATCCGGCACTCTGTGCCACGCCATCAAAGAGCTGATTCAGACGCTCTTCATCTGTGACTACGCGCTGCTCTGGCTTGTTCCAAGGCACAACAACTTCGCGCTGTGGCAAGGGCAAATCTTGAACTGAAATATCTCGCTGGGTTGGAATTACCCGCGGAATAGCCTGGGCGTCCAATTGAGGCGGCGCCACGTAAGGTTGAACGTAGGGCTCCAGCTTGGGCTGATCATAAACCTGGGCAGCAGGCTTAACATCAGGAGCAACAAAAGCTTGAGTGGGAACATCGGGCAACAAATTGCGCTTATCGGGGAAAAGATCAGGTGTAACTGTGGAGTCAGCGACTTTGCCAGTAGCATTACTACGGGGAATATCTCGTGACCCATCGGTCGCTTGGGCGGGGGGAATTTCGTTACGCTTTGCCGAGAACAAATCTTCAGGCGCGGCTTTTTGATCGGCAACTTTAGTTTCGGGCTTGACGGCATCGGAGAAGAAAGTACGGTCGCCCATATTCTTCGCCCACCAGGTACCGTAAGAGCCAACAGCGTCTCCTTTTTCAGTCTGCTGTTGCTGCCAACTGCCATCAGCATTCTTGACGCCGCGCAAGACTACATGCTCTTTGCCCTGATCATCATTGGCATAAAGATGCACAAGAGTGCGCTTACCAGCCTTTTCAAGCTCAATAGTTAGGTTGCGCTTAGTACCATCTTTATCAACGACTTCCACACTGGTTTGACCAGCGCGACCGAGAGCCTCGACGGCCTTTAACTTATCTTCGGCAGATGCGGCCGGACTAATGAGAACTTCTTTGGGCGCCAGTGGGGCCGGGGTTTCAAGTGAGACCTTGGGCAAACTGGCGGGCTGATCTGATGCAGTCGCATCGGCAACCTGTTTACCAGAACCGGGATTACCAGCAACCTGTTTATCCGCACCTTGCCTGTTTGCAGCTTGCCAGTCAGCCGGTGTCAGCTCTTGAACGGCCTTAACTTCAGGCTTAGCTTCAGGCTTCGCCTCTTGGCCCGCAGTAGTATCCGACCCAGGTTTAACTGCGTCTTTATCCTTGTCTGCTGACTTGCCGTCGTTTTCGAGAGAAGCTGCCATCGGGGGATGACCTTTGGAAATTTTCCAGGTAATAACTTGCCATATTCAAGTATCCAACAATTTACCCAGAGGGCAATGGTGAAAATCCCATTGCCCCCAAACAGGCTCTAACCTTTCGCAACTATAAGCTTTCGCAGCTCAAACGGCAGCTAGACGGCAAAGCGATTCCTCAGGCTGGAAACAAGGCAGTAGCAATTCATGGAGCGATTTCCATGCCTGACGGGAGTGCTCGTAAGCGACATACAAAGCCACAGATAGCTCACCCACAGACGGCGGCAAGCCTTCAAGCAGGCCCTTTTGCTGCCAGTCTTCAAGCAAACCCGAGCATGAAGTCACGGCGCACCCAGCTTCGGCGACTCCGGCTACAGCGACTTCACATCGAGCGAGTTCACCCGCCGCACCTCGACCAACAACAGAGATACAAGTAATCTCGAATTTTATGCTGGCATTTAGCACGCCCGGTATACCGGCCAATTCTTCCACCAACCTCTGGCCCGATGAACGGTTCAAGCCCGAAACAACATAAGAGGCAACAGAACAATTGGCAGCCTCAGAAGTCACAATTGACTCTAGTAGCGACTGAGACAACGACTTAGCCGTCGCGCCTTTTGCCTGCACATAAGTCTCAAGCAAGTTAACATGGCCGACTTCGCTTTGCACGGTGTCGTGAATGAGCTGCGAATGTATCAGTGAAGAATCAAACTCGATCTTCAAAACACTGAAGCCATCAACAGCAGTAACACCAACAATGTTTTTAGCCGAAGCTGCCGCCTCGACTTCAGAGCCAATCTCAGTGCCACAATTATCGGGATTAAAGACACTGCGCACCCGCAGAGCCACTGAGTTTTCCCGTGCGCATTCTACCGCCCGCGGGTGAATCACCTGGGCACCTCGGGCAGCCATCTCCAAGCAATCGCTGTAGCTGATGCGCTTATGCTGAATTGCGCCTTCAATAATATTTGGATCTGCTGTAAAAATGCCATCGACATCAGTGTAAATATCGCACAACTCCGCCCCCACAGCCGCAGCAATTGCTACAGCCGAAGTGTCAGAACCACCGCGCCCCAAAGTTGTTATATCGCCAGCAGCGGTAACACCCTGGAAGCCAGCAACAACGATGACATCATTGTCGACAAAGGCCTCATCAATCTTGCCCGCATCAATACTGAGAATTTCAGCATTGCCGTAGTTTGATTCGGTGATGATGCCCAATTGCCCACCAGTAAAAGACTTGGCCTTAATTGCCAGGTCACTCAAAACAATACTGAGCAAAGCAATTGACTGTTGTTCACCCGAGGCCAGAAGCACATCAAGCTCGCGTGGATTAGGCTTGTCAGAACAGCGACCAGCCAGGCGCACCAAGCTATCAGTAGTATCGCCCATGGCAGAAACTACCACAATGGTCTTGTAGTCGGCACTGACAGAAGCCACTATTTGAGCCACGTGAGCTATACGCTGAGGATTCTTTACCGAGGTGCCGCCGAACTTCAATACTTTGATTTTTTTATTTGAACTACTCATGTTTAGCTCCTTTATTCGAGGCGGAAGAAACGAGAGCAACGCGAGCAGCTTCTTGCAAAGCAATCTCTAAATCTTGCAAGAGATCAGGCGCATCTTCAATGCCCACAGACAAACGAATCAGACCATCGACAATACCGAGAGGTTCACGCACTTCTTTGGGGATAGGAGCATGAGTCATCGTAGCTGGGTGGCAAATCAATGACTTAACGCCGCCAAGACTTTCACCAAGCTGGAACAATTCAGTAGAATTGACCACACTCTTAGCCGCTTCCAGACCGCCTTTAACAACAAAGCCAACAATGCCACCAAAACCAGTCATTTGTGTCTTAGCCAAATCAAACTGAGGATGTGACGGCAAACCAGGGTAATAGACACTTTCAACCAAATCGTGCTCTGACAAATATCTAGCCACGGCAAAAGCATTGCGCTCATGCTCTTTCAAACGCAGAGCAAGGGTTTTCAAACCACGCAAAATCAAGAATGAATCGAAAGGCCCAGGCACTGCGCCGCCAGCATTTTGATAGAACTTCAGTTGATCATAAAGCTCATCATTGTCAGTGATGATAGCACCGCCAATTACATCGCTATGTCCGCATAGATACTTGGTTGTGCTGTGCACAATAATATCTGCGCCAAACTGCAAAGGCTTCTGAAAATATGGCGTTGCGAAAGTATTGTCGACGGCGAAGAGCAATTTGTGTTTCTTTGTAATTTTGCCAACAGCCGCTAAATCAGCCAATTTCAAGAGCGGATTAGTCGGTGTTTCCAGCCAAACCAATTTAGTATTTGGCTTAATGGCAGCTTCGATTTCTTCAGGTTTGGCAGCGTTGACATAAGAAAATTCGATATTGAATTTTCTCTTGACCTTCTCAAACAGCCTGTATACGCCTCCATAGACATCTTCTCCAACAATGACATGATCGCCAGCAGACAAAATATCAAGCACAATTGATACGGCAGCCAAACCTGAAGCACAGGCTATTCCATACTTGGCTCCTTCTAAAGAAGCAAGGCAAACCTCAAGCGCTGTGCGGGTTGGGTTATGAGTGCGAGCGTATTGATAGCCCTTATTCTTGCCCAATTCATCGAGTACAAAAGTAGAAGTCTGATATATAGGGGTAATTAAAGCCCCAGTGGTTGGGTCGGCCTCTTGGCCGCTGTGAATCGCTAAAGTGTTGAAGCCAAAGGTACGTTGTGGCGCGTCGGTGCTGGATCTAGACTGGCCCTGGGAAGACGGTTGTGTTGAATCTTGCTTACTAGTAGTCATTTATTTTTCTCCAAAGAAAAACTCCCTTTCTCGCGGCTGCGGGAAAGGGAGTTGCTAACTTAATTACTGATCTTTAGTCTCGATATGCTCGATCAAAATCGTAACGCAACAAATCCCTGCCCGCGAGGGGCATGGACATCTGCATGTTGCTGGTGGAACGATTTAACATGCCGAGCATTATGCGGGTATAAAATTTTGATTGCAAGACTATTCGACTAATTGTTAAGCAACCATGAACAGATGCGCTAGGATAAGGCACACTACTAAAGGCAAATACATTTAGATGATTGCAGATTGAGAAATGCCAAATAAATACATGCAATATTTTGTGTTATTCCAAACGTGGCTGTTAGAGCGCTGCTCACTAACACTCACTACTGCATTCCCTGCGCCACTCTTATTACTATTCACAGCATCTCTATCGCTACTTCTATCAGAGCTTTTTATTGACTACAACAATCAAGCCATAGCAGCCGCTAAAAGCGAATTGGGCTGGTCCCTCACCCAGAACCGCAAACACCTTGGACTATACAAAGTTAGTATGGCGCGCACTGGCGTGCATGTTGAAATGCCAAATCAAAGCGTTATTGTCTTGTGCCTTCCCCCGGGAAAAACAGTCTCAATCATAAACATTGCCAGCAAACGAATTTGCCAACTTCCCCTAGATAACTTTGAAGGTCAGATGGTGCGCCACCTGGCGTTCGGGAAAGGCAAATTAATGTCAGATGTTCCGATACTAAAAACTGGACAATTCATCAAAAACAACATAAAAGCTGATCGATACGAAATCGACAATCAACGCTATAAAAAATACCTTGCACATGCGAAAGAGTCATCATTCGAGCCAAGCCTAATAACAGAGAAGTTGCGACTATCAGCGCTGACAGACAGCCCATTCTCCGCAGCTGGAGCTCTTATGACGAAGCTATATGGCTTACCAAAACTCGCAACTATTCCGCTAGAAATGGATTACAAAGATCCTGATGGTGGCTCACACCTAGTGCTTGATACGCTTTCAATATCACGCAAGAACGTAGATAAACTAATGATCTTGCCAGCAGGTCTAAAGAAAGCGACAATCGATGACGTTCTACTCGACGGCAACGAATCAGCGGTTGACATACTTAGGTATTAGAGAATTCTTGAAAGTTCAGCGTTTTTTCGATATTTCTGGCTTGTTTAGTTCACTTCCAAAACTGTCATTTTTTCTGCAAAATTTCTGACAGTTTTGGAAATCAAAAAAATGTGTGCTGAGCAACTGCATTTCGTCCGCCAATCTTGTCTCATTTTCATGTGAAAAATGAGTCAAGATCGGAACGCCTCAAAAAGAGGAAAACCAGCAAAAGGGAAATGGCAAATATGCAATACTGTTCAAGCTCTAATTCCAGTCGAGAAGAATCAATGACAGAAGCAGAAACAGCAGACGAAACAAAAGCCGCCGTAGCCAATGCATTGAATACAAGAATCGCGCTGTACGATCCAACCCAAGACTCGCTGGAAGAAATTACTAACTTACTTCATCAGGCTTATGCCAGCCTGGCAGCTCGCGGCTTCAACTATGTCGCCGCCACGCAAACGACTGAAATTGCCGAAAGTCGGCTGACTGCGGGGAAGGGATACATCGCCCGGTTGACGGGAGAAGCAAAGATAATAGGCACGGTTACTTATTACACCACAGCAAGAGTTGCACCTGACGAACCAGAGTATTACAAGAAAAGTGCAGTCGGACATTTTGGCCAATTCGCTGTACATCCTGAAATGCAGAAATTTGGCATAGGCAGCAGACTGGTTGAGTTTGTAGAATCTCTCGCGCGAGCAGAAGGCAAAGAGGAAATGGCCTGTGACACCGCCGAAGGTGCTACTGACTTAATTGAATACTATACTAGCAAAGGCTACAGACTGATTGAATACCACCAGTGGGACAAGGCCTGCTATCGCAGCGTGATTCTTAGTAAGAGATTGGTTGGATGAAGCCGTCAAAGCTGCAAGAACAATTCTGCTAATCTAGAAGCATGAAATGGATCTTCCTAGTTAGAAAATACGCGGTGTGGCTTAGCATAAATCTCTACGTGCTCTGCATAACGACCTGGCTCATTGGCATGCGCACAGGCCTGCTGAAGTATGGCTGCGGCTATGAAACCCACACAATGCTCATCAATCGCAAGCTAATCTTCGCCCCTTCGACCCCAGCCGTTACAGCAACAGCCACAGTGTTAGTGTGGCTTAGCTTTACCGCCATGAATTTAGATATAAAGTACGGTGCGCGAGTTTGGGGCACTCTGCACGAGAAATTAATCACAACCAAAGGCTATATCTGGCTGCCATTATTAGCGGTTGCATGTTGGTTTTTGTTCGGAGACAAACTAGCAACTCTACTATCACTTCTGTCGTGGCTCAGTTTTGCTGGGTTCTTAGCTTCTTGCAGTCTTCTGCTAATGAAAACACGGAAGGCCTGAGACAATTTCATACTATGCCTGGCAAGGGTGAATTCGCTCCAATTGCACCATAAATCTCATCACGCTCCAGATGGCATACAACGGCCCACCTGGCGGCAGAAGAACATCCCACCGAAGGCCACGATCATCAACAAAATAGAACCAAGGTGAGCTAGATTTGAGCACTCCAATCTTTTCTTTCCAGGCATCCCAATCTCCTGATGCCTCATACTGCCGCATAACCATATCTAGCTCAGACATTCCCATTTTGCGAATCTGTCCATATCGCAATTGATGCTTGAAAGACGGCCTAGACCAAAGTACACGCCTTGAAGTCGCGAGAAACCATGTTTCTGAATCTTCAACAAAAGCGAACACTGGCAGCTCTTCAGGCTGCAATTGGGCTTCTGCGAGCAGGAAATCTTGCCAGTCAACAGTCAGAGACCGAAACAATTTAGTGGAATAGACTTGAGACTGTTTCAAAAGAGATTTTTCTAAACGCAAAGCTTTATAGGCATCTGAACCTGTGGTCGGGGGGTCAGCCTGCATCAACCCTGCACGAGTACGCTCAGGCCGCCCAGACGACTTACGCCAACCACTGAGAAGTTGCCAGATTGCATGCCTCATTGCCACTAGTGTTCTTCCAGGCTCAAGGTAGACCTCGTACCGACCGCCAGAAGAATCAAACACGAACAACGACCGCCTACTTTCAAGGTCACTGGACAAACCAATATCTTCGATCTCTTCCAGCTTGAGCTCACACTTACCATCATCCGGATCGGTCCAGATTGTCCGCCTGGTTGTAAGCAAAACCCAACTAGCTTCTGACTGATAGCAAGCCACAATCGGAATTTCGCCCACTGCCAAATTTGAATGTGCGAAGAGAAAAACTCGAACCGACTCATCCCATTCTTCAAAGACCTTTGTCAGCTCCGAACCCTTGCCGAACTTCTGCTTTACTCGGGCAGCTTCAGATTCTTCAGAAGGTTTCAACAGCATCAGATTGCCCCACAAGCGGTCACTTCGCAAACCAAAACAAGCTAAGATACCTTTACACAAGATAGATTTTAGAAGATTCAAACACCGTGGACCAGCAAATTTACTCTCTCCTACTCCTATTACCCATCATCGTTTCCGCTTTGCTAGCGCATCCAGGACTAGCCACTGGCATCAGCAGTCTCTTACTCGGTTGGATACCTATGGTTTGTGGGGTCAAAGGCTATTCCGGCAAAATCTATTTGGCTGGTATTACCAATATCATATTATTCATATTTACGCCGATGATAGCTAGCACAATCGAAGAACTAGCCCAAACCACTAATATTGGAATAATCCACACGCTCGGCAGTGGCCTAAGTGCAGGTCTAGGATTTGTCATTTTAATACTAAGCGCTGCTCTTGTTCTTACTCCAGCGCTAATTGCCTGGCGTGAAAGACTCCCATCATCCGTACGGATCATCGGGTTGAACCTAGGCTCAGTTATTTTGCCGATTCTGTGGATACCCGCACTGATTCTTGTTTCGCTGGCAGTGACAAAAAAGCAAACAGCAAACATCGTACACCTAATCCGTCAGCAAAGAGGTAACACTGAACCAGCGAGCGACAGCGTGCAAAAAGGGGTAACCGAATAACATGAGTAAATCAATCGGCCTAAAAGCTGGACTTATAGCTATCACATTGCTACTGAGCGCAGCTGCAAACGAATCAAAAGCGATTAGTATTCTTACCGAGAAGCTCTATCCATACGGATTCATTGATAAAACCGGCAAGCAAGTAATCGATCTCAAAAAGTTGAGAAATCAAAACTATAGCGCTACTAGTTTCAGCGACAATCGCGCAGTCTTAACTCAACATAGCGGTCTGACTCAATACATAATCGACGAAACTGGTCGCATCAGATCTCCCGGCTTCGCCGCTGTAAAAGACTTCGCGGAGGGGCTTGCAGGCTTTAGTCCTCTAGGTCAACCCAAAGAAACCAACCTGATTGCTAGTGTTTGGCGAAGCAATACAATCACACCATGGGGCTTTATCGACAAAGAAGGGACGGTAAAAATAGAACCCATCTACATTGATGCGCAGTCGTTCTCGCAAGGGGTTGCGGCTGTAATGTCGGAAAGCACCTGCTGCTGGGGCTACATCGACGCCCAAGGTAACCAGGCAATTCCGTCAACATTTAGCGCCGCTGAACCATTTTCTGAAGAAAGAGCGGTCGTTAAAGTCGGAGACAAGTGGGGAGTGATCGATCTGAAAGGCAACTTCATTGTAAAAGCCGAACAAACCAATCAAATCAGCTCCTACCACGATGGTCTCGCGGCCATAGTAGATAAAGAAGCCTCTGAAGCCAACAAAGTGGACTACATCGATCGAGACGGGAAGCTGCAGCTCTCCGTTCTGACTGAGAAAGAAGAGTCCAAATCCGGAATGAAGTTAGACAGAAACAATAACTTCGTTGTGCCGCTAAAAAAGGGTTGCGGTGGCCCGCGCGTGACCTTACCACAAACAAATCATGACTTCGCCGAAGGCCTAGCAGTCATGAAGAAAGACCAAAAGTATGGCTACATAGACAAGACTGGAAAAATGGCAATAGCCCCACAGTTTGACTACGCGTGGGGCTTCAGAGACGGCAGGGCGAGAGTGTTTGCCAACATCTCAGGTGGGAAATTTTCCTTCATCGACAAATCGGGCAAACTGATCGCGCCATACAAATTCAGCACAGCAGAAGAATTTTCCGAAGGTTTTGCCCTTGTTCAAAACCATGAAGGTGGCACTTGGATGTTTATCAACAAGTTAGGGAAAAATGCCTTCGGCAAGTCATTTCATGGAGCCAAGAGCTTTCACCAAGGGCGCGCTTGTGTTGGCAATACTTTGATGTTCTGCTTTTTATAGCCACCTACTCAAATTCAGCCTCAAAAACTAGTCGGCTTGTGATTCGCCAAGCGACAGCAAAACATACCCAAATTCTACAGCCTTAGCTGCGGCGGCCATTCTTGTTGGCACTTTCAACTTAGCCAGTATAACCTCAATATGCTTTTCTACAGTGCGAAACAATTGATTGTGATACTTGGTAGCATAATAAGAGCTAGTGCAGACAAGGATGGTTAAATTGGGAAATTGCGCCGTGATTCTTCGACAAAGCCCAACGCCATCTAGCTCGTTATGAGCAAAATCGAGAATTACAAAATCAGGACTCAACCTACGAATCATCTCAGCTGCAGCCGAACCGTCACCAGCCTCTCCAACCACATTCAAGAGCGACAAAAGAACTTCCTTCAATCTAGCACGAACAGATTCACTGCTATCGCAAATGACAGCCCGAGGACGATGGCGTTTACTTGATTCACTAAAGATAGAACCTGTCGGCATCACGGCCCTCGTACAACATAGTTAGAATCTATCTTGATTCACACGTCGCACAAAGCCTACTTCTAACCCCAGTAAGTGGTCAGCATTGGCAGCGAATCTTCTCTTAGAACCACTAAGGTGAAAAAGTAACAACGGCTGGAGAATACATACTGGCCAAAGTAAAAGTAAAAAGAAAAGTACCGACTTGCCGGTCCATGGAGAAATGAGCACCGACAAAACCCCTACTATCAACATCATCGCCAGATAGAAAGCAATCGTCCCCATCAAGCACGAACAAAATATGTACCAATATTGAGCTAAGCCATAGAGTATCTCATTCATCCAACCACTAGAGTTCTTGCGTCTGAAGTCTGTCACCAGGCCCATCAGCATCTCGCCAGGGGTCTGGGAATGCATAAAAGCTCTAAAGCAAAGGCGCAGATAAATGATGGGAATTGGAGTGAGAAGCAAGACTAGCGAAACGAGTACGACGTGGTCTTTCGCCAAGGCATGACCAAGGCACTGCACAAAGGTAATGCTGGCAGAAAACTCAGGCAGAGTACCAAGATTGAACACAATAGGAATGCTGACGATGCCGCTGCTGATAGCCCAGTCAACAACAAGGGCCGCAGTGCGCCGCCTAGCCATCTGCCAATTGTCTTGCAGGTCAGGCCTCGACGCCACGTAAATTTCCGAATTCACTAATTTTGACCTTGTTAGCAAGTTGGTAACAACTTCAAGCATACACGGCCCTATATTGAAATCACAGAGCAGCGGTTGCAATTCTCCACCCCAGACCACAGCCGCTTCTGTTTGCCACTGAGTTACCAACCCCGCACTCAGGAGACACCCCTAACATGAATATGAACATCAGAGACCTACAAGACCGCTCAAATCTTCAAGACCGCACTAACTATCAAGATGCCGGCCAAGATAGATTTAATAGCTGGACGCAGCAAGCAAGTAACGACGCCACAGACTTCTTTCGCGGCCAGAGCAGGGGGCGTACGCCTGACAGAATGGCTCAGAACATGATGGACAGCCTGGAAATAACACCCCTCTTTGTTAGCGTGAGCCATACATCCGATCACAGCTCGCACCGCAATCTACGCGATTTACAGGATGATCGCTATAGCCCTAACGAAAGATCTCACCCCCACTCTCACGCCGGTCACGGCAACTCTATGAACGGCGATCGCATCACCATCGATCTCGGTATCGGGGGTAGTGCCCTTGTCATTGACACAGTCAGAGATCGCAGAGGGCATTCGGAAGTGCAGCTAATCAGCCTGCTCAACCAAAGAAGACCCGAAGAACTAAATCGCACTATGCCATACGACCGCTACAACTCACTACCACCAGGCCAAGACATCCTGCCCCGCGATCGCTATGACTCGCCGACACCAGTAACAGATGCTAGACCGCTTCCGCCCTGCCCACCTGGGTTCGATCAAGCGAAATGGGAAAATGGCCATGACACAATCAAATATGCAGTTGGACGAGAACTAGCTCGTTCATTCGATCAGCTTCTAGCCATTCCTGATGAAGCTGGACAGAAGAAATTCGCCGAAAATTTCCTCAAGACTCAAGTGCCAAACATGGAAGCCCGCGGCGGAAAAGTTCTCGCCATTAAAGACGAAAAAGTATTGCTCGATGCTGGCGACGGCTCCGGCCCGCTCTGGATAGACGTCGTAAAAAACATCGGCGGCAGCAATCCTGAAGTACAGTGGACCGTTCTTGGCAAAGGTGATGCCTCCCAGACTCGAGCTCCTGAGTTTGCACCCACTCCCCCAGGATTCGACCCCGTAAAATGGGACAACGGCCACGATACTCCCAAATATTTCGTCGGTCATCTCGTGGCAGATATGCTACAGCAAGATCGACTCAATCCCGACAGAGACGGTCAAAAAGCTCGAGTAGAGCAGTTCCTGAAGAAGCAGGTTCCAGCAATCGAAGCTAAAGGCATCAAGGTACACAATGTCATTGGAGAAAAAATACTGATGGACGTCCATGACGGCACAGGAGTTCACTGGGTTGATACCGTGGCTGATGTCGGTGGAAAAAATCCACAAGCAAGCTGGTTGGTAGAAGCCTAGAGGCAAAGCACACGATTTTAATTCGCGGGGTTCGAAGTGGGTAGTTGGAGCCAGAAAATGCTCCCACTGCCCACTTCACTTACAACACCGATTTCTCCACCATGGGCTTCAACAATCGCCTTGCAAATAGCAAGACCAAGACCACTGCTTCCGGTACCGCCACCGTGAGCTTGCTGAAAGCGATCGAATACCGACTCTAACATGTGGCGCGGAATGCCTTTGCCTTGATCCTCGATCTTGATATGAGCACTATCTTTCTTCCTGGCAATATCTACTGTAATGGTGGCACCATTAGGTGAATACTTAATTGCATTGGAAAGCAAGTTGATCATCACTTGCATTATTCTCTCTTTATCGACAGAGACAACCGCATGATCGCCAAAGACATCAATTTTGATAGCGTTGGCATCTGCCAGTGTTTTAACAACGGCGATAGACTGCAAGGCAAGCTCTGCTAAGTCAGTAGGGGCCATAGTCATTTCCATCATTCCTGCTTCCATTTTTTCAATATCAAGCAGTTCATTGACTAGCTTAAGCAGACGATCACACTCAATTTGAGCATGGCTCAACCGTTTTTTTCCTTTGTCAGAGACTTCTCCATACAGGCCACTCTCAACAAGCTCAATGGCTCCCTGAATGGCAGCTAGAGGACTACGTAAATCGTGGCTAACCATCGCCACAAATGCCTGTTTCACCTCTTCCGCTTTGGTAACATCCTCTGCCATTTTCCTAAAGGCAGCGTCAAGCTCTGCCACTTCGTCGTTGCCCACAATTGGCGGCAAGAGTGGTTTGTGTTCAACAAAGAGTTCAGCATTTCGACTTAAGATATTTAGCCGAGCGGCGATGTCACGACTAAAGTAAACAACTACACCTAGCGAGAGCAATAAATTCAACAGTGCTCCAACTAGTATGTACAGTCGTAACTCTTGCTTTCGCCCCTCGATATTCGTAGGCAAATGCTCTTGAATTTGCCTCTCCTCGCTGGTCAATCGATGGAGTTCATCAACATAAGTTTTGAATGAGCCTTCAATCTGGTTTCTAAATTTGCCAAATTGAAAGTGATAGACATCCTGCGGCGACTCTTCAATTTGCCGCTTGTGCCAATTGAGCACTGTCACCACGCTCTGCGCCTGGGCTTCTACGGCCTTTAATCGTTCAGTACGGGATGGATCGTCTTTAAGCAAAGCTTTCAACTTGGCCGCACGCTCTGGAATAACGGCAATCGCGTCATCAAGCCGCTTTCGCAAGGCATCGTTTCTCATGTAATTCCAAGCAATAATGGCACTGCCAGCATCAAATAAATCTCGCTGGGCTTGATTAGCCTCTGACACAATTGTTCTTGAGCGATATTCTCGCTCGGCTACGACCTGCGCGTTTTCCAATAGGACACTGAGGACAGCCAAATAGATGAGCCCCAGCAAAAGCGGAACGGCTGCCATTATGAGGCCTTTTTGAGAGACTGATAGCTTCAATGCAAATCCGCCAATAGTAACAACCACCCTCTTGCGATTCCAAAAATCTCGAGCATACAAAAGATACCAAATATCGAAACCTTGTCTATCTTACCTCTAGCCCCGGCGAAGCAGGAAAGATAGAATATTGCCATTCAACATCAGCCAAGACCAGTTAGCACGAGCAAACAATGATCAAAATTCTATTTGCAGAAGACGACCAAAAACTTGCAGATCTTGTCGTTGACTTCCTTAGCGAAGAAGGCTACCAATTAGACCATGTCACGAGCGGTCCCATTGCATTGAAGCGGCTTGAAGAAGGTCAATATGATGGCCTAATTCTAGATGTTGGATTGCCAGGAATGTCTGGTTTTGATGTCTGCCAAGCTTACCGCCAGCATGGAGGAAGCGCTCCGATAATCTTTCTTACCGGCCAAGATACTCTAGCCGATAAAGAACACGGCCTTGATCTGGGAGCAGATGATTACTTGACCAAACCTTTTCATATGCGTGAACTGGGCGCTCGCTTGCGAGCCATCGCCAGGCGGTCAAGAACCAACGTTGCATCTCGCCTAGAAATTGCCGACCTCAGTCTTGACGCAGCTAATCACACTGTCAGTAAAGGCGGCATCCCCCTCCAACTTATGCCAAAAGAGTATGCGCTGCTCGACTTTCTCATGCGCAATCCACGGCGCACATTTAGCCAGAACGAACTATTGGATCAGGTCTGGTCAAAAGACAGTGATGCGTCCCCAGACACTGTTCGCGTTCACATTACCAAGCTGCGAGCCAAAATTGATACGCCCGGCACTGAATCAATAATCAAGACGGTTCACCGAGTTGGCTACAAACTAGAGCCTTAGGCCGAGCCATAGCTAGAGTCGGGCGAAAGGAAAACAGTTAGGTGCAGTCCGCCCTAACAGCATGGTAATTTCCCCCTTGCCCCAATAGCATTAATGGGAGAACATGACCCCGGAATCCTGTATCTAAATAAACATTGAACCTCCCCCCACGAAGGTAATACATGGACTCTTCTGACAGCCCTGCGGTCTCCGCTCAAGTGGAGCTACCGACGCTTCAACCTGAATTTGCCGCACCTTTAGCGCCGCTAAAGATTGGCCGTTGCCCTATCAAATCAGAAAACATAGACCCTCTGACTTTGGAACCGACCCTCTGCCCAATGCCAAAGTTAGACCTGATCAATCCGCCAGTATTTGGCGACCAATTTAAGCTTAAGCCTTATCCAATCACCAAAGAAGATGAAGCGCTAGACCGCAACACCAGGTTGACCTTCAAGCTAGAAGCCCTTCCCTCGCAGCCAGCCTTAGACTTGCGTCTGCGCTTCGACAAAGCTACTTCTTTCGACCTCAACTTCAACGGCCAGCCAGTCGAAATGTCGTTAAACCCGCGCAAATGCAACTCTAAAGCGCGCGCAGGACTGTGTTTTAAAGTCGGTTTCTAAATACTCTTAATATTGCCACAACAGGTTTTGCGAATTCGTCACGATGGCGTCACGATGACGAGTTACTTTGGGCAAATCACCCCGCATGATACTTACCAATCGAAATCACTGGCTGGCAAGCTAATAGGTTGAAGACAATTTCTTCAACCCTCAGTTAAGGCATTAAGCAACAGAGCATTAAGCGGTGGAGCAAAGACACGATCGACCGGGAGGCGGCAACTCTTATGACCATGGAAAGACGTGGAGAAAACGCCGAACAAACACATTCCAAAACGGCTCTACAGGCTAACGATCAAGTTGGGAAGACTATGGGCAACGAGGTCAATGAGACCCAGCACAACAATCCCCGTAGCGATTTTAGAGGAGGACAAGACTCTGCAGCGGCACACTTACCGAATGTAGAACTAACTGATTCAAGCAAAGTTGGCGGCAAACCAGATCAGCGCTTGCAATTGATTAGTGACAGCAACGCCAAGCCGGAGGAGCGGCTGGCAGCAGCAAGAGAGCTGGCCAAAGAAGGCATAAGCAAAATAGAACTACAAAATGATAAAGGAGAAAAACAATCGCTGCGTCTCGAAACATCAAAGGCAGGCGCACGAGACCTAGTTAGCATCCATTCAGCAGATGGCAGCGGCAAAGAAAAGCCTCTGCTGAAAGGAGTTGCTAACAGCGATGGCAGCATCGAGCGACAAAAAGACAGCAAGGGAAGATTTGTCGACTGGCACGGATCAGGCAAAGAAATCTCACCAAGTTTAGCCGACGCTACGCCACGCATACACAGCAGACACTCGAAAGCGGGAGAACAACCAAGCGGAGTTACAACCGTACAAGAAGCAGATGCCAAACCAGAAGCAAAACCTGATGCAAAAGTGGAAAGCCCCTCGACTATTGACCCACACAAAATAATGGATGCTGCAGCTCTCAGAGCCGGTCACCCAGTTGGCAAACTAGTTAAAACAGAAGATGGTCTCTACATGCGCGCTAAATTTGATGTAGATGCTGACGGTCACCCTAATGTTAAAAAGATTGATCCCAAACACGGCAGCCTTCACACCACGCTGCGTTACAGCGAGGGCAACGGCTCAGTCAACGCCGACGCAGTACCATATGTGGTACTACCCAAAGGTCAATTCAAAGAACATGGAGTTAAAGTCGGCGACCTCGCCATCGTGCGCAACAAAGAAAATGGCGCGCTCACGGTAGCAGTATTTGGCGACGTTGGCCCCAGACACAAACGGGGTGAAGGCTCAATGGCTCTAGCTCGTGAGCTCGGCCTCAACCCCTCGCCCACTCATGGCGGCACCCAGAGCCGCAACATCGAGTACCTTGCCATCCCCGGCTCTGGCGGTGACAAAGCCCGCAATCAAACAGATTTGCTAGCAAAAATAAACAACGCCAAGCAAAAGCTGGGCCTGCGAGGATAAGTTACAAATCGTGCAAAACTTTAGGCGGCAAGGCAGCACGAAGAGCATTGAGCACGGCAAGAATATCAATCACTTCTTGAATGATGGCACCGTTGACGGGATTTAAGTGACCAGTCGAAGCAAAGCCCATACCAACAACACTGAGCACCATTCCCCCAATGGCGCTCTGCAGGGCGATGGTGCGCATGCGTCTGCTGATGTGCATAAACTCGTCCACTTTTTCTAGGGAGTTATCCATAATCACGACACCGGCTGCTTCAGCCGTAACGTCACTATTCTGCCCGATGGCCATTCCGACTGTAGCCGCTAACATCGCCGGTGCGTCATTGATGCCATCACCAACATAAAGAGTCTTTGCCGCGGCGGTCTCTTTGCGCACAATCGCCAGCTTTTCTTCTGGGCGTTTCTCGGCAAAAATTTCGCTAATTCCTACTTGTTCAGCCAGGTAGCGCACTTCAGATTCGCGATCGCCAGACAAAATCAACACTCGATTGAAAGAGTGTTCTGGTCCTAAGTGGCGCACAAAACTGCTGCTCTCGCTGCGCGGCGCATCGCGAAAGCGCAGATCAGCAGCGTATCGGCCATCAATAACAACCACACATTCTAGCCCTCCGGCCACTGGCGGCAGCTGTTCAATACCAGGCAATTTAGCATCAAGTTGATTGCGACTAGTGATTTGCACTTGCCGACCAGAAACCGTGCCACGCAGCCCTTGACCAGGGGCCTCGCTGACTGCGCTGGTTTCAGCTAATTCTAATTTACTGCTCTCAGCCTCAGCCAGAATAGCACGGGCCAATGGATGCTTTGAATAGCGCTCGAGACTAGCAGCCAGAGTCAATACTTCTTTCTGCTCAAAACCTGACGCCATAATTTGCTCGGTCAGTTTCGGCGCACCATAGGTGAGCGTGCCAGTCTTATCAAAAATTGCAGTACGACAGCTGCTAATCTGCTCTAACACAACAGGGCTCTTAACAATGATGGCTCGCTTGGCACATAGCGATATAGAGCCAATAATCGCAATTGGAATACCAAGAATTAGAGGGCAAGGCGTTGCAATAACCAGTACAGAGAGGAAGCGAACCGCCTCACCGCTGAGAGCCCAGGCAAGAGCTGCCACCACCAGTGCTACCGGCGTATAAATGGCACCAAGCTTGTCTCCGAGGCGCTGCAACTGCGGTTGCTTCGACTCTGACTCGCGCATTACTTCCATAATTTTCGCGTAGCGAGAATCGGCTACAAGTTTAGTCGTGCGAATGGTAAGAACAGACTCGCCATTTACAGCACCAGAGATAACAGTTGAGCCGCTAGTCTTGGTCACTTGAAAAGGCTCACCAGTCAAATAAGACTCATCCATGCCACCGCGACCATCAATTACCACACCGTCAGCAGGGCAAATATCATGAGGATATATAACCAACGTGTCGCCAACAGCAACATCCTGCAGCTGCACATCGACTATTTCAGCTCTTGTCTTTCGATGAGCAATTGAAGGCATGCGTTTGGCCAACGCAGCTAGCACCGATGATGCGCTTTTAAGCGCATAGCTCTCTAAGGCTTCTCCGCCAGAGAGCATCAAGACGATTATTGAACCTGCCAGATATTCGTGCAGAACGATCGAGGTAACTATTGAGATACCGCCTAATAAATCGGCACCAAATTCCTTCTTGAGCAGCTTAATCAAGAGCTCATACAACAGCGGCAGACCACCAACAGCGAACAAACACAGCAGCGGCAACTCGTAAGTCTTTTCGTCAGCTTGTAAAGCGAATCGAAGAACCAAGTGCAAGATAATTGCCAGGATAGAAAAGACAGCAATTACTCTACTTTTCTGGCGCCAAAGGTTCTGTGGCCCATACCAGGGCCCCGTCAACACTTTTCCATTTACTTGAGCGGACATAAAAAGTTCTTTCCTCGCTCAGCAAATACTGAATATAGCAGGGATAACGCCACCGAAATTAAACGACCCCAAGACCAGCAAGAAGTTCCACTGTTAACTTTTCGCGTAGCGGGCATAGACTATTATGATTACTAACGTCTTGCCTGTTCAAAGTTGCCTAGTTAATGTCAAGAATACTAATCGTTGAAGATGATGAGCAATTACTAGAGACCCTAACCGATGGGCTCTCTAGCTTCAATCACGTGGTTGAGGCAGTAGCGACGGGAAGCGATGGCTTAGAGCGCTTACTGGCCAGCGAGTACGATATAGCCATTCTAGACTGGGGTCTGCCGGTGCTAACGGGTCTACAGATCTGTCAAGAGTATCGGCAAAAGGGCGGACAAGCTCCAATAATTTTCCTAACAGGAAAAAATGATATCGATAGCCGAGTAGGGGCGCTGGACATGGGCGCCGACGACTATTTGACCAAACCTTTTTCGTTCAAAGAATTACTAGCAAGAGTCAATGCTCTTCTGCGTCGACCCAGCCAGTTAGCAGAAAGCATCTTGACTGTACAAAATGTCAAACTCGACTTAAACACTCGCATTGTCACCATCGATGATCAACCGGCTTCTCTTGCAGCCAACGAATATGCACTGCTTGAACTACTTCTGCGCAACAGGGGCAAAGTCTTTAGCTACAACGAATTGATGGAAAGAATTTTCAAAGCCGATGAAGATGCATCAGAAGAAGCGGTGCGTCAACGCATCACCCGCTTGCGTAAAAAAATTGATGGCAATCGTGAAGTATCATGCATCCGCACCATAAAAGGCTTGGGCTATTGTATCGACGTGGTGCGCTAAGGCTAAGAAATTTCTGCGGTCACAGTTTAGTCCCAACTTTTTAGTAATCTCCCGTTGAGCTCCGACCCCCTCGTAAAGCTCGGCTCCGTCACGCTTCAAGGCAGTAGGGGCACAAGACAACGATTCGCTAGCTACGCAAACCAGTATTTAAGCAGCGTAAAACTAAAGAATCTTCATCGCCAAGACAAAAAGCAGTGATACCACACCCGGTATCACTGCTCGTCGCGCTTCAACACGCCAAAAGCGGCTCCTAGTGCGAGCTTTGCCAACTATCTCTCACCAAAACAACATTAAAGAGATGAACCGATCTCTTGACTACCAAGATAGGAAATGACAGTTTAAAGACACAACAAATTATTCAAAAGAAAGGAAAGCACTCACCAGTCAGCCAAACAACGCCTAACAAAAGCTCTACTCATGTGCTCAGTCGCATGTCTATCGCAACGTCCAAATGAAATCAGTGGTATGAGCTGCGCTAGTCAACTATGAAGCCATAACCACATCTCAATCCCGGAGACCACAATGTCTATCACGAACAATCCGACCATCGCCTCGACTTCGACTGCCTCTGCTGCCGAAATCCAGAAAGTGCAAGAGACCATTGCCAAGATTCAGGAATTGATGCCGACTCTCAAGGGCGCTCTCTGGACTCCGGTCATGACCCTCGAAAGTTCAGAAGTAAAGTTCACCGGAGGTGAACTTGGCTGGTTCATGCCCTGCAGCTATGCCAGCCTGGCTGTGCAAAAGTTTTGCTTTGAAAACGGCATCCAGATGGTGATCTGGAAGCGACAGCGCGAACAAGACGGTGACGACGGCAGCAACGCCACCCAGGCCGAGCTGTACACCATGCACGTCACGATCTATTAGAGCGCTGGTCTAGCTCTCGGTCAGTGCTAAATCGCTATCACTGTCATCGAAAAGAAGACCACTCGAAAATTTGCTCGTGCGATCAGTCGCTCGGGCAATCGGCCAGCGCCAAATGGTTGGTTCTGGTACTCAATGAGCTCGAGAAATTCAATGAACAAACATCTCTCACTGCTCCTCACTGCCCGCTCAAAGCAAGTCAAAGTCGAGGCCGACTGGGCTGCATGGCTCAAGCAAGCTCTGTCTCTCTCTGTGCTGGTAGCTCTGGTAAAGCTAATCTTTCCTCACGCCATACCTTACAGTTTCTGGGAACTGTGGAACACCACTGGTTCAGTCGGTGACTGGCTTACCGCCTCTTGGCCTATTCTACTTTGGGCCGTTGGCATTACTTTCCTGATGGCAGCACTGACGCGCAACAGCCGCTATGACAACTACTACGCAGAAAGACACCTGGCAGCAGGAATCTGGCTCAGTCTGCGAGCGGGCATCATGGAAGAAATTGTCTTTCGCTGGCTTATCTTCATGTGGTGTATTGCCATGGCCAAACTGAGCGACTTCATACTCGGCGGATTCCTGTTCGAGCATGGACTTGTCTGGCTGCTCTACAGTGTCATCCTCTCGCCCATCGCCGACTTCTTCACCTTCGGTCTTTTGCATGGGCAACTGAGCGGCACTGACACCTGGTTTATCGCCGCAGCTCTGCTGATGGCGAACTCGCAGTTCAGAAACGGCCACAAGTATCAAGGACTGCTGGGATTCGTCAATTCATGGTTCATCGGTATGTATATGTTCTACCTGCTTTTCACCTTCGGTCTGATGGCGGCCATCGTCGTGCACCTGGTTTACGACCTTTGCATCTTCGCCATCGAATACTTCGACCGCGCTCATGAGCGTTCTCGCTACTGAGCAAAGGACACGAAATCAACATCGAAGTGAGTCCCTTGGCGCTAACCAAACTTGAAAGAGAAAGGCAAACAATGAACGGAATCATAACTCCAGTATTCGTCTTCGTTCTCGCGCTTCTGTTGATCGCGGCAATGATCCTGACCATGCGTATCCTGGATCTCACCAGAATGCCCGCATGGATGAAAAAGCGACGCCGAAACACGCGCCGCTATATCTGTCTTGATCCGTATTGGCGCAAAAAGGGCCTGTTCGACTGGCTCACCGGCGGACCAAACGTTCAACGGGTTCTGGCCAACCTGCCGGCCGAACTTGAGGAACTGGACGTCAGCGGTACCGATATTACCAGCCTTCCGGCTCAGCTGCCGTCGGGTTTGAAGACGCTCTCGGCAAGGAATTGCCGGCATCTGAAAGCCATCACGGCCCTTCCCGATTCCATCGAGGTGCTCGACTTGTGGGGATGCGAGGCTCTTGCTCAGCTACCAGAAGCTTTGCCGACATCGCTTCGGGAGCTGTACATTGTGAGCACGGCCTTGACGGCATTGCCACAACTCCCCAGCGGTCTGCAGCAGTTCGACGCTCGCTGCTCATCGCAGCTGGCTCAGTTGCATAGCGACTGGCCGGAATTTCGAATCAGCCCCGAGGCGAACACTGGCAGCCTGCACTGGCTCAATCTCTGCGGCACGCCAGCGAGCGAAACTGTCACCGGCAATCTGCCCGAAGCGGTGCTGACTCAGGTCAGGGCAATCGGTCACGCCGGCTGGCGCATGAACAGGGCTTCTGGCTCCTATCAATTCGCTGGCCAGCCTATGCCGGCCATGCGGATTTACTAATCACGATTGGAGAGCAGCGTTGCCAGTACTGGTTGCTCTCCGATACGGACAGACGCTCCAAATCACTGCTGCGTCAAACCAAAAGAAGTGAAGAACCAGGCTTTCACACGACATATTCGCTCGCCCATCTAACGAGTGAATATGAGCCAGAAAGCCTTAAGCAGAACACGCGAAGCGCCTGAGTACAAGCGCGTGTTCTTTAACCCTCTCAGGCAGATTGGAAACAACAAAATGAAAACGATCTTCTCGACCGCTTCGATCGCTGTGATCATCGAAGCATCAGCACTTGCCATCGAAGTCAAAGCTGAGCTCAAAGAGCTCGCCCGCCAAATTCTCGAAGCACAAGAAGAAGAGGCCAAGGCGCTCAAAGATATCTACTCTAGCAAAGCCGGCATCAACGAGCGCCAATACAGCAAACGCTTGAGCGAGCCCATGGCGGCGGAAAAGCGCAACGAAGTGCTGATAGAGCAGTTTGCTTATCGCAACTGGTTTGCCAATGCAGTTCTTCGCACCAGCGAAGTACGCCGTCTTCTGCAATCTCTGACCAAGCAGGTCGAGACCAAGGTGACCGAGGTTGCACCGCAGGGGAAGGCCAGCAAAATCGTGGCACTAGTTGCCATGCTCAAGCTGGCTCGCAGCAACGACTACTCGGCACCCGACGAGATTTTGTCTGAGTTCGACAAAGTTAGTGGCGTCAGTGGCGATCGCATCCGCGAAGCTGTACTCGCCATCTTCAGCAGCAAGAAGGCAGGCTCAGGAGTCTTTTGTAAGCCCAACTTCACCTCCTCCCCGCTGCAGTTCGCCGAGCCGAATGCCGTGCAAATGGAGCTCAAAGTCGCAGTGGACGCGGCTATGCTGATCCGAGAGAAGTGTGAAAGACTGAGATTCAACTTCACTGACGCACGAAGCAAGAACAATCTGCCGCAGTTCACCCAGCGGATGGAGCAAGCGCATGCTGCTGGAGAAGAGGCAAAGATTACCGCCATCGCCAGAGAGAAGAGCAATGCCGAAGCGGCGTTGTTCATTGCAGCTTCCCTCTATGAAACTGCACACTGTGAGCTGGTGCGTGTTGAGGCTGAATTGGCGAAAGCCATCGAAGCTGCAGCTTCGGCTGTCGGCGATCACACAACCATCGTTGGCCTCAAGGAGATCAGCAATTGCCTTGGCGCCTGGAAATGGCTCGGTGAACTGACTGGGTACACGGAAAGCAACTATCGCTCGTGCAACCCGAGCAAAGCTCTTGCCGAGCTTGAGTTCGACAGCGCAGCCTATATCAGGCGTTGAATAAATCCGGCGCTAACCACCTCTAACGCCACTTCTTTTACCAACCCCTGCCAACCGAAAAAGGATACCAACTGTGTACACCATCATGCTCTGTGCCGTCATCGGCCTCATCATTGCCGTCATGGTCGCTAAGCGCGGCGAGCGCGATAGGATCGGCTATATCTTTGACGCCATCATCGGCTCCGTCAGCGGCGGCGTCGCCGGTATGATTATTGCCGGAATAGTGATCTGCGACCATGTGCCCATGAAGAACGTAGTCGTAGGGCCTGTCGAACTCGTGGCCATGCGCAGCTCGGACGGTGCCTCCGGCACCTTCGTCTGGGGCTCTGGAAGCTTCGGCAACCAAACCACCTACAACTTCCTACAGCGGAAGGAAGACGGCAGCATGGTGCCGGGTTCGGTGCCTGCCGATGGCCGGGTGCACCTGATCGAAGATCCGGAACTGAAAAATACGGGCTTCTGGCGCACAACCTTCGTCACAGCCGATACGACTTCACCGTTGTACAACTGGGCCATCTTCACCCGTGACCGCACCCACATTCTGCGCCAAGAATTCCGCGTGCCCGTCGGCACAGTGGTGCAGCAGTTCAGCATCGATTAAGCTGCCGACCAAGGCAGTAGTGAGTGTTAGATGACCCTACCTGGTCATCTAACACTCAGCGTTTCTATCAAGAGTTCCCAGAAGACCTGCGGTTTTCTGGGAACGCTTGCACTTCTAATTGAGCGTTTTCCACAGGAGCGCTTTCTAAGTGGTTTCTATGTGGGCGTTTTTTGTCAAGAGTTCCTAGAAGACCTCCCGTTTTCTGGGAATTTTTGCACTTTTTTTGGCCTTTAAGCCGACGCAAGGCCTACACCTTTAGGTGTAGAACTGGC
>Ga0075163_10001345_pt1 | contig 32982 bp, 25 predicted proteins | sample JI1023141ADNA_FD_71478 | JGI IMG/M metagenome (GOLD analysis project Ga0075163, IMG submission 71478) | Wastewater effluent complex algal communities from Wisconsin, to seasonally profile nutrient transformation and Carbon sequestration -... | ecosystem: Engineered > WWTP > Effluent > Algae...
TGACCTTGTCGAAGGAAGAGCGGTCGACGCACAGATCGCGCAGCACCGGGAAGGCGGCGGCGCGCCACGGCTCGACGTAGATCTCGTCGCCGTCCTTGAACTTGCGCATGTGGAGCTGGCAGGTCGTCGTTGCCTTCTCGGAGCCGTGCGGGCGGCCATTGATGACCATCGAGCACATGCCGCAGATGCCCTCTCGGCAGTCGTGGTCAAACGCGACCGGATCCTCGCCTTTCGTGATGAGGCGCTGGTTCACGATGTCCAGCATCTCGAGGAACGATGCGTGATCGGGAATCTGCGTCGCTTCGATGTCTTGAAAGCGACCGGCTGCATTGGCGCTGGACTGACGCCAGACCTTGAGTTTGAGATTGAGAAGAGACATGACGGTGAGTGGCGAAAATTATTTGTAGCTGCGGACGGCGAGATGGACCTCTTCAAACTTGAGCTCCTCCTTGTTCAACTGCGGCTTGGCGAGGTCGCCGGTGTATCCCCAGGCGGCGGCGTAGGTGAAGTTGGCGTCGTCGCGTTTCGCTTCGCCGTCTTCGTATTGATGCTCCACGCGGAAGTGGCCGCCGCAGCTTTCCTCGCGTTCGCGAGCGTCGAGGCAAAGCAGCTCGGCGAACTCGAGGAAGTCTGCCACGCGGCCTGCTTTCTCCAGTTCCTGATTCAGGCCGGTGCCGGAGCCGGGGACGACGACGTTGTTCCAAAACTCCTCGCGCAATTCGGGGATGCGCTTCAGCGCCTCGGTCAGGCCTTCGCGCGTGCGAGCCATGCCGCACTTGTCCCACACGAGCAGGCCTAGTTCCCGATGGAAGCTGTCCACGGTGCGCTTGCCTTTGATGTTGAGCAGGCGCGTCGTGCGCGCATTCACATCTTCGAGCGCTTTCACAAACTCAGGATCCGCCGTCGTCACGCTGCCGGGCTTCTCGCCGACGAGATAGTTGGCGATCGTCGTCGGGATGACAAAGTAGCCATCGGCCAGCCCCTGCATCAGCGCGCTGGCACCGAGACGGTTCGCACCGTGGTCGGAGAAATTCGCCTCGCCGAGCACATGCAGGCCGGGCAGGTTGCTCATCAAATTGTAGTCCACCCACAGGCCGCCCATCGTGTAGTGAACGGCGGGGTAGATGCGCATCGGCTGCTGATAGGCGTTCTCGCCCGTGATGCGCTCATACATATCGAAAAGATTGCCGTAGCGCTCGGCGATGGTCTTCTGGCCGAACTGCTTGATCGACTCCGCGAAGTCGAGATACACGCCACGACCGCCGGGGCCGACGCCGCGACCGTCATCGCATGCTTCTTTGGCCGCGCGGCTGGAGATGTCGCGCGGGGCGAGATTGCCGAAGCTCGGATATTTGCGCTCAAGATAGTAGTCGCGGTCTTCGTCGGGGATCTGACCTGGACTGCGCGTGTCGCCTTTCTTTTTCGGCGCCCAGACTCGGCCGTCGTTGCGCAGCGACTCGGACATGAGCGTCAGCTTGCTCTGGTAGTCGCCGCTCACCGGAATGCACGTCGGATGAATCTGCGTGTAGCAAGGGTTCGCGAAATACGCGCCCTTCTTGTGTGCGCGCCACGTCGCCGTGACGTTGCAGCCCATCGCATTCGTCGAGAGATAGAACACGGGGCCATAGCCTCCTGTGCAAAGCAGCACGGCATCAGCAGCGTGCGCCTCGATCTTCCCGGTTACGATGTCGCGCGTGATGATCCCTTTCGCGTGACCGTTCACGACCACGACATCCAGCATCTCACAGCGCGAGTGCATCTCCACCCCACCGGCCGCGATCTGTTTGTTCAGCGCCGAGTAAGCTCCAAGCAAAAGCTGCTGGCCAGTCTGACCGCGTGCATAAAACGTGCGGCTCACCTGAGCGCCACCGAACGAGCGATTCGCGAGCGCTCCACCGTATTCACGGGCAAAAGGAACACCCTGCGCGACGCATTGGTCGATGATGCTCACGCTCACCTCGGCGAGGCGATGCACGTTGCCTTCACGAGCACGGAAGTCGCCGCCTTTGATCGTGTCGTAGAAGAGGCGATAGACCGAGTCGCCGTCGTTCTGGTAGTTCTTTGCCGCATTGATGCCGCCCTGTGCCGCAATCGAATGCGCACGGCGCGGGCTGTCCTGAAAGCAGAAGCTCTTCACCTTGTAGCCCAACTCCGAGAGCGACGCTGCGGCGGACGACCCAGCCAGGCCCGTTCCCACTACGATCACCGTGTACTTGCGCTTGTTCTTCGGGTTGATCAGCTTCGAGTCGCGCGTGTGCTTGGACCACTTTTCAGCGAGCGGCCCTGAGGGAACTTTGGAGTCAAGAGGTGAGGACATGATGTGTCAGGGCGGGAGATTAGCGACCGTAGTGGAAGAAGTAGATGGCGATCGGGATCGAGCAGTTGCCGATCAAAATGAGCGCCGCATAGGCCTTGCCGATCAGTTGGAAAACAGGCCGCGTCTTTTCAGTCGAGAGACCCAAGGTTTGAAACAAGCTGGACACGCCGTGGCTCAGATGACTGGCCAGCAGCACCATCGCGACGATGTAGAAGATCGACGCTGGCGCCCACGAGAAGCCAGCGATCACCATCTTGTAAACGTCATGTACCTGCTCGCCGTGAAGCATGGTCTTGTAGGTATCGTAGTCATTGAACGAGCGCGCCGTGAAATGCAGGATGTGGTAGATAAAGAACGCCAAGATCGTCAGCCCACTGAGAATCATCACGCGCGAGGACTTGCTGGCCACCTGGGTGTGCTGTTTCCCGTAGCGCTGCTCGCGAGAGGCGCGGTTCTGCTTGGTCACCTGCACCGTGAGGATCACATGGAGGATGATGCTTCCAAAAATCACCACCCGTGCCACCCAGACGCCCATTCCGTGGCCCACGGTCTGGAGAAAGTGACCGTATTCATTGATCGCCTCCGGTCCGGCGAAGACCAGCAGGTTGCCGATCATGTGTCCCAGCACGAACCCGACGAGCACGATGCCGGTGAGGGCGATGAGAATCTTCTTTCCGATGGAAGAATCGTAGAATCTTGAAATGGAGGCGGTGACAGCGGTCATGAGGAGGAAAAGAGAGCAGCTATCATTGCGATACGCGCCCGGATGGCAAGAGGTGAAGGGCAGTTTTTGCGGAAAACAGGCAGACAATATGGAGTGAGTCCGCCGCAATTCCTGCGGACGCTACACATACAATTGGGATCACCCGGGTTGGCCAGACTGCACTCAACTCTTCAGCGGCTTCTCTCGCCTGCCAAGCGCCCAGAGAATTCCGGCAGTCACAAGATACACGGCGAAGAACTCCGGGGCCGCCATCCAGCCGAGGTTGTTCTCCACTCCGGCGGCCGAAAGGCCGTAGGCGTGGATCAAGCCTAGCGCCGAAAGCACGGCGGCGGCGATGAGCCAACACGCGGCGCGGTTGAATTGCCTGTCGATCACGAACGCGACAACGGCGGCGTAGATGATGGAGCTGAGCATGAAGCCCTGCTGCAGCGGAATGATGCCGTTGAGATGAAGAGGCGGGAATGAAAGCGCGGCTAGGTGCTGCTGGAGTGATCCGCCCGTGGCGCGCACGGCGCTCTCGACGAGCATCAGCGCCCACGCGGCGAGCCCTGGCACGAGACCGACGGCAACGGCAAGCGCATGTTTTTGATCCGAAGCCTGAAACGCCTGCGCGGTGATGACGATGCCGATCCAGAGCAAAATACCGAGCGCGACCTCGATGGGCATGACATGCAGCACCAGACTCACAGCTCCAAGCAGGCCGAGCGTGGCGATGACGATGCCATTGATGACCGAGTATCCCCAGCGCGCGCCCATATCCTTCCATCCGGGATGTCCGATGTAGATCGTGGTGGCAAAGGGGCTGCCAAGGCACGCGGCGACGATGCTGCCGACTCCGTTCGCTAGCAGCGACGGCCGCGTGGGATAGCGGTCGCCCGCAGCCTCGGCGCTTTCGAGGCATTGGAGTGAGCCGATGATGTTGAAAAGGCCCATCGGCAGGATGACGGAGAGGAATTGCCAGCCAAGCGAGTTGCCTAGGAGTCCGAACACATCCCCGCCGCTCCAAGTGGGCAAATGCAGGCGGATGTCGGGCATCGGCAGATCGGCGACGGGCTTCGGCATTCCGAATGCGTGCAGCAGCCACGCCAGCGCAGTGCCGAGCAGCACCGCCGCAAACCCGCCAGGCAGTCCGAGCGGGAGTTTTAGTTTTGCCGCGTAGAAGCAGACGATCAGGAGCATGGGCAGCAGCCCGATCGCGGGCCGCGCGAAGATTTGAAACACGAAGCCCATCGCGATGAAGGTGATGGCGATGCCAGCGAGCGACGACAGCAGCGCGGCGCGAGGCGAATTGCGCCGCAGCCAGTCTCCGACAAACGCACCCGCGATCTCCATGAGTCCGCTGATGAGGCAGGCGAAGAGTCCGGCCTTCCAGGCGAGATCGGCGTCCTTCGTCTTCTGATACACAGGCCCCATGATGAAGGTAATGAAGGCAATGAGGCTGACCGTGTTGATGCCATAAGGCAGCGCGGTCACATCCTCGCGGCCACTCTGCTTGGCGAGCCGCCAGGCCTGCCAGGCGTAAAAGGCGTTGCCGACCAGAATGGAAAGCGCCGCGCCGGGAAGAATCTTGTTCACCACGAACTCCGCCGGAATGCCGCAGACCAGCGGGCAGAGCGTGAGGATGAGGAGAAGCTGAAGCAGGTTGTCGATGAAAAGGCCGAAGAAGCCGTCCCAGTCGCCGCGACAGAATCGGAAGAGTGAGGGAGATGATGCCGACATGATGGCAGCGCTTGTATCACTTCCCGCGCGCGGGCGAAAATGTTTTGTGTTGGCTCATATCTCGCGCGGGCAAGATGGGCGGCGAGTCCGCGTTCCCATGCGCATGTCCAAACGCAACTTGAGCCGGATCATTCTCGCACTGGTCCTTTCGTCATTCTGCATTCCGCATTCGTCATTCTCCTCGCAGCCGAATGTCGTCTTCCTCCTCGTCGATGACTTGCGCTGGAATGCGCTCGGCTGCATGGGCGACAAGATCGTGAAGACGCCGAACATCGACAAGCTTGCGATACGGGGCGTGCTGTTTGAGAACATGTTCGTCACCACGTCGATCTGCTGGAGCAGCCGGGCGACAATGTTCACCGGCCAGTGGATGCGCCGCCACGGCGTGGGCCTGAACGACGGCAAGCAGCTCAAGCCCGACGCATGGGCGCAGACGTATCCGGCGCAGTTCCGAGCGGCGGGTTTTCGCACCGGATTCATCGGCAAGTTCGGCGTGGGCGGGAACAAGGAGATGAAGGAGATGCCGGGCGAGTTTGACTACTGGAAAGGCCTGCCGGGACAGGCGGGCAAGCTTTTCATCGAGCCCAACGACCCCACGCACAAACACAAGACCGCGCTCTTCGGCGATCAGGCGCTGGAGTTCATCGATGGATGCAAATCGGATCAGCCCTTCTGCCTCAGCCTCAGCTTCAATGCCGTCCACGCCCGCGACCACGAGTCGCGCGAGTATGAGCCCGACTCGCGAGACGAGGGCATGTACGATGGCATCGAGATTCCGTTGCCAAAACTTGCGACAGAGGAGGCGTTCCATCGGCTGCCGGAGTTCGTAAAGAAGAGCGAGGGCCGCACGCGCTGGGGCTGGCGCTTTGACGAGCCGCAGAAGGCCCAAAGCATTCTGCGCGACTACTACTGTCTCATCACCGGCATGGATCGCGAGGTCGGCCGCATCGTCGAGGCGTTAGCGAGAAAGGGCGTGGCGGACAACACCGTCATCGTCTTCGCCGCAGACAACGGCTACGCGCTCGCCGATCGCGGCCTCGCCGACAAATGGTTCGCGTATGAAGAAGACATCCGCGTGCCGCTCATCATCGTCGATCCGCGCCTGCCTGAATCACGACGCGGAACCAAAGTGAGCAGCATCGCGCTCAACGTGGACATCGCTCCGACCATGCTCGATCTGGCAGGCGTGCCCGTTCCATCTGTCATGCAAGGCCGCAGCCTGAAACCGGTGCTCGCCGGCGAAAACCCCGCCGACTGGCGCACCGAGTTCTTCTACGAGCACCACGCCGTCCCCGCCCGCATCCCACCCGTCGAAGCCGTCCGCACCGAGCGCTGGAAGTACATCCGTTGGATCAGAGCCGAGCCAGTCGTGGAAGAACTCTACGACCTGCAAAACGATCCGCTCGAAGAGAAGAACCTCATCAATGAACCGGCGCATGCCGCGCAGTTGAGGGAACTGCGCGAGAAATGGGAGCGGTATGGCGCTGAACTGCAGTAGTCGCCTATTGAATTGACGACAAGATCACGCTCAACCTCATCGTTTCCCTGCCCCTCATGAATCTCCGTCTGCTCTTCGCCTTTCTCGCTCTCTTTACTACCACTTCGGCAAACGCCGCGCCGCCGAACATCGTGATGATCATCTCGGACGATCATTTGTGGAGCGACTATGGGTTCATGGGGCACAAGGTGGTGCAGACGCCGAATCTGGACCGACTGGCGGCGGAGAGCCGGACGTTTGCGCGCGGTTATGTGACGTCGAGTCTGTGCTGCCCGAGTCTGGCATCAATCATCACCGGAAAGTATCCGCACCAGCATCTGGTGATGAGCAACGATCCGCCGATCCCGGTTGGGATGAAGAACCGGGACTTCCAGTCGAGTCCGGCGTTTCAGCAAGGCCGCGAGGTGATGAGCGCGCACCTAACGGCGGCGGGCACGCTGCCGAAGCTGCTCCAGCAAAAAGGCTATCTGAGCCTGCAAACGGGCAAGTGGTGGCAGAAGCATTACTCGAACGGTGGCTTCACAAGCGGAATGACCGTGGGCGGCCGGCATGGTGACAAGGGGCTCGACATCGGCCGCAAGACGATGGAGCCGATCTATGACTTCATCGCCGATGCGAGGAAGCAGGAGAAACCGTTCCTGGTCTGGTATGCGCCGATGATGCCGCATGATCCGCACACGCCGCCGCAGCGCCTGCTGGACAAGTACAAGGACAAGACGCCAAGCCTGCCGGTGGCGAAGTATTGGGCGATGGTGGAGTGGTTCGACGAGACGTGCGGCCAACTCATGGATCACATCGACAAGCAGGGGCTGAAAGAAAACACGATCTTTGTCTATGTCAGCGACAACGGCTGGATCACGAATCCGAAGACAGGCCGCTACGCCGACAAATCAAAGCAGAGCCAGTATGACGGCGGCCTGCGCAGCCCGATCATGGTGCGCTGGCCGGGGACGGTGAAGCCGGAGATGAATGATCACCTGGCGCAGTCGATCGACTTCGTGCCCACACTCCTGAAAGCGGCGGGTGTCGCGGTGCCGACTGATTTGCCGGGCGTCGATCTGCTCGACGACGCGGCATTGGCAAAGCGCGACAGCATCTTTGGCGAGTGTTTCACTCACAACTCGATGGACCTTAACAAGCCCGCCGCGAGCCTGAAGTGGCGCTGGATGATCGAAGGGAACATGAAGCTCATCGTTCCGCACAAGGCCAATCAGCCAGATGATGCGGTGGAACTCTACGACCTGAAGTCGGACCCGACGGAGGAGAAGAATCTGGAGGCGGAGAATGCAGACAAAGTAAAGGCTCTGTCGGCAAAGCTGGATGCGTGGTGGAGGCCGTGAGCGGCGCGAGGGCTAGACTCGTCTGCAAACGCGACTGTCACGCTACGACGTCTTCCTCTCCTGACTGACATCAAAGAGCACGCCGCGCACGAGCGTAGGCACCTCCAGAGACGAGAGCGCCTGGGACCGCTCGCGCACCCACACGTCATGGCCGGCTGCGTGTACAAGACGGTACTCAACCTCGAACGAAGCGCGCGTTTGGAGGAAGCGCTTGCGGGCGGCGACGACCTTCTCTTTCTCTTCAGGAGACAGCCGCGATTCCCAGAAGTCGCGCTTGTTCAGCCATGTGGATGCGGGAAATCCGAGAATGGCTTCCGCCTGATTGCTCACATACTCAAAGAGGCCGGTCTGGAGATTGAACTCATAGACGATGCCGTCGATGGAGTTGACCAGCGTCTCGAATCTCTCACGGCCCGCTTTCTGAACGGCCGTTAGTTTCTTCTGTTCCGCATTGTCGCGTTCCAGTCGGCTGATCGCCGAGCCTGCCACCAGGCTGATGCACAGCAACGACGCCACCACCACCATGCCGATGGCTCCCAGACGGGCGCGCCCGACCGCAGCGAGGTAATTGGAAGCGGCGAAATCAACCCCGACCACGCTGGTGACCTTCCCCTCCTTGTCGCGCAGCGGGTGGTAGGCCGAGACCCACTGACCCCAGCGGTCGGTGTAGGGCTTGGCACTGAATCCGGGAGTGCCAGCGAGAGCGACATGAAGACTGGTATCGGGCGACGAGTACAGCTCGCCGATGGGCGTGCGCTCTTCCAATTCACCTTCGAGGATTCCGTTGTGATTGTAGTCCGTCTCGGAATCCACCAGGATCACGAGCTTTCCGTCCGCATTGCGGCCGATGGTGTAGATGTCGTTGATGTGGGGATTCACTTTCAGCCAGCGATTCTCTGCGGCGATGAGTTCGAGGTAAACTGGATCGGTGGCCGCAGTCGTCGCCGTGATGCTGGCGTGACCGAGCCGCTCAAGTTCAACGGCGTAGGTAGGCGGGAAGCCTTCCATCAGTTCCTTGATGCGGGTCCGCTCCCGATTCCCGGCTGAGTTCGTGACAAACCATCCGGCAATCAGCAGCGCGCCGAGGGTCAGCCAGATGGGCGCTGGGCCATAAAAGACGCCACGCTTTGCAAGCCAGCGCTGCACGAGCCAAGCCACCGCCACCGAGACGGCGATGAGCACGAGGTAATCCGCGTTCGTTGCAATGAAGTCACTCATACATCCATCCGCAGCCACGATTGACCGGCAGATGCGTGATCATTTGCACCCGAAGTCGGGTTCTGTCCACCCATCAGGCGCAACGACGTGCGCTATCGATTCTCAACCAAACAACTGCGTGATCGGCTGCCCCTTGTCCGCGATGGTGAACGGGCGCTTGCTGGGCGAGTAGATCACTTGATCGAGAGGAAGACCGAGCGCGTAGCCGATGGTGGCGTTGAAATCAGGTGGGCTGACTTTGTTTTCGGCCACTTCATGGCCACCCTTGTCGGTCTTACCGTAGATCTGCCCGCCGCGGATGCCGCCGCCGGCCATGATGCTGCTGAACGCCTTCGGGTAATGGTCGCGGCCTTCGTTCTGATTGATCTTCGGCGTGCGGCCGAACTCGGTGGTGAGTACGACGAGCGTCTCGTTGAGCATCCCGCGCTTGTCGAGATCGCCAATCAGAGCGGCAAGGCCCTGGTCGAGCTTGGCGCAATTCTCGGGCACGCGGACGAAGTTGTCGTTGTGCGTGTCCCATCCACCGAGGGTGACCTCGACGAAGCGCACGCCGTGCTCGACGAGGCGACGCGCGAGCAGGCAGCCTTGGTTGAAGGGATCACTGCCGTAGAGTTCGTGCATCTCGGCGGGCTCCTTGTTGATGTCGAAGGCCACAAGGTCCTCGCTCTTCATGATCTTGACCGCGTCCTTGTAGATGTCGCCCATCGCGCGCACATCGGCGTAGTCGTAGGTGGAGCGAAATGCGGTGTCGAGCTTGCCAGCAAGATTCAGGCGGTAGTCGAAATCGCTCTCAGAGATGCTGCCGGGGCGACGGCTGTTTTGCAGGCCGGCAGTCGGATTGCTCACGATGAGCGGCGACACGGCGGCCTCGAAGAAACCCGCGCCGGGATGCTTGCTGTCATTGGTGACGACCACGCTCGCGGGCAGCGATGGATTGCTGCGACCCTGATACTTCGTCAGCCACGCGCCCATCGACGGGTGCTTGATCGTGCTGCGGATCGTGTAGCTGGTGTGCATGAAGTAGTTCCCCTGCGCGTGCGCGCCCTGCGTGGACATCAGGGAGTTCACCACCGCGACGTTGTGCATCTGCTTCGCCGTCAGCGGCAGGTATTCGCTGACCTGCACGCCGTCGGCGGAAGTCGAGATAGGCTTCACTGGTCCGGCTTCATCGGTGCCGGGCTGCGGATTGAAGGTGTCGAGGTGCGTCATGCCTCCACTCATGTAGAGGTAGATCACGTTCCGCGCGGTCGGCACCTGACGCAGCTTCGATGCGCCTTCAAAGGCACCATTGGCCTTGTTCAGGAAGAGCGGCGCGGCGGTCACGCCGAGGCAGGTTTTCGCGGCCCGAATCACGAAATCGCGGCGGGAGAGTTCGTCGGCTTGGCGGAGGAATGAGTTCATGACGGCTGAGGAGTGGGGATTTGGGACGCTTGATTACTTCACAAAGAGAAACTCGCCGGTGTTCAGCAGCGCGTGGATGATGTCGGCCTTCGCGTTGTCGCCGCGGTCGGCGACGACTTGGTCGAGAACTTGACGCTCGTTGTTCGTCGGGTAGCGGGAGAGGAGGCCGAGATAGATCGAGTTCACCTGCTCGGAGCCGTCCTTCGCCTTGGCAAGATGCCCGCCGAAGGAGGAGCCGGGATTGATGATCGCGTCAGCCACGGGGCCGTTCAGCATCGACAGAGCCTGCGGCACCGCAGCTTCGCGGCTGGCGTTTTCGATCGTCTCACGGTCGCTCTGGCCAAAAGTGCGCAGCATGTGGCCGCGTGGAGCCGGGCTCGGCATGTCGCTCGCGCGCGTGGCTCCGGCGACCATTCCCGCCGACTTGCCACGCTCCTGCGCAGCCTTCTGCATTTCCGCCATCTTCTTCTTGATCTCTTCCTTGCTCGCGCCGGAGGCCTGCAGCTTTCTAAGCGCGGACTTGTCGAGGCTGGCGCGCACGACTTTCTTGTCATCGGGCTTCTTTGCCATCTTGTAGCCGCCCTTCATGTCCTGCTGATAAGCGCGCGCGCCTTCCTCGCCGAGCACGGCGACAAATGCATCGCCCTTGTCGCCACCGCGCAGTTTCTTGATCTCCTGCGAGAGCTTGTTCGCCACTTCCTTGTCGCCCTTGCGGCGCGCCTCGGACATCTGCGCGGTCATCTCCTTGATCTTCGCATCCTTCTCCGGATTGCTCGCCGCGCCGCCCATCGCCTTCACACGGGCGATGATGTCCTGCGGGTTCTGCTCGCTCAGCGTGTCGTAGAGCTTGCCCAGCACATCGAGGCGCTTCTCAGCAGATTCATTCGGGCTGGCCGCCTCGGCGTCCATGTTGCCCTGGATCAGCGTGGCAACGCTGTCCCACATCTGCTCGGCGCTCATGCGGCGCATCAGCGGGCCGATGAAGGCGTAGGTGTCGCCCAGCATCACGTCCTTCGTGCTCGGCATGCGTTGATACACGTCGCTGTTGTAAAGCACGCGCAGGAAGGACTTCAGGTTGTAGTCCTTCGACTGCATGAGTTCTTCGAGGTAGGTCATCAACTCCTGGTTCGATGGCACGGTCGAGTCCATCAACTCGTCCACCGGCTCGATCAGCCCCATGCCCATCACCTTCTTCCAAAGGCGGTTCGCGATCACCGTGGTGAAGCGCGGATTGTCCTTGCCGGTCATCCAACTCGCAAACCCATCCAGCCGAGTCCCGCCTTCTGGCGCGACAGCCTCGTGGCCAAACATCGTCTTGGCCTGCACAGTCTCGCCCGGCTTGGCGTCCTCGTACTTGTAGTCGTGCGGCAGCTTCGGCAGCCGGTCCGTCTCCTTGATCTGCGTGTAGCGCAGCGTCTTGGTCACCTCGCCCACCGACTCCTTGATCATCTGCATGTCCTTGCGCAGCGCGGCACCTTCCGGGCCCTTCATCTTCTTTTTGTCCACGCCAACCGCCGCACTCTTCATGTCAAAGCTGTAGCCCTTGCGCGAGTCCATGCCGTAAGTGAAAGCCGCCATCTTGTAGTAGTCCATCTGCGTCCACTTATCGAACGGATGGTTGTGGCACTGAGCGCACTCGATCCGCGTGCCGAGGAAGATCTGCACCGTCGCCGCGAGATGATCCAGCGGCATCCCCTGGTCTCGCATGTAAAAGCCGATCGCCCCGCTGTCCCAGGCCGAGCCGTCCGTCGTCAGCAACTCGCGCACCATCGAGTCAAACGGTTGGTTCTTCTTCAGCGCCGCCTTCAGCCAGTTTGCATATGCATAGCCCGTGAGCTGACCCTTCACGTCCGTCTGCAGGCGCAGGATGTCGGCGAAGTAATTGAAGAAGTTCGACACATACCCATCGCTCGCCAGCAGCGTGTCGATCAGCTTCCCGCGCTTCTGCGGATCGCTCGACTTCAGGAAAGCCTCCGCCTCGTCCGTCGTCGGGATGCGTCCCGCGATGTCCAGATAGACGCGCCGCACAAAGACATCATCCGTTGCCGGAGCATTCGGTTTCAACCCCTGCTTCTGCCAAGCCTTGGCCAGGATCTCATCAATCTTCGCCGACTCCGGCAAAGGAGCGGACCAGACATGCCCGGCCGAGAGGGCCAGAGCGAGGGTGAGGCAAATGAGTGACTGCTTCATATAGGAGTAGGGCGGTTTGGCGTAGAACTGTCGCTGGCCGGGAAAACGACACGGTTTGTCCGATCTTGTATCTATTTTGCGCCCGGTCGCCTCGCCCAAGAACCTGACATGCCCATGGTCGGCGGCGAGGGGGTGGTGCGGACTTGGACTGAATTGCCGCCGACCTACTTCACACCCACCCACACGGGCGAACTCCACGCCATGTTCCCGTCGGCCTGCTCGACACGGAGGTAGTAGCGGTTCTCGCCGGCGTTTGGCTCTTCGTCGGTGAAGGTTTGCTCGAAGGTCTTGGTCTTTGGTTCCCACTGCTGGTAGTTCTGCTCATTGCGCACGAGAGTCACGCGGGAGATGGCGGCGGTGCCGTCGATCTTGAATTGCAGCACGGGGCGGCCCTTCACCTCGATCTCGGTGCCGAGCAGTTTTCCATTGCAGGTGAACTCGACAAAAATCTTGTCCGTGGCGGCGATGGTGCGGCGCGCGTTGAGGCCCTCGATGATGCCTTCACGGGTGAACTCCTTCACATAAACGCCGCCGTAGCTGGTGTGGGTGCTGATGTGGTCGCTGTCGGCCCAGACGCCGAGCTTGTGGCCGAGTGAGAGGGCGTTTTGATACAGGCCGTTGTTCTTCTCGGTGAAACTGCGGATCGGCTGTCCGACGACGGGCGTGCCGACCACGGTGGATGAATGATTGTAGTTCTCACCAGTGCGCAGGCCGACGGTGGGCTGCGGTGCGTTGAGTCCCTCGTAGCTGACGCGCGCGCCCTGGAAAATCTCGACGAGGTTTTCGACGCGGTTGTCCACGCGCTTGAAGATGTTCCAGTCGGTGCCCATGCTGGTGGCTCCGGTGTGGGTGATGTCGGTGACGGGCTTGCCGTAGCGCACGAGCACGTCCCACAGCTCCTCGGGCATGATTTCCTTTTCGCCGTCGGCTTTGAGCGGGAACACGGACTGCCACGGAGACTTCAGGTAGTTCTCGCGCTGGATATAGACGATGGGGCCGCCGCGCTGCGCAAAGACGACGTTGCGATGGCCATACGGCCACTTCTGCTCGCGCTCGTAGGCGTACATGCTCATGAAGAAGCCGGGCGCGTAGAAGACATCGACCATCTTCTGGTTCAGCCACCACTCGTAGGGATGGTAGATCTTCGCGATGTCGGTGTGGTCGCTGGTGCCGAGCGAGTCGAGCTTGCCCATGTCGAGCGCGTAACGGAACTGCTCCAGCACGCAGCCATCATTGGCGGTGACGCAGTTTGAGATGTCGGTGTGGCGGTGATAGTCGGCCCAGTAGAGATGATAGGTGACGCCATTGTTCGTCATCGTGTGACGTTCATCACGCGCGCGCTCGGACGTCTCGGGATTGATGTAGGCGGGCGGCGGCACAAACGGCTTTGCAACAGGTGCTTTCACAAGCGCGGGCGCGGCCTGTGGATCGAGCTTGGCCAGATGCACCTCGCACGTTTGGTGCAGTTTGCTGCCGCGCTTGTCGCTGGGCCAGGCAAACCAGAGCGCGCCGTCCTTGCCGAGCGCCCAGCGGCTTTGACGATCCTCCGTATAGACGCTGCCGGGCACGGCCCAAGGCTTGGTCCATTGCTGGGTGGCGCGATCGTAGCGCGTGAGCGCGATGCGCCAAGTGTAGCTGCGGTAGTACCGAACGGCGATCCAAGGCCGCCCCTCCGCGTCGAGCACGACCTGCGGCAAATTCGTGGCCCGATCCTGCGCATTCTGAGCAACTTTCTTCTGATTCGCTGTCTTGGGCTGTGTTTCCTTCTTCGCCTTGTTCGGCGTGGCCGCAGTTTTTGTCTTGTTCTTCGGATTCGGATTGTCCTTCGCTTTCGATTCGTTCTTCGGCTTGGCATTGGTGCGCGTTGCCAGCGGTTGCGGGCCGGGCAAATCTTCGAGAAGCATTTGGATGTTCGGCGACTCCTCGACCTTGCCCGAAGCGATGTCCCAATAAGCGAGCACCATGTCCTTCTGTGCGTTCAAGCCATCAAGATGACCGTGCGCGCGAATGTCGAGGCCCCACTTCATGCGACCGCGTTCACAAGCGAGCCAGATGCCCTTACCGTCTGCTGAGCCGACAGCACTGACGCGACCTTCGTAGCGAGGCGTGTTGAGGAGAGCCTTGGTCTCGCCAACAGCTCCATCGAGTCCGACATGCGTGGCATAGACGTTGAATTCATTCCCACGCGAGCTGTCGTAGCAAATCCAAGCGCCGTCCTTGTCGTCGAATGCCACGCACGGTTCCCAATCACCACCGGGATCGCTCGTCACCTGCACTTCCTTTGACCACTCGTTCTTCGCCGGATCGAACACACGGCAAAACACATCACTCAATCCGCCGCGCATCCCTTGCCACGCGACCCACACCCGGCCTGCGCGATCCGTCGCGGCTCTCGCGAATGCATTTCCGCCTTTGTCCGATGCCGCGAGCGTGATGATTTCGCCTTCAGCCTTTCCATCGCGCACACGCTGCGTCTTGAGGTCCATGAGATCCTTCCCATTCACCTCCGACCAAACAACGACCAGCGAGCCGCTCCCATCCGCCGCCAAGGCCGGCTGATGAATAATTCCGGGCTTTCCAATCGTGAGCACCTGAGACAAAGCATCGCCCGAAGCCCTCGCCAGCCGCAGCGTGTCCTGCTTGGAATCCCACGCGACATACGCGACCCAAGGCGTGCCGGTCGAATCCAACGCCAAGGCTGGAAAGTCCGACTGCACACCCTCCTCGCGGAGAATGAGTGGCTTTGGAGTCAGCTCCAGCGCGAGAACGGCGGACGTGAAAGCGATGACGAGAGCGATGTGCTTGATCATGATGCGCTGTAAACAGCCGCAGCGTTCCGACCTTTCAAAACGCATGATCCTGGGACCGCGAGTCTGTGACTCGCCCGGCGGGTCACAGGCCCGCGCTCCCAGGGATGCTCGCCACGCCACCGATGATCTCCTTCGAATTCGTCCGCAGCACTTCGATGCCGTTGATCACGGGCTGGCGTGCGTTGTCGGGATTCGTCTGCGCGGGGATGAGTTCGAGCAGCAGCTTGTCGGTGACGGGGATGTTCGTGAACTCCTCGACATGCGCGGTCTTCACGCCGCCGCATTTGGCGACGAGATCGAAGCTCTTGAGCACGGTCTTGTCCTGGAGCTTCACATCGAAGACACGCTTGCCGGGTTTGTCGCCTTCAAGTGCGGAGAAATAAAGGCGCACGGTGTAGGTGGCGGCGGGCTGGCCGGTGCCGATCAGCGGCAGTTCGGCGTGGACGAGACCGCGCGCGCCGGAGGCGTGGACCCAGCCGAGATCGGTCTTGGCGGTCTTGTAAGTGTCGGCGTTGAAGTCGTAAAACTCGCCGCCCTTTGCAAAGGCATGCTTCAAGTCGAGCGGCAGATCGATGCCGGCGCGCGAACTCGGGCGCGGGTAGCCGAGCCAGAGCTTGCCGTGCGCATCGCGGCGGTCGCCGGGCGCGCCGATGTTCAGCGCCATGTGCTGCACGGGAGTGGTCATGCCATTGGCGCTGTAAACACCCCAGCTCATGCGGTCGTCTCGCGGCTCGAACACAATGGTGCTGGCGACGGAGAACAGGCAGACGCATCCCGCGCTGGCCTCCGGGATCATGACGAGACCGTTGGCGGGGATGGTGTTGATCCAGCAGCCGAGGCGCTGGCCGGCGAAGTGCTCGGTGCCTTCGTCTTCGTCGAGATTGTAGTAGGCGGTCGATTTGGACCGGAAGAACATCATGTTCGATGTCGCAGAGATTGCGCCGCAGTGGTGACCGGGGCGCGCGAACATCCACGGTGTCTTCTCGCCCGTCAGCGGATGCGTGCGCATCTTTTGCTCGCCGGTGTAGAGGTCGTAGCTCCAGGGCTCGGCGATGACCTCGTTGTTGATGACGACAGGGCGGTGGCGGTAGTTCGCATCTTTGGCCCAAATCTTCTCACCCTTCTCCGCGTCGAGCACGACGAGTCTGCGTCGCGCAAATTCACCGGAGAGGAATTGCTCCCAGTAGTGGCCGTTCGCGTTCGCACCGCCGAGCACGAGGTGGCCGTTCTGATACATCATGGTGAGCGCGCCGCCGCCGATGCCGATCTCGCTGCAGTCGGTCACATCGACAGGCTTTTCCCAGATCTTTTTGCCGCTCATCGCATCAATGGCGACGGCGAGACGCAGGTCGGCATTCTTCACGCGCTCCTCGGCGAGGTCGCGTGCCTTGCCGGTGAGCTTGGCCAGATCCGTCTTGTCCTGCCTCAGCATTTCCTCGCGCTGCGCGGGAGTGAGTGAGGCATCAATCAGGAACACACGACCGTCGCCGATGGCGATGGAGACGTGTGAGATGTGCTTGCCCTGATACTGCCACGCCAGCGCGTGCGTCTTCACATTGAAGGCGAAGATCGTGTCGGTGGAGAGCGACGCGCTCTTTCCGCGTCGCGCGACTTCGGCGGCCTTCTCGACACGCTCGGTGGCCGTGCCGTAGAGAAATCCATCTTTGTAGGCGATGTAACCCCACTCGAGATTCGGCTTCGTGCCCGCGCCGGGGATCACAAACTCATGCGCGATCTTGCCTGTGGCAGCGTCAAACTGGATGCACTTCGCTTCGAGCAGCATATAGAGATGATCGTCACTCGCGGCCATGTTGCCGGGTTCGCGTGCATTATAGACGCCGGTGCGCATGGCACCGGGATTCGGTGTCTTCCAGAGGAGCTGACCATTGAAGGCGTCGTAGGCCATGATGGCCTGATCGCCCTGGATGAAGAGGCGGCCATTCACCGAAAGCGGACCCACAGCGCCATCGTGGCGATTCACTGACTCGCTTGGGCCGGGATCGCCATACCACAGCACATTGAGGCCGCCCTTCACGCGCTCGTCGTGGTTGCTCGATGTGTTTCCAGCGTTGCCGTATTGATGCGACCACGAGTCAGCGCCCGGAAGGGCAGCGCGCTTGAGCAGCGACCAGCCGCCGTTTGTGGTGAGCGTGGCTTTTTCCTCCGCGAGCTTCGTCTCGGCGAGCCATGAGGAAATGTTGTTGGGATCAATGTTCCAGGCACCGAGGCAGATCGTGCCGCCGATCGGTTTCAGATTGCGCGCCACTTCTTTGGCAATCCCCGGCACTTTTCCCGTGAGGAGCGCGCTGTCGCACACGATGAGATTCGCGAAGTAGCTGGAATACGGAATCACGCCCAGTTCGTCGTGATCAATCGTGATGCGCGAGCCGTAGAGGCCTGTCTTGATCAAAGCAGCGCGCGCCGCCTTCACCTTCCCCTCGTCGGACTCCATGCCATAAACGTTGAGATTGCTACGCTTGGCGATCTCATACGCCAGCCGGCCTTTCTCGCTGCCGAGCACAAGGCAAAAGCCGTCGCGAATCTTGGTCCGCGAGAGGATTTCCTCGGCGGCTTTGGCATACATTTCAGAGAGATCGTCTTTGGGGAACGGCTCGGCTGCTGACTTGATCTCTTCCGCCAGCGCGGGCAGCGAGCTGCGGCTGCTGTCGGCAAAGGAGTATATCTTCCCCGCCGTCGTGCTCACGATCAAATGTCCGCCGGATACCGCGAGGCCACGCGCGTCGCCTTCGACAGCGGACTTCCACAGCTCCTTCCCGCTCTCCGCATCGAGGCACACGACCTCGTCCTTGCCGCCGACCACGAGTGCCTTGCCCGCGAGGATGAGCGCCGATTCGTGTGTGGATGGCCACGCCCACTTGGTGCCGACATCCTTGTGCTCTGCGATCTGCTTCTTCGCCTCGGCGAGCTTGTCTTGCTTGGTCTTGTAATCCAATCGCAGCGGCTCATACGCCTTGCCCACAGCGTCAAAGGCTGCCTGCGCCTTTTGCTTCTCCTCTTCGGTCTTCGCGGCTTTCAGCGCCTTGGTGGCTTCCTCCACCTTCTTCAGCGCCGCGATGGCCGCGTGCTTCTTCAAATCAGCCGAGAGCTTCGTCGCCGCCACCTCTGCTGCGTGGCGCACACGCGTGCCTTCGGCGTGCTTCACGCGATCAATCGCCACGATTTCCTTGCCCGTCGCCATGTAGCCCATGTCACCGCCAAAGGTCATCTGCGTGCCACGAAACCACGCATAGCCCGTCTTGCCCGTCTTCTGATCGAGCGCCAGAACCTGATGTTCCCCGACGGCGAGTATCTGATCATCGACGAGCATCGCCTGCGAGCCGCCAATCTGCCCGCCAGCGTCGCCACGCCAGCCGGGAGCGGGGGCCTTGGCCGCCTGTTGTCCCGTCTTGCGGTCAAACGCCACCGACATCGCGCGGCCTGATGGCACGAAGAGCAGATCCTTCGTCGCGAGCAGGTAGCCCTGAGGCGAGAGGTCATTCCGGCCCGCATCGTCCTGGCTGATCGCGTCGTTCTTCCAGATCACTTTTCCCGTAGCGGCCTCGACCGCGTACAAATAGACGTTCTCATGCGGAAACACGCCCGCGCCGAAGTACGCCACGCCGCCATCGACGAGGACGCCCGTGCGGATCGGCCAGCGAGAGATCATTCTGCCGCGAGCGAGAATGCGCTCGTCATTCGGCCCTGCGCGCAGTTTCCAGATCAGCTTCCCAGTCTTCGCGTCCAGGCAATACGCCCAGCCGTCGTCCGAGCCGATGTAGAGCCGTCCGCCGACAACCTGCGGCGCGAGACGGATCGGCGCTTCGGTGAAAAAGGTCCACTCCTCTTTGCCACTGAGCAGGTTCTTGCAATACACGCGCCCATCGACCGATGAGCCAAAGAACACACGATCGCCGACGATTGCCGTGTGAAACACATCGTCAAAGCGGATGCGATTGAACAGCTCCAAGCCTTCAATCACACGCCCGTCCTCGCCAGCCCACGCCATCTTCGGCGGTGTGGGCGACGCAAACTCCCATCGTTTCACCAGCGGCCCGGCCAGTTTCTCCTCCGTATGCCCCACGCGGCTGCTGTCGTGGAGATAAGTCGGCCAGTCGGCCAGTCCGACGGAGGCAAGTGTGAGGAGAAGAGCGATGGCGAGTTTCATGGCCCAAGAGAACGCGGGGGGCGGCGCAGGCTTATCCAGCAGCCTTTTATTCTTTTGGCCGACCCTCTTATCCGCTGGGATCGTCTGAGCCGCCGGATATGGGACTAAAGTCGGATAACGCACCTAGCGTTCATCAGGCAGCATTCGCCCATGCACAACGCCTCGCCCACATCTGACGGTCTCTTCGACGACATGCAAAGCCAGCCTTTGCGCGATCCGCTCGCCATTTTGCTTTCAGGAACCGACATTCTCCGGCACTACGGCTCCCGCCTTGCGTTTGACGAATGTGATGCCCAACGCGAGCAGATGCTCCAGGCCGCTGAGCAGCTCACCGCGCTGCTGGCTGGAGGCGGAGATACCCTTTGGCACTCATAGAAGCACAGTCCACGGCAAGCGAACCCGCAGCATCGACGTTCAGTCATGCACATGGTTCGCCTTCTCGTCTCATTGCTGCTACTCACTGCCTCCGCCGCACATGCCTGTTCGGTCCCCGTCTTTCGCTATGCGCTGGAGCACTGGCCGGCTGATCCGTTTCAGATCACGGTCTTCCATCGCGGCACGATGAGCGATGCGCAGCGCGCGATGATACCTGCTGACAAGCTAGCGAATGCCAAGGTGCGCACCGTGGATCTCGCCACCGAGACGGCGGACGATGTGCTGGATCTCTGGCGGCAGCAGAAGACGGAGACGCTGCCCTGGGTGCTCGTGCGCTTCCCGCAGGTGACGGGCATCACGGCTCCGGTCATCGCCGGTCCGCTCGCGGAGATGGCACCGCATTTGTTTGAATCGGCTGTGCGGAAAGAGGTCATCGAGCGACTCGCTGCGGGCGAGAGCGCGGTGTGGGTGCTTTTGGAATCAGGCGACAAGGCCAAGGACGACGCGGCAGCCGCGCTCGTGGAGAAGCGGCTCGAATATCTGATGGGTGTGATGACGCTACCCAAGCTCGACGAGCAGGACATCGTGAACGGACTCGTCTCCATTGCCGAGGAGGATTTGCGCCTGGAGTTTTCCATCCTGCGCGTCTCGCGTGATGATCCGGGCGAGAAAGCCTTCGTGCGGATGCTGCTGACGACCGAGCCCGACCTCGGCAGCCTGCGGGAGCCCATGGTGTTTCCGATCTTTGGTCGCGGTCGCGCGCTATATGCGCTCGTCGGCGCGGGCATCCGGCACGAGACCATCGAGGAGGCGGCATCGTTTTTGATCGGCAAATGCTCGTGTCAGATCAAGGAGCGCAATCCGGGCGTGGATCTGCTCCTAAACGCCGACTGGACCACACTCATCAAGACGCCGCCCGATCTCGCGCGCCAGTTGCCCACCCTCGCCGAAGTGAGCAGCGCCGCGCCCGTGAGTGTCACCGCAACGCCGAAAGCCGCCGAGGCTGCCGCGCCGAATTCGGAACGCAGCCCACTCTGGCTATTGGCGATTGTTTATGGCGTGTCGCCGCTCTTCCTCGGGCTGGCGATCATCCTGCTATTGAAGGCGAAGCGCCGTCGCTGATGCGGCCTACCTCCGCTTCAAGTGCGCCAGCACGCCGTAGCGCGGACTGAAAATGTAGGCGACGAGGAAAATCAAACCCAGCACCAGCACAATGGTGGAGCCGATGCTCCAGCCGAGCGGGTAGCTGAGAAAAAACGCGACCACTGATCCGAACGCGCCGATGATGCCGCCGCCGAGGAAGATCAGACGCGGATTGTCGGACAAGAGGTAGGCCGCCGCGCCGGGCGTGACCATCAGGCCTACGCTGAGGATGCATCCGACTGCTTGCAGTGACGAGAGCAACAGCAGGATCATGATGCCGAAGAGCGAGTAATTCAGCAGGCGCACCGGCACGCCGAGACTCGCGGCGACGTTTGGCTCGAAAAGGTAAATCAAGAGAGGTCGCTGCAAGGCCGTGAGCGTGAGCACCGCGATGACGCTGGTGCCAAAGGCGACCCACAAGTCAGAGTCCGACATGCCCGCAATGCTGCCGAAGAGCCACTCGTCGAGCTTTTGCCGCGTAGCGACGTGCTGGAGCAGGATCAAGCCACCAGCGAATGCGGTCGTGTAGAGAATCGCCATCGAAGTGTCCTGGTCCAGCCGCGAGGTGCGCGACATGAAAATGGAGCCAAGGCCGATGAACAATGCCGCAAACAAGGCACCCGCAAGCGCACTCCATGCCGTGAGTCCGACGAGCAACACCGCAAGCGCGATACCCGGCAGCAGGCCGTGCGAGAGCGTGCCCATCTTGAGCGCAGACTTCCGCAGCACGACAAACGCGCTCATGAAGCCATTCGAGAACCCAAGTAGCGCACAGGCAAGCAAGGCGCGCTTGGCGATGGGTTCGGAAAGGAAGTCGGTAAACGTTGTCATGGCTCAGCTTTCGTAGGCTTCCTTGATTCTCGCTTCCGTGAACTGCTCCTTCACCGGCCCGAAGGCGAGTTGCTTCCGCTTCAGCAGCAGGATGTCATCAAAAATCTCCGGCACGGATTGCAGATCGTGGTGGCTGGCGATGAGAAGGCGGCCTTCTTTGGTCAGCTCGCGGAAGAGGCGATGAAGCGATTGCTGCGAAGGTTTGTCGAGGCCGGTGAAGGGCTCGTCGAGCAGCAAGACGTGAGCTTCCTGCGCGAGCGCTCTCGCGATGAACGTGCGCTGCTGCTGGCCACCGCTGAGCGCGCTGATCTGGCGTTTTTGCAGATCGAGAAGCTCCATCGCGGCGAGCGCGCGCTCGACGATTTCGGCGTCGTGGCGCGAGTAGGGCTTCCAGAGGCCGAGGTTTGGGTAGCGACCCATCTCGACGAGACCGCGCACGGTGATGGGGAAGTTCCAGTCCACATCGCCACGCTGCGGCAGATAGGCGATCTCATGGCTGCTCTTCTCCATGCGCAGGCCTTTCCACAGCACCTGACCGCGATCAGGCGTGATGAGATGTGCCAGCGCTTTGAGCAGCGTGCTCTTGCCCGCGCCGTTCGGACCGATGAGCGCGATGCTGCGGCCGCACTCGGTGGAAAAGTTGATGTCTTCCAGCGCCAGCACCTCGCGGTAACTGACGGTGAGATTGGAAACCTCCAGCCGATGGTGATGCGCGTGCGCATCGCCGCCACCCCAGCAGACGTGGACGTGGCCGCAGCCGGGATGATGCTGGTGCGCGGTCACTTCCATTGGAATGAAATCACCTCCGTGAGTGTGGTGCCGATGCTCCAGCGCGTTTCTGTTTTGGTATCGAGTCCATCTGGCTCGACCTCCAGTGTCAAAGCAGTGTCAGGCGTTCCATCGGGCCACTCAGCGGAGAGGATGAACTCAATGCCGTCGGTGGGAATGGCGAGTTCGGCCTGAGTCTCGATGGGCGATGCATTGAGCGCGGACTCTCTAAAAAACTCCCGCTCACCCATCTTGAGGCTGATGGACTTCGGCGCGTGGGCGAAGCGCAGCGCGAGATGGGTTTTGTGCATTCCAGCGACCTGTTCCGCTCTTGGCGCGGCAGCAGCGACAGTGCGCGCGGTGGTAAGATTCACCAGAGGCACGGCCATTGCTCCGAAGGCGAGCATCAGGACCAGCAGGTGGATGGGAGGGTAGCCGCGCACTAGGATTTCAAATCTAAAAACAGGAATCTAAACCTTACCGCAGCGCCTTAACCACGGCGTCCACATTGTGCCGTAGCATCGCCTCGAACTTCGTAAAGCCCGGCGCGGTGCCGTCAGCGATGAGCGGCTCGCCGAGCTTCACGCCGGTTTCGCTGACGATCTGGTTGATAATCTTCGGGTTGGCTTGGTCTTCAGCAAAGATGGCTTTGATGCCTTGCTCGCGAATTGTCTTCACGGCTTCGGTGATGTACTTCGGCGATGCTTCGTCCTCGCGAGAGAGGCCAAGGAGCGGCAGGCTTTTGAAGCCGAACTCCTTGCAAAAGTAGCCAAACGCCGCGTGCGCGGTGACGAGCTTGCGATTGGCTTTTGGAATCTGCGCTATCTGCTGCTGCGCCCATGCGCGGTAGCCGGCGATCTTTTTCTCCTCGGCCGATGCGTTTGCTTTATAGACCTCAGCGTTCGCCGGATCAGCTGCGGCAAGTTCCTCGCCGATGTAGCGCACGGCGCGCTGCATCCCACTCGGGCTGTGCCACCAGTGCGGATCGATGCCGCCGTGCGCGTGCTCGGGGCAGCACATGAAAAGCTCTTGGCCCTTCTCGATCTTCACCGATGGCACGGGCTTGCCCACCTCGATGATCTTCACGCCTGCTCCCACGCTGTCCTGGAGATTGTCGAGGTAAGTCTCGATGTGCTTGCCGGAGGCAAAGATCAGTTTCGTGCCTTTCATCGCGGCGATGTCCTTGGCCGATGGCTCAAAGTGATGAATGTCGCCGCCGGGTTTCAGCAGATCGATCACCTCGACATTCTTGCCGCCGACGTCGCGGATGAGATTGCCGATCATCGGATGCAGTGCGGCGACCTTGATCTCAGCGGATGCGACGGTGGCCAAGGTGCAGAGGAGTGCGGTGAACAGTTTCATTTTCTGACAGGATTACAGGATTGGAAGGATTAACAGGGAAGATTCACTTTTTCTCTCACCGCACTTCAGGTCCACCCCAGTTGAGACCGATCTGGCCCCAGACGCTGTGCTCGGTGCCGAAGTCGTTGGAGTGATCGTAGTTGTACTGGGCACGGAGATACATCGTGCGGTGCTTGTTCAGGTAATACGTGACGGCAGGTGAGACGCGGAAGCGCTCATCGAGCCCGGCGCGGGCGATGCCGGAGACGAACTCACCGCGCAGGCCCAGCTCAATGCCGTTGTCGAAACCGTAAGCGATGGCGGAATACAGGCCGAACTCATCAAGCGACCCGCCGTGCGGGCGCTCCACGTGCTCATGGTCGTGATCCTCTTCTTCATGCTGATCCACCTCTTCGCCCGGCAGATGACCGCTCACCGCACCAAAGCTGCGCAGCATAGCCTCCGTGCGCCAGCGGAGGTAGCGGCCACCGGCCTCGTAGCCGTTCTCGCGCCACTGGTATTCAAAATGCGCCCCGTAGATCTGCGAGGTCTTGCCCCATTTGTTCTCGCCCCACGCACCCGAAGCTCCGGCGCGGAACTGGTGGAAGTCGTCGTAGTCGAAGTTGTTCGTCCAGTTTGCCACGACAAAGACATCATCAAAGAGCGCGCCACCCGCCTCGAACTCCGGCTCCACGCCCTCTTCCTCGTGATGGTGCTCCTCAGCCTCCGGTGGCACACCGATGCTCACGCTGAGCATGGAGGTCCATGAAACGGGCACCTTCCAGCTCACCTCGCCGCCGATGGTATAAAGGCCGTCGTCGCCGAGAAACCGACCATTCACCAGGCTGCTATCCACGAAGTCCCAGCCGTGGAGATGGGTGCTGTTGTGAAAGCCGAAGCGGTTCAGATAGCGCCCGCCGCGAAGCTCAAAGCCGCCAGGCAGATTCTTGAGCCTGCCAAACCATTCCTCGAAATGGTCCGCCCATTCATCCGATTCGGCGTCGTAATACAAATGATAGGTGCCGAAGCCTTCGAGATACTCGTTCACCCGAGCGGACATACCAAACTCGAAGCCCTGGATCGTCCAGCCGTCCATGCGGGGATCGTGGTGGCCGATCTCCGGCAACTCATCCGCCGTGGTGCCCCCATAGACGGACTGGAAGTGAAAGTGGGGAAACAAGATGCCGCCGATGCTGACGTTCTCACCCGTCAGCCAGTCCGGCTCAGCTCCTGAGAGAATGGCAGGAGCGGCGATCAACAGTGAGACGCCGAAGCTGGCGAGTTTGTTTGAATGAAGCATGGCGGGATGGGCGTGGTTTCGTTGAGGCGGACTAATGCAATCAGTTTGCGCCAAGGCAAGATGCAAATGCAAAAGTTTTGCATTTGCACGGATCGTGACTTTCGCGTTCGCGGAAAGCGAACCGGCGCAAAACCGCCCGTTGCCCGCGCGCTGGCATTGTCCTAGCGTCTGATCATGTCCGCCAAGCATCAGCACACCAAAACCAGCCGCGATCCCGAATGCCTCCTTTGCCAGGCCTTGGACCGTGCGCGCGAGCAGGGCCTGCGCATGACGCCCGCTCTGGAGGATGTGCTGCGATTGCTGATCGACTCAAAGGTGCCCCTGACCTTGGCCGACATCGCCGAATCCAAGCACCTCGCCAGTCAGGCGGATCGCGCGACGGTGTATCGGCTGCTGACGAAGCTAGAGAAGCTGGCGATCATTCGTCGGCTCGGCCTGCACGACCGGGCGGCGTATTACACGATGATCTTTCCCGGCGAGCACAACGACTATCTAGTCTGCACCGAGTGCGGGAAGATCGAGCGGCTCGACATTGAGTGCCCGGTCGAGGAGCTGGAGGAGCGGATCGCGAAGAAGTCGAAATTCACGCACCTCTACCATGAGTTGATGTTCTTCGGCTTGTGTCCCAAGTGCGCGTGAGCGCGGTATTCTGTCAGCCAAACCAGTTGCGACTTTCCGTTCACGGCTTTCTATACACGCCCTTTTCTCCTCACCCACTCCATGACCACTTCAAGCAGCCTTTGGGATCGTTTTCAGAAGTATTTCGTCCGCTATTCAGACCTCGGGTTCTCCATCGACATCTCGCGGATGGATTTTGATGACGGGTTCATCGACTCGATGGCACCCAAGATCGAGCGAGCCGTGAAGGACATGCAGGCGCTCGAAGCCGGTGCCATCGCCAACCCCGATGAGAAGCGCATGGTCGGCCACTACTGGCTGCGCAATGCGGGCATGGCCCCCGACGCTAGCATCCGCCAAGAGATCACCGACACGCTCAACGCCGCGCTGAAGTTTGCCGAGGGCGTGCATCGCGGTGAAATCGTAAATGACAAGGGACGGCGGTTCACCCGAGTGCTGGTCGTCGGCATCGGAGGTTCCGCGCTCGGCCCGCAGCTCGTGGCCCACGCGTTGACGCCGATCCGACCGTTGCTGGAGATCGACTTCCTCGACAACACGGATCCCGACGGCATCGACCGCACGCTGGAGCGCATCGGGGCGGAGATCGCGACGACGCTCACGCTGGTGATCTCAAAGTCCGGCGGCACCAAGGAGACGCGCAACGGGATGCTGGAGGCGGAGGCAACCTATAAGAAGCGTGGGTTGGATTTTTCAAAGTGCGCGGTGGCCGTGACCGGAGTCGGCAGCGACCTGGACAAACACGCGGTCGCACAGAAGTGGCTGGCGCGTTTCCCCATGTGGGACTGGGTCGGTGGTCGCACGTCACTCATGAGCGCTGTCGGCACACTCGCCGCCGCACTCCAAGGAGTGGATGTCAGAGGCTTCCTCGCCGGCGCAGCGATGATGGACGAGAAGACGCGCACACTGCCCGTGCGAGAGAATGCGGCGCTGCTGCTCGCGCTGATGTGGCATCACGCCGGCAAAGGACGCGGCCTCAAGGACATGGTCGTGCTGCCCTACAAGGACAGGCTGGTGCTTTTCAGCAAGTATCTCCAGCAGCTCGTGATGGAATCGCTCGGCAAGGAGCACGATCTCGATGGCGCCGTCGTCAATCAGGGCATCGCCGTCTATGGCAACAAGGGTTCCACCGACCAGCACGCCTATGTGCAGCAGCTTCGTGACGGCGTGAACAATTTCTTTGCCACCTTCATCGAGGTGCAGCGCGAGCGCGAACTCCCCGGTGCCGAAGTCGAACCTGGATTCACGACGGGCGACTATCTCCAGGGTTTCCTGCGAGGTACACGCAGGGCGCTGGCGGAGAAAGGGCGCGAGTCCATCACGCTAAGCATCACCGAGTTGGATGCGTTCCGTTTGGGGGCGCTGATCGCGCTCTTCGAGCGTGCCGTCGGCTATTACGCCTCGCTGGTGAACGTGAACGCCTATCACCAGCCTGGAGTCGAGGCTGGCAAAAAGGCTGCCGGAGATTTTCTTCAACGCTTGGCCCTCGTCAGCGGCGGGCTTTTGGAGGATGACGGCATCACTGCGAGTGACTTGGCGGCCAAGATCGACACCGAGCCCGAGGATGTCTTCCATTTGCTCAACCACCTCGCAGCCAATGGCAGGGCGCGGCGCGAGGAAGGACAGACCCCGTTTACCGATCGTTTTTCGATGAACCCAAAGCGTTAGTTGCGCGCCTCGAGAAGGGGCACTATCAATTCGCACTTGTTTCCATAAGACATGCCGCCCCTTCCACTGGAGTACCAAATCGCCTGTATCGTGCTCACCGCGCTATTCGTGTGGTCCTTCAGCGTGGCGCGTGAGCCCCGCGGCTGGCGTCGTTTGTTCCAGTCCTTCTTCTCCAAGAGCGGGGATTTCTCGGTGAACAAGAACAAGATGATCGATGAGAATCTTAAGAAGTACGGCATCATCATCGCCATGATCATCCTGGTGGCCGATGTGTCCTGCTTCGTCTGGGGTGTCACCCATCGTTACCGGGAGACGATGCAGCAGATGACCAAGGAGGAGATGGACCGGCTCAACGAGCTGAACAAGATCAAGCAGTCGGCGCCGAACACGCGCGGGGTGCAGGGGCTATAGGAGACCGGGGCGCAGCTTCGGCGCGAGGAGTTTTTTCTTGTGGCCTCGGTGCTGGATCACTAGTCTCCGCCGGATGGAGCGCTTCATCAGTGTCTGCGGGCTGGCCGTATTTGTTGCAATTGCGTGGGCGCTGTCGCTCGATCGCAGGCGCTTCCCTTGGCGCACGGTTGCGGCCGGACTGGGTCTGCAGCTTGCCTTTGCCTTCCTGATTCTCCGCACCACCACAGGTCAGGCTCTTTTCCGATGGCTCGATCGGGCGGTGGACAAGCTCTTGAGCTTTTCTGACAAAGGTGTGGCCATGGTCTTCGGCCCGCTGGCTGACAAAACCCTGCTCTCGGAAAAATGGGGGCCGGATCACGGTTTCATTTTCGTCATCACCATCACCGGCACGATCATCATCGTTTCGGCGCTCTCGTCACTGCTTTATCATTACGGAGTGCTTCAGCTAGTCGTGCGTGCCCTGGCGTGGCTCATGCGGAAGGTCATGGGCACGAGCGGAAGCGAGAGCCTCGCGGCAGCGGCGAACATCTTCATGGGCCAGACCGAAGCACCGCTGGTGGTGAAGCCCTATCTCTCCCGAATGACGAAGAGCGAGATCATGGCGCTCATGGTTCCCGGATTCGCCAGCATCGCGGGCGGCGTGCTGGCGGCGTACGTTTCCTTTGGCATCGACGCCACCCATCTGCTCACGGCCTCGATTATGAGCGCGCCAGCCGCCCTAATGATGGCCAAGATTCTCGTGCCGGAAACCGAGCACAGCGAGACGAGCGGCGGCGCTACCGCCGAGATCGAATGCGAATCCTCCAACGGCATCGACGCCATCTGCCTCGGAGCGACAGAGGGGATGAAACTCGCGATCAATGTGATGGGCATGCTCATCGCATTCGTCGCCTTGGTCGCCCTGTTCAACTTTATGCTTTCCTACGGACTGCGCGCCGTCGGCATCCAGAACGCGGCACCACTCCAGACCATGCTCGGCTGGCTGAATGCGCCCTTTGCTTGGGTCATGGGCGTGCCGTGGAAAGACTGTGGAATCGTGGGTGCCGTCCTCGGTGAGCGCATCGTTCTGAATGAGTTCGTCGGCTATCTGTCGCTCGCGAAGGCGAAGGAGACCATCGAACCCCACAGCTTCATGATCGCCACCTATGCACTGTGCGGTTTTGCCAATTTCGCCAGCATCGCCATCCAGATCGGCGGCGTGGGCGCGCTGGCTCCGACGCGCCGCGCCGATCTCGCCTCACTCGGTCTGCGGGCGATGATCGGCGGCCTGTTGTCCTGCTATTGCACGGCCTGCATCGCCAGCCTGCTGGCTAGGTAGCGGGCACTGAAAATGCGATCCATCGCCACGATGCAAACCGGGGCCAGATCGGGCGATTTGAAACCTTTTTTGTCTCCGCGATTATTCATCGTCGGGTGGTTCCATTTGTTGACAACACCTCGAATTCGTCCTTCTTAGCCGCCCGTTTTAACCCCGACTCACTCACCACGCATCGCCATGGATTTCATCGCAAAAAACGTCGCCGAGCTGGCGCCCTCAATGACCCTCTCCATCACCAGCCAGGCGAAGGCGCTGAAGAAACAGGGCGTGGACGTGCTGAGTTTCGGAGCCGGCGAACCGGACTTCGACACGCCAAAGCACATCGTCGAGGCTGCGGTCAAGGCTCTCCATGACGGCCAGACCCGCTACACCGAGAGCGCCGGCTTGCTGGAACTGCGCGAGGGCATCGCCGCCAAGCTCCTGATCGACAATGGCCTTCAATACGAAGCCTCCCAGATCAGCGTGAACTGCGGTGCCAAGCACTCCTGCTACAACGCCATCCTCGCCGTGGTCAATCCCGGCGACGAAGTGATCATCCCTGCCCCTTACTGGACGAGCTATCCTGAGATGGTCCGCCTCGCCGGTGGTATCCCGGTGATCGTGGACACCAAGATCGAGAACGGCTGGAAGATCACTCCCGAGGAGTTCGAGGACGCTATGTCCCCGCTCACAAAGATGATCATCATGAACTCGCCGGGCAATCCGACCGGCTCCGTTTACTCCAAGGAAGAACTCGAGAAGATCGCAGAGATCGCCATCGCCGAGGACATCGTCATCCTCTCGGACGAGATTTATGAAAAGCTCGTCTATGGCGAGAACAAGCACGTCAGCATCGCCTCGATCAGCAAGGAGATTTACGAAAACACGATCACCATCAACGGTTTCTCCAAGGCCTACGCCATGACCGGCTGGCGCTTGGGCTACACTGCCGCGCCGAAGAAAATCGCGGAAGCCATCGACACCATTCAGAGCCACACGACTTCGAACCCGACCACCTTCGCCCAATACGGTGCCATCGCCGCTCTTCAGGGCGACCAGCAGGTCGTCAGCGACATGCGCGATGAGTTTGACGTGCGCCGCCAATACATGCTCGGCCGCCTTCAAGCGATCAAGAATGTGAAGGTGATCGAGCCGCTTGGTGCCTTTTATTTCCTCGTGAACATCGAACCGATCGGCATCAAGTCCGTGAACTTCTGCGAGAAGCTGCTCAGCAAAGCCAAGGTAGCCGCCGTGCCAGGCGTGGCCTTCGGTGCCGAGCACACCATCCGCTTCAGCTATGCCACCGGCCTAGATGTGATCAACGGGGGCATGGACCGTTTTGAAGAATTCTGTGCGCAGCATTAACAACCCAAAAAAATAGAATGCCGGCTATTGCAGTCGGCGAAGGAGAAATCGTTTAGATAAGAAGGGCGGACAAATGTCCGCCCTTTTTTTCGCCCTCACATCTCAATGCACGCAACGGCCATCGCAGCGATGCCCTCTCCCCGACCGATGAAGCCCAGCTTCTCGTTCGTCGTCGCCTTGATACCCACTTGGCCGGGCGTTATGCCAAGGGCCGCAGAGATGTGCCCCTTCATCGCCGTCGCGTGCGGCAGCACCTTGGGAGCCTCGGCAATGAGCGAGGCGTCAATATTTCCGATGCGCGCCCCATTCTGCGCCGCGATGGCAGCGCACTTTTCGAGAATCTTCAAGCTGCTGATGCCTTTGATCGTCGGATCACCCGGAGGAAAATAGTGCCCGATGTCCGGCTCACCCATCGCGCCGAGCACCGCGTCGGCGATCGCATGGCAGAGCACGTCCGCATCCGAGTGGCCCTTCAGGCCTCTTGAGTGTGGAATGGTCACGCCACCGAGAACGAGCGGTCTGCCTTCTTCAAATGGATGCACATCATAGCCAATGCCAACGCGAGTCATTCGCCGACTAAACGGGATCAGCGTGGAATCGCAAGCATGGAGAGTCCATCCACGGCTCAATGCCCTTGGTCTCCCACGGGTCCTTGTCCCACATGCGCGGCGCCACCCACGGTCTGCGCCGCGAGCCTCGCGCGCCAGATGTAGCGCTGGAAGAGAACCTTGATCGACGCCGTCATCGGCACGGCAAGAATGGCACCAAGGAGGCCACCGAGAATCAGCGCCCATACAAAGACCGACACGATCACGGTCATCGGATGCAGTCCGACTGAATCACCGACGACCTTTGGCGTGATGAAGAGCCCATCGATCTGCTGCACCACGGCAAAGATACCCGTGACCACCAGCGGCAGCGCCCACCAGGGTGCATCGGCAGCAAAGAATGTGCTCGCACCCTGCACGGAAGCGATAATGACGGCAGGAACCCAGCACAGCACGATGCCGAGATAAGGAATCATGCCGAGAAGACAGAGCATGAGACCGATAAGCAGGCCAAAATCCAGTCCGACGATCATGAGGCCGAACCCCGTCGCTATCCCATTAATGAGGCTGACGAAAAGCTGTCCGCGAAAAAAGGCGATGAGGTAGCCATTGATCTCCATGAGACAGGACACCACCTCGTCTTTGAAGGCCGACGCACGCAGAGGAAGGTAGTGCGCCCACGTTTCCTTGATCTTCGCGCTCTCGATCAGGAAGTAGAACAAGTAGAGCGGCACAATGATGAAGGAGAGCAGGAAACCAAACACACCCATGAACCCTCCAACGCTCGACTTCACAAAGCTCCACGCGTTCTTGATGGCCCCAGGGAGCGTCGTCCGCACCCAATCGCCAGTGAGGAACTGCTGGAGATCAAAGTCAGCGGCAGCTTTGGTGGACGACGGTCCCGTGGCGAGTGGCTGATCGTTGGTGGATGGAGCCGCGATCGGCGTATCGGCCTTCACTTCGGATGCGTGTGGCAGAATCGTGAGGCCGTACTTTTTCTCCTTGTCAGCGATCCAAGACGTCAACGCTGTGCGTGCTTTCGACGAGTAGAATCCAAAGCGATCGACGAATTTTCCGGACTGCGCGCTCGCCTGAAAGCCAACCCAGGTACCAAGTCCGCCGACCGCGAGGGTGAAAACCGCAAAGACCAGCAGCACCGCCTTCTGCCGGGAAAGACCGCGCTTCTCGATCCAGCGCACGGCGGGATCGAGCAGGTAAGCCAGCACGCCCGCGACGGCAAAGGGGATCAGGATCGGCTGGAGGAAGGAGACCACACGCGTGGCGAGGTAGATCAGACCAATGGCGATCGAGCCGATGGTCGTGATGGCTACAGCCGTGACGGCCGTCCACAAGACGCTGCGCTGAAAGGCGGAGGGAATTTTTTTCACGGGAGGTGGCGCGGAAACACGGCCCAGTGTAGCCGCGCGAGCGGAAATGTGAATGACAAATGCGCGCCCGTTTTGCAACCCTCCCCGCGCTGTGTAGTCTCCCGCCTCTCCAATGAACGCCCCCGACCCCAACGGCAAGCCACCACCCGCTGCACAGGCACAGGGCGTGATGCAGGACCGCGACTTCACCGGTGGCAACATCGCCTCCATCCCTGAGCACCAGCGCACCTCGGTCGGCGACCGATCCGTGGACGATACGATCAATCATCTCGTGGACTCCTGGCTCGGAAAAAATCCGCGCTCCGATCTCGTGTCGGAATTGGTGATGAATGCGCTCAAGGTGGGTCGCGAAAACACAGCCGTGGCCGACCTGAAGCTCATCAATCGCGCCCTGCGTGAGATGCGGCGCGCGAACAAGATCTTCGAGTCCTACCGGCATGTGCGGAAGGTTTCCGTCTTCGGCTCCGCGCGCACTCGGCCAGACGAGCCAACGTACATCGCGGCGGTCGAGTTCGCCCGTCGCATGGCC
>Ga0075163_10001346_pt1 | contig 32980 bp, 19 predicted proteins | sample JI1023141ADNA_FD_71478 | JGI IMG/M metagenome (GOLD analysis project Ga0075163, IMG submission 71478) | Wastewater effluent complex algal communities from Wisconsin, to seasonally profile nutrient transformation and Carbon sequestration -... | ecosystem: Engineered > WWTP > Effluent > Algae...
CATATCTAGCGGCACCGCGTGGACTGAGCGTGCAATCGAACTCGCTGCCATTGGGCAGCTTCACGGCACTCTTCGCATCGCGGTCCTGCCAGAGGAAGACGACGCCGTCGGTGCTCACGGGCCATTTCGGTGCGGCGGGCTTGGTCGCGTGGACTTGGTTGAAGGCGGAAAGCTCTGCGGTGTCGCCGCCCTCAATCCATACGTCGGGGTAGTTGTCGTTGAGCGCGTTGTCGGTGACGCGGAACCAAGCGTCGATCTTGTCGAGCTTGTCGCTGAACTTGCCGATGAAGACTTCGGATGAGAGCCCGCCTTTGCCAACAGCACTACCCTCGGAGGGATCGGCTGCGGGAAGATAGGGGCCGGTGAGGGTCAGGAAGCGCGGATGATTGGTCCAGTGGGGGTGATTGATCTCGCCCCTTGCAAGATCGGGCGTGGTGGTGAGGGCCACGGTCCATGGCTTGCTGGCTTCATCGATGAAGACCGTGAGACTCTTGTTTCCAGCTTCGAGAATCCAAGAGGCGTAGCTGTTGTCGGGGGCGATGGAGGGCCACGCGCCGGTGAGGAACTTTTTGAAGCTCCGCTTCTGTTCCAGGATGAACTGTCCGGCATCAGGCCAGGGGAACTGGCCGCTGGCGCGCCTGCCGTCGCGGGAGAGTTGGATGTTGTCGGGCGAGACTTTGGTCTGGTCCCAGATGAGCTCCTGCTGCGTGGTGTCGGTGAGTTGGAAGCGGACGAGCTTCTTGGCCTCCAGTGAGACGAGAGGGGAGGGGATGATGTCGCGAACGGCATAGACCCACTCGATGCGCGTGGCGGGATCGCGCCAGACGTCCACAGCATAGCCGTCGCTGATCTCGACTGGCGCGCTGCCACTCCAGTCCGTGCGCATGATGACGGTGGAGTAGTGCTTCACATCCTGCGCGTCCCAGGTGACGGCCTTGCGCGTGTAAAGGATCGTCTCGCCATCGCTGGTGAGCAGCGGGCGCGTGTAGTTGTCTTCCTTCGCGATGAGGGGTCTCGCGCCGAGGCCGGTCTTTGTATCCAGCCCCATGAGGAAGTGGCCAGCCTTGTTCGAGCGTGGGTCGGTGGCGTCGGTCTTTTGAAACTGCGACCACACGATGCGCGTGCGCGCGCCGGTGAAGGCCTCGATGCCGAGAGATTGGTCCTTTGCCTTCTGCGTGTCGTCGGCAAGCTTGACCGCTGCGGGAGGGGGCTCGACCAGAGGTGGAGGTTCTCTTTTTCCGCACGCCGGGAGTAAGGTGAGCGCCAGCACGGCGGTCCAGCGGGCGCATGTCGTGAGATCGTGGCGTGGCATGAGTAGGTCGAAGCTAGGACTTTTCACACTTCGCGCAACCTTCGCGTCCGTGGTGAGGACGAAGGGCGCACTCGGGGAGCAACTCCCCGCTGGACTGGAGGCGGATTTCGATCATAAGTTCGCGCCCCGCTGGGTCACCGTATGCGCCTGCTCTCAAAACTTCTCTGGATCGTCGCCTTCGTGGCGGCCACCTTCTGCTGGATGGTGCTCTTCGAGCATGGATTCAGCCCGCAGGGATTCACCAAGGGTGTGAAGGAGGAGTTGGGCGCGCTGGTTTCCCTGTTCAACCGCGGGGATAAAAAGTAGCATCCGACCCTGTCAGCCAATTTCCCAACGAGAACCAACCGTGAGCACACCAACACCCGAATACCCAATCATCACACCCGAAGACCTGGACCCCAAGTTTGCCAACCTGTGGAAAAAAGGTCTCATCTCCTTTGAGCAACGGAACTGGGACTACGTCGTGAGTCTCGTGCTTCCCATCGTCAAGGCGCATGTCGGATTCATGGACGGTCGGCAACTCGTGCGTCGTGCCGAGGCCGAGCGCATCAAGGGCCAGAAGAAGGGCTTGAGCTTTGGGGGTGGCATTAGCTTGTTCAAAGGCGGCTCGAAGAAAGATCCTGTCGAGCAGATCAACGATCTGGAAGACAACGTGTTCCAGAAGGATCCCTACAACGTGAACGCCAACCAGACGCTCTACGACCAGGCCATCCGGTTGCGCGTCATGGATCTGGCTGCCTTCGCGCTGGAAACCATCCGCGAGGGATACCCCGAGAACACGAAGAATATGCACCGCCTGGCCGAGCACTATATGGCGCATGATCTTCCGGAGAAGGCGGGTGAGGTCTATCGCCAGATCGTGAAGGTCGATCCTCGTGACATGGACGCAGTGAAGGGCGACAAGGACTCCGCTGCCCGCACCTCAATCCTGCGTCAGGGCTGGAACCAGGAAGGCGACTTCCGCAAGGCCATGAAGAGCACCGACGAGGCAAACAAAATGGAACTCCTCAGCAAGCAGGGCATGACCCGCGAGCAGATGGAGGCCCTCCTCAGCGAACTCGTGGCCGACTACGAGCGCGACAATACGAACGTCAACGTTGTAAAGCGCATGGCTGATCTCTACGAGAGATTGGAAGATCTCGACACGGCGCTCTCGTTCTACAACTACGCGCTCACCCTCAATCCCGGTGACGTGGCCATGCTGCGCAAGATCGAGATGATGCAGGACAAGGTGTCCGACCTCAAGATCGCGAAAATGGAGGCCGAGATCGAGGCCGACCCGAGTGCGCCCGACATCGAAGAGAAGCGTGCCCAGATTGCCGACATCAAGCGGCAGCGCAGCGCCGTCGTCATCGCCGAGGCCAGATCGCGCGTGGAACGCAATCCGACCGACAAGCAGTTTCAATACGACCTCGGCTCCGCCTACTACTACGCGGGCATGTACACCGAGGCCATCCCTCATCTCCAGCAGGCCAAGAGCAATCCCCACTTGCGCGCCAAGGCCATCATCATGCTCGGTCGTTGCTTCGGTAACAAGAACATGAACGACCTCGCCGAGAGCCAGTTCTCCGAGATCGTGAAGGAGATGGCCATCATGGATGCCACGAAGAAGGAAGTGCTCTACGAACTCGCAATGGTCAGCCTGAAGATGGGCAAGAAGGATCAGTACCTCGAGTGCCTGAAGGAAATCTACAACAACGACTACGGCTACAAGGACGTGGCGAAGCGCGTCGAGGAATCCTATAGCTCGTAGAGTAACCCCCAGATTCCATCATCACATGACACCCCAGCAGAAAGCCGAAAGCCTCGGCATCAAGTTCGAGAAAGCCGCACCCGCCTACCTGAACCTGTGCATCCGCACCGGCAATCAGCTCCTCACCTCAGGCCACGTTAGCGATCTCAAGGGAAAGCTCGGTGCCGACCTCTCGGTCGAGCAGGGCTATGCGGCCGCGAAGAACTGTGTCGAGAAGATTCTTCGCTCCGTTTGGGATGCGCATGGCACCCTGGATGGTCTGCGTGTGATCAAGGTGCTCGGTTGCGTGAACTCCACGCTCGAGTTCAATGAGCAGCATCTCGTCATCAACGGCGCCTCCGACCTCCTGCACGAGATCTTTGGGAAGACGGGCGATGGTTTCCACGCCCGCAGCGCGCTCGGCTTTGCCCAGCTCCCGACGGGAGCAGCGGTCGAGGTGGAGGCGATCTTTGAGATCAAGTAGCGCCCCGTCCGCCGCCTCAGCGGATGTATTGACTGCTCCCGTTCTTGCGGAAGTACTCGTCCCTCATGCGGCGGAGTTCCTCAAGCCGGTTGGCCATCGCTTCATTCTGCTGCGTGGCGGCCCTGGTCTTGTTTTGCACGAAGTGATTGTTGCCGCCTAGGCTGCGCCACGGGCCATCGGGCACCTCGCTTAGATCGACGAAGCGCCAGTCACACTTTTGCCCGCTCGACATTCCGAGGAAATCTCGCACGGCCGGCGAGACATCAATCCCCGCGCCGCCGTTGTTCTCGGTGTTCTTCGGGCGGGAGTTGCCGAACACATAGGATGCATCGTCCGTCACCCACGGGCCGCAATCTTCCCATTGTGCGTAGCAGACCTGATTGCCGTAGCGAATCGCGATCCATTGCCCCTTCAGCACGCTCTTGCCCGCTTTCACAAAGCGATCCTTGTACCACGGGATGATGCGGGCGGCCTCCGGCTTCGTGGTCTTGTAGTTGATCAGATCGTTGTATGGCAGCGCCACATAGAAAGGGTTCAAGCCTGGCTTGAATTTCAAAGGGCAGAAGTCGCGGCCACGTTGCAGCGGATCTGGGTCGTCAAAGCCCCCGTAGTTCTTTGCCCACTCCGTGTCCCAGGAACTCTGGTGGTTTGGCGTCGGATTGTTCGCCGTCGGGGCCTCGCCCACCCAGAACACCGTGGCGACGATGTCTGTCTTCCACGGATAGCGAGTGTAAGTCGTGCGCGGAAGCGTGGGCACAAAGACCCGCGGCATGGCCGTTGTCCCCGAGGGTGCACCCTTGCGAGTCAGCGTGAGCGATGGCGAGGATGCAGCCGAGGACGAGCCCGTCTGTGCTTCCGCTGAAGCGCCAAAAGCGATCATCGAGATCAATGCTGCTGCTGATTTTCTTGCGACCATTCTGTGTCTGATTGCTGCGAGCTTATCAAAGTTGGGTGCCATCAGGCAAACAATTCCATCTGACAAATTTTGTTCCGTCTGACCATGCCGTATAATCAGAATTACCCAACTACGCAAAGTGCTCGGATGCCAACGATCAATTCGGGGCGGAGTGGGACGAACAAAACGAGGAGCCGTTCAAATTCTCTCACCAAAAACCGGGAAGGATCGCCCGTCGCCGTCCACGCGGGACTCACTCCAGTTTGATGCTCTCTTCAATAGCGCCGCAAGACGGTATCGCCTGGCGGGCGGGAGGCGTCCGGGGTCGGGAAATCCAGCGTGTAGTGCAGCCCCCGGCTCTCTTGTCGGCGGACCGCGCAATCGACGATGAGGGACGCGGTCTCGACGAGATTTCGCAGTTCCAGCAGTTCGCTGGTGATGCGGAAGTTCCAGTAAAACTCCTGCACCTCGCGCTTCAAATTCCTCAGTCGCGCCGCCGCGCGCTGGAGGCGCTTGTTGGTGCGCACGATCGAGACGTAGTCCCACATGAGGCGTCGGATCTCGTCCCAATTGTGGTAGATGACGACGAGTTCGTCCACATCCTGGGCATCGCCGCGCCGCCACACCGGGATGTCGTAGTCCTGCGTCTTCTGTTTGCCGACAGGTAGCTTTTGCAGAATGAAATCGACCGCGCGCTTCGATACCACGAGGCACTCAAGCAGTGAATTACTGGCCAGCCGATTGGCACCGTGCAGTCCGGTGCAGCCCACCTCGCCCACGGCAGCGAGGCCGCGAATGGAGGTGGCTCCGTTGATGTCGGTGAGCACGCCGCCGCATTGATAATGCGCGGCGGGCACCACGGGGATCGGCTGCTTGGTGATGTCGATGTCCACATCGAGGCAGGCGCGGTGAATGTTCGGGAAGTGCGCGATGATGAAATCGGCGGGCTTGTGGCTGATGTCGAGATACACACAAGGGCCGCCCGTGCGCTTGATCTCGTGGTCGATGGCGCGCGCCACGACGTCACGCGGTGCCAGGGAGCCGCGCGGATCATGCTTCTGCATGAATTCATTGCCGTCCTTGTCCACGAGGCGCGCACCCTCGCCGCGCATGGCCTCGGTGATGAGGAACGAGCGCTTCTGTGGGTGGTAGAGGCATGTCGGGTGAAATTGGATGAACTCCATGTTCGAGACCGTCGCACCCGCGCGCCACGCCATCGCCACGCCGTCGCCCGTCGCAATCTGCGGATTGGTCGTGTAGAGGTAAACTCGACCGCAGCCGCCCGTCGCCAGGATCACGCGGTCTGAGCGGAAGGTCTCCACCTCGCCGCTCTTCTCGTCGAGCACATGGAGTCCGAGCACGCGATCCTCCGCCACATGCCCCAGCTTTGCCGTCGTGATCAGGTCGATGGCGAAGTGCTCCTCCAGCACCTCAATGTTCGGATGCGCGCGCACGGCGGCGATCAGTTTTTCCGTCAGCTCGCGTCCCGTCGCATCGCGCGAGTGCAAAACGCGCCGCCTCGTGTGGCCACCCTCGCGTGTCAGGTCAAACTCCAGATGCCCGTCCGTCGCCTCCCGTTGATCAAAGTGAACGCCCCACTTCACCAGCTCATCGATGCGCGCCGGCCCCTCGGTCACGATGGTGCGCACGGCGGGTTCTTTGCACAGGCCCGCCCCGGCGATGAGCGTGTCGCTGACGTGCTGCTCGATGGAGTCTTCCTCGCTCTGCACGCACGCGATGCCGCCCTGCGCCCAGGTCGAGTTGGATTCATCCATGCCTCGCTTCGTCAGCACAACCACGCGCCCATGCTCGGCGGCGTGCAACGCGGCGCTGAGACCTCCTGCTCCCGTGCCGACCACGATAAAATCGTACTCCCTCATCTGCCGGACTGTTCGCGATGCAGCTCGATGTTGTCAATCAGTCGCGTCTTCCCGAAGAAAACAGCCAGCGCGACCAGTCCAAGATCCTCCATGTCATCTCTCGGCATGAGCGTGCGTGAATCCACCACGGAGATGTAATCGACCCTCGCCAAGGCGGCTGTGCCCGCGATCTCGACCGCGACGATATCCACCAGACCGCTGGCATTGCTCGTGCCTGACAGCCAAGCTTCCCGCGCCTTCTTCAATGCACGATTGAGCGCCGGAGCCTGATGGCGCTCCTCCGTGCTCAGGTAGCGATTGCGCGAACTCATTGCCAGTCCATCCGCTTCACGCACGGTCTCCAGGGCATGAATGACGACCGGGAAATTCAGATCGCGCACGAGTCGGCGGATGATCGCGAGCTGCTGGTAGTCCTTCTTGCCAAAGACGGCATCATCTGGCTGCACGAGGTTGAACAGCTTTGCCACCACCGTGCAGACACCGTCGAAATGCCCCGGTCGGCTCGCTCCGCACAGCACTCCCGAGAGGCTCGACTCCGTGACCTTGATTGACCGGTCGTCGAAATAGACTTCCTTCACCGTCGGAGCAAAGACCATATCCGCGCCCGCCGCTACGCACATGGCGAGATCGGCATCCAGCGTGCGCGGATAGCGGTCCAGATCCTCGTGCGGCCCGAACTGGAGCGGATTGACGAAGATGCTCACGACCACGCGCGCTGACTCGCCAGCCAGTCGTCGCGCCTCGCGTATCAGCGCGGCGTGCCCTTCGTGCAGCGCACCCATCGTGGGCACGAAGAACACACGTCCGGCTCCGCGTCGCCACTTCCGCAGCTCATCCACTGTTTCGATCAAATCCATGCGCGCCATCGTAGCAGCACCGGAGAAAACGCCAACACAGACCACGCCGACGTCGCTCCGCCACATGGGACGTTCATTTCACGGCACCAACTCGCCTGATCCCGGATACACCCAGCGGATCACCTTGCCATCTCGCACATGCGCCTGCGCCCTGGCTTCGAGCGGACCACAGAAGACGATGGTGTCGTAGTTCACGTCGATCACCCACGTTGGCCTGCCCTCCATCGTCGCGAGTTGCGGAGTGCCCCACATCTTGATCTTCTTTGGCGTGATGTCGGTCACCTGGCCCGATTTCATGCTCGCGAGCAGCACGGGGTAGGTGCCGTCCGCGCTCCTGACAGGCTTGCCGGATTCATCAATGCCACCGGGCACATCCGCAGGCCCAACCTCGGGTTGCCGTCTGTTTTCCGCCTGCTGGCGCAGTGCATCCGCTCTCATGGCGGCCCACTTGGAGTAGGACTCGTGAAACTGCGTCTTCAAATCCGTGTCTGACACGCGCGCCATCCCTCGGACAGGCGACGACTCTTCCGGCGCGAGGTTCAGCACGCCTTTGTCACAGGCCAGAGCCACCACGGCAGTGCCGGCGGGCAGCTTCGACGAGCCAGCGGCCGATTTGAAAACTGCCTCGCGCAGCAGTTTGACCTGACGCGGGAAGGCCGACGGCGGGATCACCGTCCAGTTCTTCGTCAGTTCCTCCAGCGTCTCAACCTTCGGCTGGTCCACATCGAGCGGCACATCGCTCGTGCCTGCTGGCGGCTGGGTGGAATCGGGCGGCTGTTCTCGCAATGCGCCCGCAACCGACTCCCACATCGCGGACGCGATGGCCTGGATCTTCGCTCTTTTTTCCTCCTGGCTCAGGGGCGAGGACTCATACAGGAACAGGGCTCCCGCCAGAAGCATCGACACGTAGAGGAGTCTCTTCATTTATTGTTTTGGCGTCTGAAGGTAGGAGATCAGGTCAGCGAGTGATTGTGGAGTCAAAGTGGCTTCCAGTCCATCGGGCATCAGCGATTGCTGCGTGCTCTTCAGCGAAGTGATCTCGCTGCGCAGGATTGGGCGCACCAGATTGCCGGGGAGTTTTAGCGTGATGCTGTTGCTCGTCTCGCTGGCGACAATGCCATACAACTGCTCGCCGCTCTTTAGCGTGCAGAAGTAGGCCATGAAGCTCGGCTCGATGATGGCGGTCGGGTCGAGGATGGACTGCAGCAGCTTCTCCGGCGTGTGCTGCACCACGCTGCGGAGATCGGGGCCGAGAGGAATGCCAGCGCCTTCGAGCTGGTGGCAGGCGATGCAGATGGTCGCAAAGGCCGCCTTGCCTCGTGCCGCGTCGCCTTTCAGCTTGAGTGCCGGCTGGAATTTCGCGATCACATCTGCGCGCTTCGAGGTCGCGGTTTGATTGAAAACACCAGCGGCCAGATCCTTCACCTTCTTGTTCGGATGATTCAGCAGGCGCGCCTGCCGCTGCGCATCAAACGCTGCGGCCGGAACATCGCCCTGCTTCACGCTGGCGAGCAGCCGCTCGGACGAGGAGTTCATCAGGGCGTCGAGCAGCACATTCCGCAGCGCGGGCGTCACGCTTGTCCACTTGGCCAGCAGCTTCGCTTCTGACTGCTTCGGCGCGTGGCGTGAGAGCAGCGTGATCGCGGCCTCCTGCTCGGTCGCGTCGGCGGAGTCGAGCCAGTCGTCCAGGCGCTTCATGCCCGCCTGACGATGCGCGCCGTCGAGCAGTGCGATCTCCATCAGCATCGCGCGATCCGCAGCGCCGCCTTCGTGTTTCAGTGCGAGCTGCTCCGCCTTGGCAAAGAGCGCGTCGAGCCCCGCGACCTGCTGCTTGAGCTTCTCGCCATTCATCGTGGCGGCGAATTTCACGAGCGATGTCTCGCGGCGCTGCAACGAAGTCAGCAGGCCGTGGAAGCTCTGCAATCGCACCAGCGCATCGCCCTCGTCATTCGCGAGGCTTCCGAGCATTTGCTCAAGTGCCGCATCGTCTTTTGCTGCGAGTGCCGTCGAGAGCAACGTGTCGAACGCGAGTCCCCTCGCGCCTTTCGCCAGCGTCACAAGATGCGGCACTGCCGAACTCATCACCGCGCCGACGATGGTGGCGTTGGCGGCATCTTTCTTCAGCAGGGCGGCGAGCGCGGCACCGGCCTTGGGTGATTTCCACTCGCCAAGCGAGCAGGCGAGTTGCAGGCGCACCTTGGCGTCGTCGTTCACCAGTTTCGCAGCGACGTCGATAAGCGCATCGGACGGATGCTTCTCGGCGATGAGCAGCCCTTGCTCGCGGACTCGCGCGCTCGCATCACCCAGCAGGCGCTGACAAATCGCGGGCGTCATTTTGCCGAGCAATTCCAGAGTCCAGGCGGACTGAGCGCGTGATTGCGGAGTTGCACCATCGCTGGCCATCGCGATCAAGGCCCCATCAACATCGCCCGCTTTCCGCCACACGAGTTCCATCTGCGCGTGGTCGCGCAGCCAGCCGTTGGATGACGCGAGCAACGCGACGAGTTGCGCGTTGGTTTGCCCGTCGAGCGGCTTCATCGTCGTGGGCGCCTTGCCTTTCGGGAACACTCGATACAAGCGCCCGGCGTTGTCGCCCTCGCGGTAGAAGGGCAGCAATTCGGATTTGCCGTTCTCCGGCAGCCACTGCGGGTGCTCGATCATGTAGCGATACATGTCCGCCACCCACATCGCGCCGTCGGGGCCGGTGCGTACCATCACGGGGCGGCACCAGCGGTCTTCGCTGGCGAAGAAATCTGTGCCCGTCTCCGTCTCGTCGCGGGCGGCTTTGAAGGTCACGCCATCATCGGCCAGCACATGATGCTGCGCGAGATTATGGAATGGCTCGCAGGTGAACGCGTGCATCTTTTTGTCGCCGAACAGCAGCGAGTCGCGGTAGAAATCAATGCCGCACGCGCTGGTGTAGCGCCCGGCCTGATTGAAGCTGTGGAATCGCTTCTCCGGCGCGCTAGCTGGATACACCGGCGGATTCAGCGGGTAGAGCAGGTTCACCGGATCGGGCGGAATCACATGCGGATTGCGGCGCAAGTAGTTGTCTTGCAGCACGAAATGCCAAAGCGGCTTGCTGTTCTGCACGCCGAACCAGTGATCCCAATCATCGCGGCAGCGACCAAACTGCGATGGGCCCGTCTGCGGATCGAACTCACCGGTGTCGGGCCGGAAACGGAAGTCGCGCGCGCCGAGGTCCACCTTTTGTCCGCTGCGCTTGCACTGGATGAGCGTGCCCTTGTTGTAGTTCGCGTGATGTCCGCCAGCCGCGCAGTAAACCCAGCCATCCATCCCCCAGCGCAGGCCGTTCACGCGCAGTTGTTGATTGCCCTCGCTGAAGCCCGTGTAGAGCACTTCTCTTTGGTCGGCCTTTCCATCGCCGTCACTGTCTTTGAGGAACCAGATGTCGGGCGCGGCGGTGACGATGACGCCATCGCGCCAGACGAGGATGCCGTTCGGAAAGTTTAGCCCGTCGGCAAAAAGCGTGCTCTTCGTGAAGCGGCCGTTCTTGTCCGGCTCCGACAACACGCGCACGCGACCGCCGGCTTTGCCATTGCCATCCATGCCGAGCGGATAATCCGCCATCTCCACCACCCAGAGCCGCCCCTTGCTGTCCCAATCAAACGCGACGGGATCAAGCACCTGCGGCTCATGCGCGACAAGCTGCGCATCGTAGCCATCGCGCACATGCAACTTCTTGAGCGACTCCTGCGGCGAAAGCGGCTGCGATGCGAGTTCCAGCTTCGGCGGCGGTTCGGCCTTCGGTGTTTCGAGTCCGGTGACGACGACGTTTTGATACTCACCCTCCAGCGGCGCGAGGTCGTCACAGCGTCGGCCAAAGAGGAGATCCTTCGCTCCGGCGGCAGTGACCGGCAGTTCGGCATCAATCTCCACCTTGCCATTCAGTGTCACCTTCACATGCGCCCCCGTGCGCTCCAGCTTCACGTCGTTCCAAGTTCCAGGTTCGATGAGTGTCTTGCCGCGCACGATCTGATCCGCCGCGTTGCCATTGAAGACGAAGAGCTTCCCCGGCTCCGAGTCCTTGTAGTTGCCACCGATGCCGAGGTGATCGCCCGGTGCCTGATGATCGCCCTTCGGTCCGCGTGAAACGAGGTAGGCGGTGACGGGGCTGACGTTGTTCTTCTTGGTGTTGCGGAAGCGCATCGAGACGGACCAGTTCTCGTGCTGCTTGAGCAAACCCGTGGTCTGAACCGAAGCGCGCTTGGCCCGCTCCGCTCGCTCGATGGCGTGGCGTGCATTGTCCGCCTCGACCTTCGAGGTTTTCCAAAGCTGCGCGATGAGCTTCGGCTCGATGGCGCGATCCCAGACAGTGATCTCGTCGAGCTTGCCTTGGAGGCCTTTGCCGAAAATGAGGTCTTTCGTGTTCTCGCCAGCCTTGCCGGTGAGGATGGGCTTCTCGTTGCCGTCGAGATGGACGCGAACCTGATCACCATCGCGGATGAGGACGGCGAAGTGCCAGTCATCGGCGTAAACCTTGCCTTCCGAGTGCGCATCGCCGAGTTCGAGTCTTACCGTGTGATCGGGGAACTGATGCGCGACGACCCTGGTGCCGAGCGCATCCATGAGATGTCCGCTGCGATCGCTCGCGCCGCTCTCGTGTCCGAGCCAGAACCAGAGCGCGATGGAGGCTATGGCGTCACTACGGTGAGGACTGACCTCAAGGTGCCCGTCCGAGAGATGCACACCTCGATTAATCTCACCTGACAAGCCGAAGGCCGAGGCGCGGAGCACTGATTCGTCCCCATATCCGCGCCCGCTGCCAACGCCGGGAAGGCCAAAGGCGATTCGGCCTTTGTAGCGAAGAGAAGGGCCAAGCCCGGATTTCACATACTCCGGAGTTCCTTCTTCATGACGCTGGGTGTTTTCATTCTTCGGCTTTCTGAAGAGAATTGGATTTCCGTAATACTGATCGTGTGACTCCAATTGCCAATGTGCGCAAGGATTGGTTCCCTTGAGTGCCGCCAAGTAGTCGCCTGGCACGAATGACGAAGGAAGAGCAGCTCTGCCCGACACTTCATATGTTGCCTCTATAAGCGATTCGAGAATTTGCGTTTCAGCAAAGATTTCCAGCCCCGCTGTTCGTGCTGGCCATGTGGTGTAACCTCCGAAGTCATGCTGGTCTCGAGGAGGAATGTATCCCTCTGCGCCATTCGCCAACTCGATGTTAAAGTGTTGTCGGCCTTGCAGTAGCGGCAACTCCTTCAACTTCAACCCCGTGATCGCATACACCTCGTTCGGTAGTGTCGCGATGCTGAGATCACCAATACGGATGGCTTGCACCTTCAGCGTCGTCTCTTTGCGCTGGTCGAGAATGACGGCTTCGCGGGCATAGACCTCTTCCTTGTTCTTCGGCACGTCGTTCTTAATCTGCGCGGCGATGCGCTGGGCCCAGGTGAGGCGCTCTTTGTCGGGGGTGCGATACTTAAGGGTGAGATGCTTCTCGATCATGCCGAGCGGTGCCTCGTCCTGATGCTTGATCGACTTGAGCGCCTTCATCGCGTAGTCGGCGACGGCTTCGCTGTATTCCTGGATAGTGATGTTCTTTTTCTCCGCGCCGTAGTCCATCCACATCTGGTCGCCGCTGGTGCCTTGGGACATGGCGCAGACGAATTTGTCATCGCCGCCGATGCGCTTGGCGATGATGTCGCAGAAGAGGCCGAAGTAATCCGCCGACACAGGCGACTGGCCGAAGTAGTGCTGCGAGTAGTTCGCCAGCACGGCGAGCGGTTTGCCGTCCTTTGTCTGAATCGAGATGACGCTGAGCTGCGGATCGACGGGGCCGCTGGGGCCGACGACGTCCTTGCTGAGGTAGCCGGGATGCATGTTCGCGCGGCCGGTGGCATTGCCGAAGGGATCGACGACCTCTTTGCCCGCGAGCCGAATCCAGCGGCGGTTGTGCGTGTGCTCCCAGTCGTCAATCGAACCCCAGCCGATGTGCGCGGGCTGGAGGCGCTTGTGCGCCTCGACGATGCTCTCGGCGATTTTTGGGATGAGGAACTTCGCATACTCGGGGTCCTGTCGCGTGCCGAGGCAACCCATCGCGGCGGGCGCGCTGTGCGTGTGCGTGGCGCTGACCATCATGCGATCAACCGGGATGCCGCACTGCTTCGACGCGAGCGCCTTGGCTTCGTCGATGAGCTTTTGCTCCATCATGCAGGTGTCCACGATGGCGAAGGCGATCTGCATCTTCCCATCGTCGAGGACGATGGCGCGCGAGTGGAGCGCGGAGGTCAGCTTGTCGCCTCGGCCTTCGAGAAATCCGCCGGCGATGATGCGCGGGAAGGTCGTTGGCGAGATGTCAGTGGCGACTGCTCCAGCACGGAAACCCGAAGGTGAGGCTGCATCGGTGGCGGTCGCGAGAGCCAGTGAAAAAATGCCCGCCAAAGAAATGCGCCACCGTGAATTGAGTCCGTGCTTCATGAGGCAGCAGGATACGAGTGGCTTGTTCGGCATCTTGCCCATCAGGCGAGTGGTGCGGGGTTCCTTGCGCGTGTGGCGCTGCAAGTGCTTGCGTCAGGATGGGTTCGGTTGTCCACTCGGGCATCATCCCTTAGGCACTGAAATGAGACGGACGGCCTCGGCATCCCAGCTAGCGAGAATCTTGATTTCGACCGCGTTTCGGGTCGCGGTTGTTGGGTTGGCGTCTGGTTGCACGAGAGAATCCAGTGAAAATCCGGCATCGGCTCAGGGCAGTTTTCCGGGTTACACGCTCGTGCAGCAACTCGCGAGTCGGACGACAAATCTGATCGATGCCGAGGGTCGGGTGGTGCACCAGTGGACATGCGCGAGTGGTCTCGGCGGTGGGAGCTACTTGATGGACGATGGCAGCCTGCTCCGCAGCAGTCGATCCATCTCCGAACAAGGAGAAGCGATGCCCGGCCTCTCGGGCCGGATCGAGCGTGTGGACTGGGATGGAAACCAGGCTTGGTCCTACACGCGACTGGGTTTGCATCACGACATTGAGCCGCTGCCAAACGGGAACATCCTCATGCTCGGCGCGGAGGAACTGAGCACGGAAGAGCAGATCGCGCTGGGCCGTGATCCCGCGCGGGCGACGAAGGGTCTGAAGCTCGACTACCTCGTAGAGCTGAAGCCGGAGGGCAGGGAGGGTGGCACTATTGTTTGGGAGTGGCGGATGAAGAATCATCTCGTCCAGGACTTTGACCGCGCGAAGAAGAACTACGGCATCGTCTCGGATCACGTCGGTGAGGTGGACATCAATTTCATCGAGAACCCGAAGGCAGAGACATCGTCGAATCTGCGCGTGCTGCAGTCACTGGGCTACGTCTCGTCCGGTGCCAAGTTCACGCCGCAATCAGGCTCCGCCGACTGGACTCATGCCAACTCCGTGGCGTATCACAAGGGGCTCGACCAGATCATGTTGAGTCTCCGCAGTCTGAGCGAAATCTGGATCATCGACCACTCAACCACCACTGCCGAGGCGGCGGGTGCTTCGGGCGGGAAGAGGAACATGGGCGGGCGCATCCTCTACCGATGGGGCAATCCGCAGGCGTACCAGAGCGGCTCGCCTGCGGACCAAATGCTCTTTGGCCAGCACGATGCGCAGTGGATCGGGGAGGGAACGGCAGGGGAAGGGAACATCCTCATTTTCAACAACGGCGAGGGGCGCAAAGACGGCCAATACTCGTCCATCGAGGAGATCAGGCCTCCGCTGAAATCCGACGGAAGCTATGAGCGGATCGAGCGCGAGGCATTTGGTCCCACAGAGACTGCATGGCGGTACGTGTCGGAGAAGAGAGAGGATTTTTCGTCCGATGTGCTCTCGGGAGTGCAACGCCTGCTGAATGGGAATACCCTCATCTGCTCGGGCACGCAGGGGCGAGTGTTTGAGGTGACCCGTGATGGAGACACGGTTTGGGAGCAGAAGATCGACATCACGATGAGGCCCCGTGGAGGTGCGCGGCGGCCAGGTGGAGCCGGAGGTGCGGGGCCGAGGAGGCGACCTGGAATGAGACCGGGAGTCGCGGGCGCGGCGGCGGGTGGTGGTGCAAATGATGCGCTGGCTGGCGGCGGTGCTTTGTTCCGAGCCACTCGCTATGGGCTGGATCATCCGGCTTTTGGCGGCCGATTGTTGGAGTCGATCAACTCCGGAACCGTGGGCAAGTGACAAACTGGCAGGGCGGGCCGACGGTTGCAGCGTTGTGTATCAACAGATACAGCCGGTGATCGAGCCGAGTCTCAGCGAGCGTCCGCGCAGTGTGCCTTCCGCTACAATTGCTTGCGCGGAAAGCAGTTTGCCTGTCAGTATGCCGCCCTTTCTCACCCCCTGACGATCATGACAAGAAACACCGCGCTCAAACTCGAAACCGTCACTCACTGGCTCCACGCATTGCTGCTAATGGGTGTGCTGTGTGGCTTGGTTGGTTGCAAACCAAGCAAGGGTGGCGCTGCCAAGCACCAGTCGTTTGCGGGTTATACTTTGGTGCAGCAATTGGGAAGCAAGGTCACGTCGCTCATCGACTCGGAAGGTAAGCCCGTGCATCGGTGGATCAGCAAGAACAGCTTGGCTGGGGGGACGTATCTGCTGGAGAATGGCAATTTGCTCCGCAGCAGTGTCCCTGCCGATACCGTCCAGCGCAACGCGACGCCGGGCCTGTCTGGGATGGTGGAGTTACTGGACTGGGATGGCAATCAGTTGTGGTCCTATACTTTGTGCACCGAGGAGAACTGCCTTCACCACGACATTGAGCCGCTGCCGAATGGCAACATCTTGATGCTCGGGCTGGAGCAGTTGAGCACCGAGGAGCAGATTGCACTGGGCCGTGATCCGGCTAGGGCGGCGAGTGTGCTCAAGCTCGACTACATCATCGAGGTGAAGCCCGAGGGCAAGGAAGGCGGCAAAATCGTGTGGGAGTGGCATTTGAAGGACCATCTGATCCAGGACTTCGACAAATCCAAAAAGAACTACGGCGTGGTCGCTGCGAATCCGGGGAAGGTGGACATCAATTTCATCGAGAACCTCAGGAAGACGAATGCGTCGAGTCTGCGGGTGATGCAATCGCTCGGCTACGTCGCTTCGACCGCCAAAATAACACCCCAGCGAGCAGTCCCTGATTGGACTCATGCCAACGGTGTGGCTTACCACCCTGGTCTTGACCAGATATTGATCAGCGTCCGCAGCTTGAGCGAAATCTGGATCATCGATCACGGAACAACCACCGCCGAGGCTGCCACATCCGCTGGAGGAAAAATGAAGAAGGGAGGGGAGCTTCTGTATCGATGGGGGAATCCGCAGTCATACCAGAGCGGTGCGCCGACTGACCAGCAACTCTATGGCCAGCACGATGCGCAATGGATCGCGCCGGGATCGCCCGGAGAGGGGAATATCCTCATATTCAACAATGGCGAAGGCCGCAAGGAGGGTGAGTACTCCTCCATCGAGGAGATCACTCCACCGCTAAAGCCAGACGGCAGCTACGAGTGGATGGAAGGCGAGGCATTCGCCCCCGAGAAGCCCACATGGCAGTACGTTGCTCCGAAGAAGGATGATTTTGCATCCTCCTTCCTCTCGGGGGTGCAGAGGCAGCCGAATGGGAACACTCTCATTTGTTCTGGCGTGCAGGGTCGCATGTTTGAAGTAACCCAGGGAGGAGAGATTGCGTGGGAGCACAAAATGGACATCACCATGAGGAACGCCCCAGGCGGAAAGTCCGGTGGCGCAAAGGGAGCCGGCGGTCGCAGACCTGGTCCTCCAGGTGGCAGACCGGGGATGGCAAAAGGTCCGGGCATGGGGGCAGGGAAAGGTCCTGGGTTCAGGGCCAAAGGCGATCCGGCGGCGCAACCTGCCGCCACAGACCAAGCTCCTGCCGCTGGTGGTGCCGAGTCGCCAAAGACGAGTGAATTCACCGCAGCGGAACTGGCGGTGCTGAATGGTACGCCACTCCAGCCTCCGGCCGGTCTTGCGGGTCCGGGTGCTGGTGCGGGCGCGGGGCCGGGTGCTGGTCGTGGCCCTGGTGGTCCTGGCGGCCCAGGCGGTCAGGGAGGTGGACCACCTGGAGGCGGTGGGCTCTTCCGGGCCACGCGCTATGGACTGGATTTTCCGGCCTTCAAGGGGCGAACTTTGGAACCATTGCCGCCCTTGCCGCCCATGCCCCCTCGTCCCGCGCGCTAAGACACTGCGCTGTTCGGTCGGGTGATCTGTTGGTCTCGGATGTGTGCGGATTTTTGAACGCCCGTTGTCGTTCGAGGCCGTCGAAGGCTTGTGGCTGCGTGCATTCTCGCGTGGTGCCTTGCGACCGGAACTGGGAATGGGGCTGACTGCGCGGGTGTTTGCATTCGAGCGCAGTTCATTTTTCACTTTCGCAGCATCCGCAGCGTCACATTCATTGACACAATCGACTGAATCGTAGTAGTTTGAATTTCCGCTGATTTGATTCCGTGCTTGCGTGGCCGGTTCGGAAGCGGCATCTGCCCAGAGACGACTGACTGCATGGCCTATTCAAACGAAGAGTATCTCATCGAGCTCCTGCTGGAAGCAGGACTCATCGACGACCGTGCCGTGCAAACGGCACGCGGAACCAAGAAACCCAATGAGTCGCTGATCGACACGCTGATCAAGACGGGCGTCGTCTCCGACGAGCAAGTGGCCCAGAACGTGGCGGTGAACTCCGGGATGGAGTACGTCGATCTCACCGGTTATGCGCCGACGCCGGATCTGAAGGATCTCGTTCCAGTCGAGACAGCGCTGCGTTACAAGATCGCGCCGCTGGGAAATGATCGTGGGCGCATGCAGATCGCGGTGAGTGATCCGTACGATTTTGAGACGCTCGATGCGCTGCCGCATGTGCTGCAGCCGGACATTGAGTTCTTTTGCAGCACGCCAGCGCTCATCAAGACGCTGATGTCGAACATCTACGGCAACGAGGCCGTGATGGGTAGTGCGACGGTGAAGGCCGTGGGCGGTGGAGCCGCCGTGGTGGACGATGCGCCGATCATCAGGCTCGTGAACAACATGATGACCGAGGCATTCAAGTCCCGGACGAGTGACATCCACATAGAGCCTCTCGAAAAGGACGTGCGTGTGCGCTACCGCATCGACGGCGTGCTCCAGGATGTGGAGCATCACCCGAAGCGCATCCATGCGGCGATCATCAGCCGCATCAAGATCATGACCAACACGATGAGCGTGGACGAAAAGCGCGTCCCTCAGGATGGTCGTATCCAGATGTCCTTCAATGACAAGGAACTGGACATGCGTGTGTCGATCATTCCGACGAACAATGGCGAATCGGTCGTTATGCGTGTTCTCGATAAATCGGGCCTGCGTCTCGGCCTCTCTGACCTCGGATTCCTGTCCGACGACCAAGAAGTCTTCGAGAAACTGCTCACGCTGCCGGATGGGATCATCCTGGTGACGGGGCCGACCGGCTCGGGCAAGACGACGACGCTCTATGCTTGCCTCAATTACATCAATCGGCCCGACCGCAAGATCATCACGGTGGAAGATCCGGTCGAGTATGAGCTTGCTGGGATCAATCAGGTGATGGTGAAGGAAGACATTGGCATGACCTTTGCCGCTGCGCTCCGCTCCATGCTTCGCCAGGCGCCAAACATCATCATGCTCGGTGAGATTCGTGACCTTGAAACCGCTGGCATCGCGATCAACGCCAGCCTCACGGGTCACCTTGTCTTTAGTACGTTGCACACAAACGACGCTCCGAGTACGGTGGCTCGTCTTGCCGACATCGGCATCAAGCCCTTCCTCATCGCCTCCGCCGTGCGCGCGATCCAGGCGCAGCGGCTCGTGCGAAAGCTGTGCCCCGATTGCAAGCAGCCCGGCTCCCTGAGCGAGGCTGAACTTCGCGGGCTGCGCCTAGATCCATCCCAGGTGCTCGAGGCGGTGATCATGGAGCCGAAGGGGTGCAAGAAATGCCGTGATCGGGGTTATCGCGGCCGACTGGCGATTTTGGAAATCTTCAAGATCGATGACGAGGTGCGGAACATGATCAACGAGCAGCTCACGACGCCGCAACTCCGCAAACGCGCGCGCGAGCTGGGGATGAGAACGATCCGTGAAGACGGTGTGCGCAAAGTGCTGGCGGGCATGACCACCGCCGATGAGGTCATCGAGGCCACGATGGCCGATGGCGATTAAACCGGGAACCGTGAACCAGGAACCGAGAACAAAAGTTTGATATGACAGCTCAAAATGTGGTGGACATGCTGGCCGGCCGTGGCCTGATCGACGAAGGTCAGGCCTACGACATCTCACAGGACGCGGCTCGCAGCGGGAAGGACATTCTCCAGGTGCTGATCGACTACGGCATCTTCAGCACGGAGGATGATTTCTGGGCTGCTGTGGCCGAGGAACTGGGTGCCGAGCACTTCGATCTGGCGGACTTCACGCCTCAGCCGGAACTCGTCCAGATGATTCCAGCCGGGATGGCGCGGCTCTACGGCGCTTTCCCCGTGACGATGGATGCATCGAGCCTGCATGTGGCGTTTACCGATCCGCTGAATCCGCAGTTGCTGGAGGATTTGCGGTTTGCGCTGGGCCGCGATGTGGTGCCAGTGGTCGCGCGGCGCACTCAGGTGCAGGAGTTGATCGACAAGCACTACGGCACGGGATCACCTAGCATTGAGGAGATCTTTGGCCAGCTCGGGATGCAGAGCGCTGCGCTGGATCCGAAGTCGCTGGAGAAGGAGGCGAACTCGGCACCCATTGTGAAGTTTGTCGATCTCGTGATGCAGCAGGCAATCAAGGAGCGCGCCTCTGACATTCATTTCGAGCCCTTCGAGCGCGAGTTCAAGATCCGCTACCGCGTGGATGGCGCGCTTTATGAAATGGCACCGCCTCCGGTACATCTGGCCAATTCGATCATCTCGCGCATCAAGGTCATGGCGAACATGAACATCGCCGAGCGGCGCATCCCGCAAGACGGTCGCATCATGACCTCGGTGGGTGGCAAGCCGGTGGACATGCGTGTGTCGTCGCTGCCCACGCAGCATGGCGAGAGCGTGGTGCTGCGCGTGCTCGACCGCTCGTCGGTGAACTTGAATCTCGAGCAGCTCGGGATGCCTGCCTCGCTCTACGATTACATCATCGAGACCATCCATAAGCCCAACGGCATCTTCATCGTCACCGGTCCGACGGGCGCAGGCAAGACGACGACGCTCTATGCCGCGCTGCGCAACATCAACACCATCGACTGCAAGTTGCTGACCGCCGAAGACCCGGTGGAGTACGAGCTCGACGGCATCATGCAGGTGCCGATGAACGAGGCCATCGGCCTCACCTTTGCCAAGGCGTTGCGCGCTTTCCTTCGTCAGGATCCAGACCGCATCATGGTCGGGGAAATGCGCGACCTCGAAACCGCACAGATTGCGATCCAGGCATCGCTCACCGGCCACTTGGTGCTGAGCACCTTGCATACGAATGATTCAGCCGGTGCCGTGACTCGTCTCGTGGACATGGGCGTGGAGCCATTCATGGTGGCGGCCACATGCGAAGGCGTGCTCGCTCAGAGACTCCTGCGCACGATCTGCAAGAGCTGCCGCACCGCCTACGATCCCAGCCTTTCCATTCTGAATCAGCTCGGCCTCTCACCGAGCGACACGGGCGGGAAGCAGTTTTATACAGGCGCGGGCTGCCCAAACTGCAACAACACCGGCTACAAGGGGCGGAAGGGCATCTACGAGCTGCTCGACGTCACCGACCCGCTTCGTGACCTCATCACCTCCAAGGCGCCAACGCTTGTCTTGAAACAAAAAGCCCTCGAGCTGGGAATGATCTCCTTGCGTGAGGATGGCTTGCGCAACATCTACGACGGCGAGACCACTATTGAGGAAGTTCTGAAATATACTTGACGTTCGCTGCCGGATTGAGTCGAATGCTCTGCCTTTTTAGGATGGACAGACCGACCCAATTTCCGCTAATCTCACATTCACACAGCTTCACGAATCACTGACACGCGCATATGCCCACCTTTCACTACATCGCTCTCGATCAAAACGGACAAGAATCTGCTGGCGTCATCGACGCGGCAACGGAGAGCGAGGCCATCTCCTCACTCCGTCAGCAGCAGCTCTATCCCACGACGGTGGTGCAGGAAGGCAAAGGAGATGTGAGCGCCATCAAGCGCCGTGCTCGCAGCGCCCCAAAGGCGGCGAAAGGCAAGGACTCCGCCAAGGCGTCCGGAGCTGCAAAAGTGAAGAGCAAGACGCTCATGATCTTCACCCGGCAGCTCGCCACGCTGATTGATTCGGGGCTTCCGCTGCTCCGCGGCCTCACCGTTCTTGCTCGACAGGAGCCGATGCCGATCATGAAGCGGACGATCTCCACGCTGGCCGACTCCGTGCAGACCGGCAGCACGTTCTCCGAGAGCCTTCAGCAGTTTCCCCGCATCTTTAACAAGCTCTATGTGAACATGGTGAAGGCCGGCGAACTCGGCGGTGTGCTCGAGATCGTGCTCAACCGTCTGGCCGAGTACCAGGAAAAGGCGCAGAAGCTCAAGAACAAGGTCGTCGCCGCGATGGTCTATCCCATCATCGTCATGTTCATCGCCGTGGCGATCATGATCTTCCTCATGCTGGTGATCGTGCCGAAGTTTGAGCGAATCTTCGAAGACATGCTCGGCAGCAAGGACAAGCTGCCGGGGATCACCAAGGTGGTCATCGGCTTCAGTCGCTGGATCGGCACAAACATCTGGCAGCTCGTGATCGGTGCCGCTGTCATTTTCATCGCCTGGAAGATGTTTTCCGCCACCGCAAAAGGGCGAGTGATCATCGACAAGATGAAGCTCAAAATGCCGCTCTTCGGGGACGTGCAGAGCAAGACGGCCATTTCCCGATTTACCCGCACTCTGGGGACTCTGGTCACCTCTGGTGTGCCGATCCTTCAGGCGCTGAACATCACCCGTGAGACGGCGGGAAATGTCGTCGTCTCAGACGCCATCACCAAGATCCACGATGCCGTCAAGGAAGGTGAATCCATGGTCGGCCCACTCGAATCCAGCGGCGTGTTTCCGCCGATGGTCATCTCGATGGTGGATGTCGGTGAGGAAACCGGCCAGCTCCCCGAGATGCTGCTCAAGGTGGCTGATGTGTACGAGGATGAAGTGGACAACTCCGTCTCAGCTCTGACCTCGATGCTGGAGCCGCTCATGATTGTGCTGCTCGCCGTTGTCGTGGGTACCATCGTGCTTGCTCTCTTCCTGCCACTCATCAAGGTCATCCAGGAAATGAGCGGAAATACATAAACCAACCGCCACTACCCGCATCGCCATGATCATTCGTCACCCCACCGCCTCACGTCATCAGGCGGCCTTCACCCTTATGGAGCTTCTGGTCGTCATTTCGATCATCGCTCTGCTTGCGGCCCTGACCATGGGATCATTCGGCTATGCTCAAAAGGCCGCCATGCGAAATCGCACGGCAGCTTGGCATCGTGCCATCAGCTCCGGCCTCGAGAACTACAATTCCGAGTTTGGAGAGTTCCCCGAGTGTTCTGGTGGAGGTGGTGCGGAGGAATTCCACGGCAGGAGCTACAATACTGGCAGTGCAAAAATGTTGTATCAGGCTCTCAGCGGCGACGGATCAAATATGATAAAGATTGCTGGTGGAGGTGCGGATGCATCCAACGGCAAATGGGAGGTTGAGGAGAAAATAATGTTCACTGACATGCCCAAGGAGATGTACACCTTTCAGGGCCAAAACCTCTACATGCTGCTCGATGCTTTCAGCCACCCATTTCAGTACACCAAAGGAGGAACCGCGGATGCTGTGAATCCGACCTACGACCTCTGGTCCTACGGGGAGGATGAAGAAAACACGAAATCCACGGACAAGGGATCAAAGCAAAGCTCGAAAGTTTCAGCGAAGTGGATCAAGAATTTCTGATCCTTCCGTGCTCTTGTGCGAGGGGCGTTCAAGTTTGGGAGCAGACCGTTCCAACACTGGCCTGAATGCGACACCTTATTTTCGTCTCTCTGGCGCTCCTGAGCGCATCCCTCACCCGTCCCACTCAGGCTGGACCCGGCGATGCGTTCAAGAGTGACGATATTGAGGTCGTCTTCCAATTCTCGCTCGCCCCGGCGGGCATCACCGCCGCTCCGGACGGAACGTGGCTGCTAAGCGTTAGTCAGGCAGAGAAGCCCAAGACGAGGGTCGTGAGAGTCTCAAAGTCCGGGAAGGTGGATCCTTTTCCCTCGGAGAAAATGAGCGATGCTGCGCCGGACTCCCCCTTGCCGCTCGATGCAGTCGAGGGCATGCAACTGGGTGCCGACGGCCTCGTGTGGTTGCTCGACAATGGCAGACGGAGTGAGGTCACGCCCAAGATCATTGCCTGGAATCACGACAAGAATCGCCTCCACCAAGTCTATTTCATCGGCCAGCCCGCCGTTGTGCCCGGCTCCTATCTGGCTGACCTCGCCGTCGATCCCGCTTATCCCTTTGTCTATATCACTGACCCGGCAAACGGTCCCGATGCTGCTCTCATCGTGCTCGATCGCGCCACCGGCCTCGTGCGGCGCGTGCTTCAGGGGCACTCATCTGTCGTCCCCGATCCATCCATCAAGCTGAAGATCAATCGCTCCGGCGATGCTGCACGCAGGCTCGACGGCATGCAGAGCCTTCCCCACAGCGGCGTGGACCCCATCGCGCTCGATCGCAAAGGCGAGTGGCTTTACTTCGCCCCACTCCGCTCTGGGAAGATCTATCGTATCCGCACGGAGCACCTTCGCTCGGCCGACATCAGCCCCGACAAACTCAGCCACAGCGTCGAAACCTACGCCGACAAGCCTCCCTCCACTTCCATCAGCATCGACAACAAAGGCAACATCTACGTGGGCGACATCGGAGGCCGTGCCATTGGAGTCATCGACCCCGAGAAGCGCGAATACCGCGTGCTCACCTCCGACCCCCGGCTTGTGGAGCCAGACGGCCTCTGCTTCGGCGACGACGGCAAACTCTACTTCTTCTCTCGCTCGCAGTTTGCAGCCCAGCCAGCGTCTTCCACCTCAGCCGCTGCCACCGTCTCCACTTCGGCATCTGCCAGCGCCGAGCACAGCCTCTACCGGATGAAGCCTCTCGCGCCAGGGCGGTTGGGGGATTGAGGAGGGTTTCTGAAAGTTCCCAGTTCCCAGTTCCCAGTTCCCGGTTTACGTCGGTTGGACTGGCGGACTGTGGTATGAATCGAATAACGGGGAACCGAATAACCGGGAACCGTGAACCGAATCCTACACCCCGTTCGCCTCGACGTACTTCGCCAGCAGGCCGCGCTTCTCGTAAAACTCCACCTCGGCCTCGCCGCATGCGATGAGCTTCTCGCGCACCGTCGCCGCGCTCTCGCTGCCGAGAACGTGCTGGCGGATGAAGAAAGTCTTGTCGGATTGCAGCTTGAGGAAATCAGCATCGACCACCGGCGTGTTTGGCCACTTGCCGACGGCTTGTCCGGCCTTCAGCACCTCCGTGAATGGCGCGCCTGATTTCTTCGCTTCCTTCTTAGCCTCGTTCACGCCCGCGAACCAGTCGGCGTGGATGATCTTGTAGTAGTCGCGCATGGACTGCTTGTTGTAGTGGATCACCAGCTTCTTGCCGTCGCGCTCCAGGAAGCTCGTCGCGCGGAATGAGTCGGTGTCGATCGTATCGACAAACAGCGCGTCCTCGCGATCGATGGCGAACTCCCACTTCAAATCCCAAAGCGTCAGACCGATCTGATCCAGCAACTCGCTCACCGCCCAGCCGCCGAGGATGGCCATCTTCACTGTGTCGAGAAAGCTCGACGCCGACAGGCCGCTCATCATCACCGCCTCCTGCTTCGTCACATTCCGATCCTCCGGTTCATACTTGCTCGTCAGATCGTAGATCGGCCGCGCCAGCATCTGCCACGCCTGCATCGGTCCGCTCAAGCCTAGCTCCTGTTCATACGCCTTCTTGCCCGCATCCGTCAGCGTCTCGTATTTCCGCAGCACCGACGAGCCGCCCGTGATGCCAAAGCGCACGATGTACTCCAGCGGGATCACATAGCTCTCGCTCTGATGAAACTGCGCGTAGTCATAGACGTGACCGCCGAGGAAGGTCCGCTGCGGCGGCTTCATCACCGGAAAGCGGCGCACCACATTGAAGCAACTCGGATTCGTCGGCATCCCGTCCGCCACCACTTCACCCGTCTTCGCGTCGATCATCCCGACGTGATGCGTCATCGCCCCCTTCTCCAGCATCGTTTCCAGCGGGCCACTGAGCAGTTCCTTCTTCCACGCATCACCGATCGTGGAGGAAGCCTCGATCGCTTTCTTTACCCGCACCCACGTCTCCGGCTTTCCGAGTCGCGAGTAGAGCGCATGGCGGAAAACCGCGCGGCTCAGGTCATTGCCTTCGATTTTGAAAATGGAGCCGACGTCAAAGACCGACCCCGCCTCCGTCGTCTCGCACACCATGAACCCCGCATGATCCGGGACGGCGTAGATGTGCTGCACGGAACCGAGGTAAATGGCAGTGCCGAGTTTGGCGATGTCGATCGTGGCTGGAGGAGTGGATGGGTGTGGCATGGTGTTGATGGGGCGCGTTTGCCGATGCCAATGCACCGGAAAAAAGAGCGTGCAAGAGAAGAGTGTCCGTGGCTTTCTTGGCATGCACCTTGTTGACGACCGTCACCGTCTCTTGAGCATGACTTCTCCCTCAAGATCTCCCGACTCTCAGGACAAGCCTGCGAACTTCAACACCACGCATTGGAGTCTCGTGGCTCGAGCAGGCAGCGAGCCATCCCTCGACGCGGATGCCGCGCTGAATGCCCTTTGCGGAACGTATTGGCGACCTATCTACGCTGAGATCCGCCGTCGCGGACATCCGCCGGCCGATGCTCAGGACCTCACGCAGGATTTCTTTGCGCGGCTGCTGCGTCGGAACGCCTTTGGCCGCGCGGAGAAGGAGCGGGGCAGGTTCCGCTCCTATTTGCTCGCCGCGCTCGATCATTTGCTGGCCGACGATTGGCGTTCAAAGCTGGCCGCGAAGCGGGGAGGTGGCGCGGAGTTCCTGCCTCTCGATCCCACTGAAGGTGAGTTGTGGTTTGTCGATCAGCCTTCCAGTGATGCGACTCCGTCCGATATGTTCGATCGTCAGTGGGCGGTGGTGCTCATGGATCGCGCATTGGAGGCGCTACGCCTGGAGTATGCAAGGAGGGAGCATACGCACGTGTTCGGAGCTCTCCGGCCGTTTCTCGCTGCGGATCTGACTTCCGGTGACTGCGAGCCCGCGTGTGCCCGGCTTGGCATGACCATGCAGGCGTTTACCGTAGCCGTGCATCGGCTGCGAAAGCGCTTTCGTCTCCAAGTCCGCGCGCAGGTGGAAATGACGGTTGCAGATCCCTCGGAAGCGGATGCCGAGATGCGCCACTTGTTCGGCACATAAAACTCCTTCTCGGCAGTAATCCACGCCCCCTTTTCACGAAGGATAACAGCAGACGCCATGAGCTCTTCCACCGTATGCCCCAGTTGCGGCTCCTCCGTGCAGGCAGCCTTGCTCGGTGGCCTCTGCCCGGCCTGCGTGCGTCGGGTGGCGCTGGATGCGGACTCCGAGGATGACGAGCCATTGACGAGACCGACTCCTCCTGGCAACAGGCCTTCGCCGCCAGCGGGGAAATGGCAACCTCCCTCGCCGGAGGAGATGCAGGCGGCCTTGCCTCAGTATCACTTCATCGCCCTCGTGGGTCGGGGCGGCATGGGCGCTGTGTATAAAGCATCGCAGGTGGCCCTCGACCGCATGGTGGCCGTGAAGGTGCTGCCTGCCGATCTCTGCGAGGTTGAAGACGCCAACTTCGTGGAGCGCTTCAAGAACGAGGCGCGCATGATGGCCCGGCTGAAGCACCCGGCCATCGTCGATGTTTATGACTTCGGCGAGACCGCCGCCGGGCTTCTCTACATCGCCATGGAGTTTGTGGACGGGACGGACATCGCGAAGATGATTGTATCGCAGGGGCGGCTGCCGCCGGATTACGCACTGGCGATCACGGCGCATGTTTGCGATGCGTTGACCTATGCGCATGAAAATGGAGTCATCCATCGGGACATCAAACCGGCCAATATTCTCATCGATCATACCGGGCTGGTGAAGGTGGCCGACTTTGGCCTCGCGAAGCAGAGTGACCCGACGCTCAGCGGACTGACCAAGACAAACATGGCCATGGGTACGCCTGACTATGTGGCCCCCGAGGCGCTCATCACGGGCATGCCGCTCGATGGGCGTGCCGACTTGTATGCCGTGGGTGTGATGCTCTACCAGATGCTCACCGGTGAGGTGCCGCGCGGCCTCTGGATGCTACCCGGTCAGCGGCTGGGCGCCGATCCGCGCTTCGACGCCATCATTGCAAAGGCGATGCAAACCGACCGCGAGATGCGCTACCAGAGCGCCTTGGAGATCCGCCGGGATCTCGATGTGATCATGACCACGCCGCTGGTGCAAAAGCAGGATGCTCCGCAGCCGCCGGCGAAACGACCGCCCACAGCCGCCACCGGTGCGCAGATCATCGTCAACCAGCAGCTCTCGCGGCCTCCGCCAAGGCGTGTCGAGGTTCCGCAAAAACCGGCGAGGCGTAGGGGTGGTCTCGTCTTGAGCCTGCTGGTGGGAGCAGCCCTTGCCGCAGGGGGCATTGGGCACTACGTGGGGAAATCATCCTCCACGGCCGCATCAGCGAAGGCGGGCCTCGCCCCGCTGGATCTGAAGTTCGGCGGGCATGCCTATCGAATGATGGAGGGGCGCTACACCTGGGAGCAGGCCCGCGTGGAGGCAGAGCGCATGGGCGGTCATCTAGCGATCGTTACTTCCAAAGAAGAGCGCGAGGCGCTGGCGGTCGCCTTCGGCCCGTTCTTGACCGGCCAGTGGTGGAATGCGTGGCTCGGCGGGATTCGCCGCAGCCGCGAAACGGATTGGGAGTGGATCACAGGCGAGCCTTTCTTCCATGGCTGGTATCGGGGAGAGCCGAATGCGAACTCCTTTCCGGCTTGGGTGAATCTCTGGCGTCCCACGGGTCTCGCTCCAACTCCCTCGTGGGATGATTCGAATGTCCTGAGCCACGACAGTGCCCGCCGTGGCTACATCATTGAGTGGGAAGCGGAGTCACCACCGAAGGACGCGATGTTGCGGCGCGATACCTTGATCCACGCTGGCCACCGGTATGAGTTTGTCCCTGGGCCGTGGAGTTGGGATATGGCAAAGGCAGAGGCTGAGCGGCGCGGTGGCCACCTCGCCACGCTCACCAGTCAGGCGGAAAATGAGGCCGTCACTGCCGCCTTCAGTCCCCGACTCCATTCGCGCTACTCCAGCATGTGGCTGGGTGGATACAGAGTCAGCAAGGAGGCGGATTGGTGGTGGGTCACAGGCGAGGCTTTCAAGTTTTCCGCGTGGGATCCAGGCGAGCCCAATTCCAATGTCTTCCCCGCCTATCTCGCCCTGTGGCGTCGCGATGCGAAGGTGGACACGTTCGGATGGGTGGACGGCATCTATCAGGGGCAGGATTTCTCGTCTTGGGTCGGCTTATTGATCGAGTGGGAGAGCGAAGAGCTGCCCCCCGTGGTTGCCGCCCACAGTCCCGTCGTGAGTTCAAACGATCAGCCGTTCACCAACAGTCTCGGCATGAGATTCATCCCCATCACTCGTACGGAGAGAGGGACGCACGTACTCTTTTCCATCTGGGAGACGCGCCAGCGGGATCTCGCCACCTTTGCGGCTGATACCGGCTGGCCCCAAGCCTCGCGCGCACCGCCCGTCGGCATGCCTGCCGGTCCCGACCATCCGGCTGTGAACGTCAATTGGTCTGACGCCGTCGGCTTCTGTCATTGGCTCACCACGCGAGAGCGGAAAAAAGGCATCATCGGTCCACACGACCTCTATCGCCTGCCCACAGACTTCGAGTGGAGCATCGCGGCCGGGCTGGAGGAGCCACCCGGTCATCTGCCAGACCGGGCGCATCTCATCCACCGTAGCTACACATGGGGCACAGCTTGGCCTCCTCCGGCGGGCGCGGGAAATTTTGCTGACGAATCTGCGCGCTCCTTGCTTGCGGGCGGACCGGTGATCGAGCTGCCTTACGTGAAGGCCAATCTCGCGCCAAGTTTCATCGAGGGTTATCACGATGGGTTTCCCACCACCGCTCCTGTGGGCAGCTTTGCACCCAGCGCCTCAGGGCTCTATGATCTCGTGGGCAATGTCCAGGAATGGTGTGATGATCTCTTTGCCAGCCCTGCCGCTGTCTCCGCACTGCGCGTCCTGCGTGGCGGCTCGTGGGTGGACGGCGCTTTCGATGATCGCCTGGATGCTTCCGGACGTTTTGATGGACAGCCGCTCAATGGCTACACCTTCCGTGGCTTCCGGCCAGTCTTGGAGACGCGGTGAAAAAATAATCGCCGCAGGCTGTAATCCCAGCCGCCCGACCGCGAATAGTAGGTATGAATGCTCTCGTCATCCTACTCCCCCGGCCCTGACCCGCGTGCCGCCCTCGCCCGAACGAGCGATGGCGCAGTTGCTTCTTTCCTTCACCATCAGCGCATGGCGCATTCTCCCGACGCTCCGCATCCTGATGGCGAGCAGGCCATCCGTATCCTTTCAAACGAACTCGGCCTCACCTACCGCCAGGCCGAGGTGCTCCATTGGGTGGCCAAAGGGAAGACCAGCGACGAAATCGCCGCCATCCTTGAGTGCAGCTTCCACACGGTGAAGACCCACCTGAAGGATGTCTTTCAGCGGCTCGGCGTGAACAACCGCGCCGGAGCCATTGGCACCGCTTACAGCATGTTTTACGAGTTGCTCCGTGCACGCACCGCCTCGCCCGAACGAGGGATACCGAGAAAACGGCCCAGCCGCTAGCCTCGCGCACGGTGTCCCTGAAAAGGACCTTTCACCATGCGCTCCTCCCCGCCCAGCCTCGCAATCCACGCCTGAACACGCCCCTTCCTTCTGCCAGCCAGCACTCGTCCTTCATCACCACCGCGCTCATGAAAACACGCACCCGACCTGCCCTCCTCGCCGCTCTCGCGCTGTTCCTGCCTGCCGTCGCCCAAGCCCAGAGCAACGCCACGCTAACTGCTAGCGGGAATTGGTCAGACGGCACGAAGTGGAACAGCAACCCCTTCGCCCCCAACAATGGCAACAACGGCGTGAACTGGAATGCCACGGTGAATGCGGGCACGGTGACGGTGGATGCGGCGGTGATCATCCAGAGCCTCACCTTTGGCGGTGGTGCCACGATCAGCGGAACTGAGTCGCTAACCGTGAACGGAGCAAGCTCCTGGGTCTGGGGAACCATGACTGGCGGCGGAGTGACGAATCTTACGGGTACAACTACCATCAGCGGCTCTGCCGAAAAAAAAATCAACAACCGCACCGTCAATAACAGCGGCACCGTCATCTGGACGGAGGGCCAGATTTGGCTGGAGGATCCTGTGAATTCTGTTTTCAACAATCAGGTCGGCGCGCTCTTCACCACCAATTTTAACGGTGAAATCACCGACGCCAATAGTGGTGGCACGTTCAACAACTTCGGCACCTTCACCAAGAGCGGCGGAACCGGTGCGACTTCAATGCACGATACTTTCAACAACACCGGGACCGTCAATGTGAACACGGGCAGCTTCGTATTGGGTACTGGTGGCTCCAGCACAGGCACCTTTAACATCGCCAGCGGGAGCAAGGTCACGAAGAGCTCTTTTGGAAACTTCGCGATGAATGCCGGCGGCAAGCTGCTGGGTGGCACATTTGAAGTGATCTCCTCCGCTGCGACTTTCAACGGCACCCAGGCATTGCACACCTCGGCATTTGCTCTGAGCGGTGGCACGATGACCTACGCCGCTGCTGCGGATGTGACCACCGCTGGCGGCCTGAACATGACCGGCGGCACTCTCAACGGCGCGGGCACTGTCACCTTCAACGGTGCGAGCACCTGGACTGGTGGGAGCTTCAACACGGCGGGAGGCATCACAAACTTCAACGGTGGGGTGGCAATGACGGCCCTATTCGGCGGCGGCCTGACAATAGACGCGCGCGCGGTGAACCTGGCGGGCACCTCAACGGTATCCAGTGGAACGATCAGCCTTAACAACTCGGGAGCGCTTGCCAACAGCGGCACACTTACCGTGAGTACTGTCGGCACCCTGAACGTCAACACGAATACCTCCGGCACGGTGAGCAACGGAGGCACCTTCAACAAAGACGGCTCGGGCACGGTGAATTTCAACGGCGGGGTGGCCTTCAACAACACCGGCACGGTGAACGTCAATGCAGGACTCGTCACCGCCGGTGGTGGCGGCACCGGGGGGATTTCCAGCATCTACGACATTGATGTCGGCGCTGAGTTTCGAGTCACTGGCGGTTATTCACTGAGCGCGGGTGTGCAGGTCAACGGCGCGGGCTTGTTCAACACAAACGGCGGCACCACGACCTTCAACGGCGTGAGCACGGGAAGCACCGGACGGCTGGGCGCAGGTGGCGGGACACTGACATTCGCCAGCGGAGCTAGCTTCACAACCACAGGCGGTTTTGCCGGAACGGGCGGCACACTCAACGGCGCGGGAACGGTGACCTTCGGGGGGGCGAGCACCTGGACCGATGGCACGCAGAGCGGCAGCGGCGTCACCCATTTCAACGGCGGGGTGGCTATGACGGCCTTAACCGGCGGTGGCCTAGTCATTGACGGGCGCACGGTGAACCTAGCGGGCACATCGACAGTATCCAGTGGAACCATCCGCATCAACAACTCGGGCCTATTGGCCAATAGCGGCACGTTTATCGTGGAGACAGTCGGTACCCTGAACGTCAACACGAATGCCGCTGGCACCGTGAACAACAGCAGCACCTTCAACAAAGACCTATCGGGCACGGTAAACTTCAACGGTGGCGTGGCCTTCAACAACACCGGGACGGTAAACGTCAATGGAGGGCTCGTCACCGCCGGAGGTGGGGGCACCGGTGGGAGTTCTGCGATCTACGACATTGATGCCGGTGCCGAGTTTCGAGTCACTGGCGGTTATTCAATGAGCGCGGGTGTGCAGGTCAACGGCCCTGGCTTGTTCAACACAAACGGCGGCACCACGACCTTCAACGGCGTGAGCACGGGGAGCACCGGACGGCTGGGCACTGGCGGCGGCACGCTGACATTCGCCAGCGGAGCTAGCTTCGCAACCACAGGCGGATTTACCGGAACGGGCGGCACACTCAACGGCGCAGGCGCGGTGACCTTCGGAGGGGCGAGCACCTGGACTGAGGGCACACTAAGCGGCAGTGGCGTGACAAACTTCAACGGCGGGGTGGCCATGACGGCCTTAAATGTGGGCGGCGGACTTACCATTGACGCACGCACAGTGAATTTAGCGGGCACCTCGACGGTGGCCAGTGGAACGCTCAACATCAACAACTCGGGTGTATTGTCCAACAGCGGCACGTTTACCATGGAAAGCATCAGCATCCTTAACGTCAACACGAACGCCGACGGCACGGTGAACAATAGCGGCACCTTCAGCAAAGACGGACCGGGCACGATGAATTTTAACAGCGGCGTGACCTTCAACAACACTGGCACGGTGAATGTCAATGCGGGCACGCTGGCTGCCAGTTTGCTCACCCAGCATAACGCCACGACTCTGACTGGGGGAACTTGGAACGTCAGCAATGGTGCCACGCTCAACTTCACCACCGGCAGCAATATCACCACCATCGGCAGTGCGGCGAGCGTGACGCTCGACGGCGCGGCCTCCACCTTCAACCGCATCCCCACCACCGCATCGACGCTGACGACGAATCAGGGCAGCTTCACCCTCAAGAACGACCGCGACATCACCACCGCCAGTGCC
>Ga0075163_10001347_pt1 | contig 32957 bp, 33 predicted proteins | sample JI1023141ADNA_FD_71478 | JGI IMG/M metagenome (GOLD analysis project Ga0075163, IMG submission 71478) | Wastewater effluent complex algal communities from Wisconsin, to seasonally profile nutrient transformation and Carbon sequestration -... | ecosystem: Engineered > WWTP > Effluent > Algae...
CGACGAGGATCACCTCGGCGACATGGACTTCAAGGTCACCGGCACCAAGGTCGGCATCTGCGCGCTGCAGATGGACATCAAGGTCGACGGCCTGACCCGCAAGATCCTCGAGGAGGCGCTCGGCCAGGCGCGCCGCGGCTACCTGCACATCCTCGAGAAGATGAACGCGGTGCTGCCGGCGGCGCGCGACGAGCTGTCGGCCAACGCCCCGCGCATCATCACCGTCCAGATCAAGCCGGACAAGATCCGCGACATCATCGGCCCCGGCGGCAAGACCATCCGCGCGCTGGTCGAGCAGACCGGCGCCCACATCGACGTCAGCGACTCGGGCGTCGTGTCGATCGCGTCGTCGGACGCGCGCAGCCTCGAGCAGGCCCAGGCGCTGATCAGCGGCCTGACGATGGAGCCCGAGGTCGGCCAGTACTACTCGGGCGTGGTCAAGCGCATCATCGAGATCGGCGCGTTCGTCGAGATCCTGCCGGGCACCGACGGCCTGCTCCACATCAGCGAGATCTCGAACGAGCGCATCCGCGCGGTCGAGGACGTGCTGAAGGAGGGCGACGAGGTGATCGTCAAGTGCGTGAAGGTGGACCGCGACGGCAAGATCCGCCTGTCGCGGCGCGAGGTCCTCGAGGCCAAGCCGGGCCCCGAGGAGATCAACAACTTCGTGGTGTGAGGGACGGCGTGGGCGCCCCGGTCGTTCGCTTCCGCAGGCTGCGTCCCGACGCGGTGGTGCCGGCGTACATGACGGCGGACGCCGCCGGGCTCGACCTGGCGGCGGCGCTCGACGCGGCGGTGACGCTGGCGCCGGGCGCGCGCGCCGCGATCGGCACCGGCCTGGCCATGGAGCTGCCCGGCGGCTTCGAGGGCCAGGTGCGGCCGCGCTCCGGCCTGGCCAAGAACCACGGCGTGACCGTGGTCAACGCGCCGGGCACCATCGACGCGGACTACCGCGGCGAGATCGCGGTGCTGCTGATCAACCTCGGCGCCGAGCCGGTGGCGATCACGCCGGGCATGCGCGTCGCGCAGCTGGTGATCGCGCCGGTGGTGCAGGGGCGCATCGAGGTCGTCGACGAGCTGTCGGCCACCGTGCGCGGCGCCGGCGGCTTCGGATCGACCGGCGCGTAGCGGCGCGCGGCGCGGCGGCAACCGCTGCGGGGCGTCGTCGTCGACGGCGCAACCGCTTCGCGCGCGCGGGCGGCGCGCCTCGTGATGTCGCGGACATCGCGCTGGCATCGTTGATGCTCGATCGGGGGGCGGCTCACGAGGAGGGTTCTATGAGCGAGATCATCAGGAAGCCCGAAGCGACGATGGCCGAGTGGGACCCGATGCGGATGATGCGCGAGATGCTGCGCTGGGATCCGTTCAGCGAGATGGCGCCGATGGTGGCGATGCCGACCCTGGCGAGGGTCGGCTGGAACCCGCGGTTCGAAGTCACCGAGACCGTCGACGCGTACGTCTGGAAAGGCGACCTGCCCGGTGTGAAGCGCGAAGACCTCGAGATCTCCGCGACCGGCAACCGCCTGCAGATCAGCGGCAAGCGCGAGCGCGAGCAGGAGACCAAGACCGAGACCGTGTTCTCCTACGAGCGCGAGTTCGGCAGCTTCATGCGCGCGTTCACGCTGCCCGCGTCGGCGGACATCGAGCACGCCAAGAGCGAGCTCAAGGACGGCGTCTTGACGCTGGTCATCCCCAAGAAGGCCGGGATGCAGGCCAAGAAGATCGCCGTCGGATCACCGACCGGCAAGTCGTGAGTGGCGCGCGGCGAGCGCGCAGCGGGTAGCCGCCGTGATGGGGAGGCGGGGCGCCGCGCCTCGCTACGGGAGGTGGATGCGGTTGCCGGCGGCGTGGCAGCCGGCGGCGTTGCAGTTCGGCTGGTTGACCATCGCGGTCATCGCCATGTCGGTGTTGGGGCACAGGCTGGCCTTGGCCCGCACCGGCAGCGTGATCGGCGTCTCCAGGTAGAAGTTGCCGTTGCTCGCGGTGATCATCTTGGTCGGCGTGCCGGTGCCGTTGGGCAGGAGGATGGTCGCGCCGGCCAGCGGCGTGGTGCCGGCGGCCGACGTGTACAGCGTGCCGGCGAGGTAGAAGCGCGGCACGCCCTGGGTCGCGCCGTCGTGGCAGCCCTGGCCCACGCACGCGGTGCCCGGGTTGTGCTGGCCGTTGGGCGGGGTCGCGGCGGCCTCGCAGTTGGCGCCGCCGCCGCCATCGCCACCGCCGCCGCCACCGCCGTCGCCGCCACCGCCGCTGTCGACCCCGCTGGACGCGTCGACGTCGCCCGGCTGGGCGTTGGGGTCACCGACCGTGCAGGCGACCAGGAGCAGTGACGCGACGGCGAGGGTCCGGACCATGATCCCGCGCTACAGCAAGCGCCAGGCCGAGCCGCGCCGATTGCGCAACGGTGTGCAATCGCTGCGTCCGCGCTGCGGTCGGTCGTCCGCGGCTGGGGGGTGGGGCCCCGGGGCCGGGGCGCCGCGGCCTCGGCAAGTAGGCGATCTGCCTGGCGGTCATCGCGGCGCGAGGGAGGCGTGGGCCGTGCAATGATCGCCGCGTCGTGCGCGCACCGATCGAGCCCCGCCTGTCGCCGCGCGCGCTGTGGCTCGCGGCGCTCGTGACCGGCGGGTGCGTCGAGGCCGACCCCGCTGCGCTGGGCGTCGATCGCCAGGCGGTCATCGGCGGCGTCGCGACGCCGCCCGGCGCACACCCGGCGGTGGGCGCGCTCGTCGAGGGCGGCAGCGCCACCTGCACCGGCACGCTGATCGCGCCGGACGCGGTGCTGACCGCGGCCCACTGCCTGCCGCTCGACGGGCCGCTGCCCGGGTTCACGCTCGAGCCGGACGCCCGCGGCGGCGTGACGCCGCTGGCGGCGGCCGCGGCGGCGATCCACCCGATGTGGGACGTCGACCGGGCGATCGTCGACGGGCCGACCCAGTTCTACGACCTCGCGGTGCTGCGGCTGGCGGCGCCGGTCGCCGGCGTGACGCCGATGATCGTGGCCGGCCCGCGCGAGGCGGCGGGCGTCGGCGATGGCACGCTGGTGACGCTGGTCGGCTACGGCGAGACCGTCGACGGCGATCCGGCGTCGGCCGGGGTCAAGGTCGCGGGCGAGGCGTCGGTGACCGCGACCAGCGCGTCGGAGCTGCAGGTCAGCGCCGCCGGCGAACCGCAGAACTGCTACGGCGACTCGGGCGGGCCCGCGATCCTCACGCTCGGGCGCGGCGATCGCCTGCTCGGCGTGGTGTCGCGCGGCGCCACCGTCGCGCCGACCTGCGATCGCGGCACGGTCGACACCCGCGCCGACTACTACCTGTCGTGGATCCGCCAGCAGGTGCCGGCGGTGTGCGGCGGCGACGACGAGTGCGCCGGCGGCCCCGGCCCGGGCTACGGCGCCGACGTCACCGGCGGCTGCGCGTCGGTGGGCGGCGGCGGCAGCCCCGGCGCGGCGCTGGTGATCGCCGGCGCGATCGCGGTCGCGATCGGCGCGCGGCGGCGGCGGCGGCGGCGCGCGATCGAGTAGGCTGCGCGCGTGGCTGCGCCGATCGTCACCTTGCCCGCCGAAGCCGCGGCCTTCGTCGCCGGCGGCGGCCGCGACGTCGACACCGCCAAGCTGACCGAGGTGGCCGGGCTGGCCGCCGGCGCGGTGGTGCCGCTGGTCGATCCGCGCGGCGACGAGCTGGGCGTGGCGCTGCACGACCCCGACAACCAGCGGCTGCGGGTGATGGTCACGCCGGCCGACGGCTTCCCGACGGTGAGCGGCGCGGTGCTGGGCTGGCGGGTCGAGCGCGCGCTGGCGTGGCGCAAGCAGCTGGGCCTGCCCGGCGAGGACGCGACCTACCGCGTGCTCAACGGCGCCGGCGATGGCGTGCCCGGCTTCACCTGCGACGTGCTCGGCCGCTACGCCGTGCTGTACGCGTACGCGCCGGCGCTGGTGCCGTGGGCGCGGCAGCTGGCCGAGGCGGTGCGCGGCTTCGTCGGCGTGCGCGGCGTGGTGATCAAGGTGCGCGCGCGCGGCGGCGCCAGCGACGTCACCCAGGAGATCGTCGGCGAGACCCCGCCCGAGCGCTACTGGGCCGCGGAGCACGGCGTCGGCGTCGAGATCCACCCGCTGGGCGGCCTCAACGTCGGGCTGTTCACCGACATGCGCGAGGAGCGGCAGCGGCTGGGGCGGTTCGTCGGCGGCGGCGCGGTCGCCAACCTGTTCTCGTACACCGCGATGCTGTCGCTGACCTGCGCGCGGGCCGGCGCCGCGAGCGTGGTCTCGGTCGACACCTCCGACGGCGTCGCCGCGTGGGCGCGCGGCAACTTCGCGCGGGCCGGCTTCGCGCCCGACGATCCGCGCTGGCGGTTCGAGACCGGCGACGCGGTCCGGTACCTGGCGCGCGCGGCCAAGGCCAAGGAGCGCTACCGGCTGATCGTGATCGATCCGCCGACGTTCTCGACGGCGCGCGGCGCGCCGTGGACGCTCGATCGCGACTACCCGGCGCTGATCGGACAGGCCGCCGCGGTGCTCGAGCCGGGCGGCGTCTTGTGGCTGGCGGCCAACACCCACGAGCTCGGCTCGCTGACCCGGCTGGTCGGCAAGGGCCTCAAGGCCGCCGGCAAGGACGGCGTGATCGTCGCCCAGGGCGGCCTGCCGGCCGACTACCCGACGGTGGCGCCCCAGCCGCGCGATCGCTACCTGCAGATCGTCGTCGTGCGCGTCGCGTAGCGGCGCGCCTACCGCGGCGGCGGCAGGTGCGCGGTGAGGCGCTCGATCACCAGGTCGGCGTCGGCGACCGCGTCGATCGGGATGGCGATGCGCGCCTCGTGCGCCTGCACGTGGAGGTGGCCGCGCCGCCGGTGCGCGCGCTGGATGGCGGCCCACGGCCACTCGCTGCCGTCGTCGAGCCGGAGGCCGTCGGCGTGGAGCGCGCAGGTCGCCAGCGGCACCAGGCCCGCGGCCAGGCGGCGCGCGAGGTGGCGGCGGCGCGGCGCGCGGGTCGCGGCCTCGAGGTGCGTCAGCAGCGCGCCGACCTGGGCCAGCCCGCCGGCGAGGTCGACGCGCCGCCCGGCCACCTCGAGCGCGACGCGCTGGCGCGGGTCGTAGCTGCCGGCCTGGTCGGGGGTGAACGTCGCGGTGACGCTGTCGACCTCGGCCCACGCGATGGCGAGCGCGGTGCGCGCGTGCTCGCGCAGGCCGCGCGCGTGCACGTCGACGTGGCTGTCGGCCGGGCGCACCAGGAAGCCCCCGAACCCGATGCCCACCAAGGTGGCGGCGACCGCCAGCGGCACGGCCGCGAGGGGCGCCACCATCATCGCGACCGCCGCGCCGCCGCCGAGGACCGCGGTGCCGGCGTGGCGCAGCTGGCGCTCGCGGGGCGTGCCGGGCCGCCGCGGGTGGCGCGCGATGAGCGGGCCCAGCGGATCGCCCGGCGCGTCGCGGTACGGCGCGTCGGTCACGCCAGCCAGCCGCGCTCGGCGATGAGGCGCTCGAGCACCCACGGGTTGGGGACGTCGGCGATCGGCGCGGTGAACTCGCCGACCTTCGAGTCGCACACGACGTCGCCGCCGAACCGGCGCATCGGGCCGAGGTCGCGCCACGGCACGAGTGTGTCGCGGGCGCGCAGCCCCGCCTCGGTGAACGCGTGGCGGCCGTAGCGCACGCCGTGCCCGGCGGCGAGCCGCGCGACCGCCTCGCGGTGCTGTCGCGGACCGACCGCCGCCTCGATGGCGGCGACGAGCGGCGCGACCGCGGCCGCGGTGCCGGCGATCGTCGTCGGCGCGTCGCGGGTCGCGAGCGTGAGCGTCGTCGGCGCGCGCCGCTGGTCGGGCGTGGTGTCGACGATGACCTCCCAGAGCTCGGCCCAGGCGAGGTCGTGGTCGAGGCGCAGGCCGCGCTCGTGGATGTCGACGGTGGTCGCCGGGCGCTTGCCGTAGCGGCCGTGGAACCAGTCGCCCACGCCTAGCATCCCGATGCCGCCGAAGGTGATCGCGAGCTGGATCTGCCCGCTGGCGCTGCCGAGCGCGCCCAGCGCGAGCGCCGCGATCGCGTACGGCACCCGCACGTTGGGCGGGCGTGGCGGCTGACGGATCGCGAACCGCTGGTGGCGCGCCCCGAGCGGGTCGACCGAGCCGCGGAACGGCGCGTCGGTCACGGCCGGCGCGCCGCCGCCGTCGGGCCCGTCGGCGCTCATGCGAGGCGGGCGGCGAGGCGCTCGGCGGCGCGGGTGGCGAGCGCCATGATCGTGAGCTGCGGGTTGACGCCGAGCGAGCTGGGCACCGACGCGCCGTCGACGACGTACAGCCCCGGCGTGCCGTGGACCTGGTGGTCGGGGTCGACCACCGACGACGCCGGGTCGGGGCCGAGCCGCGCGGTGCCCAGCGGGTGGTACGCCGACAGCTCGAGGTCGCTGGCCGCGATCGTCGCCGCGCGGAACCGCGCCAGGTCGGCCTCGCCGCGCAGCTCGGCGAAGCCGTGCACCGGCATCATCACCGTGCGCGCGCCGGCGGCGAAGAACACCTTGGCCAGGATGTCGAGGCCGCGGTGCATCCGCGCCAGGTCGGCCTGGTTGAGCACGTAGGTCACGACCGGCCGGCCGCGCACCGTCCGCACCCGCCCGCGCGAGGTGTCCGAGACCATCAGCCCGAAGCTGGCGATGTGATCGAAGCGCTCGCACAGGTCGACCAGCCGGCGGCCGAGCTGCGGCATCAGCGCGGCGGTGAACTCGAGCGGCGTCGCCGCGCCCTCGAACAGGATGCCGTCGTCGTGGAACTCCTCGATCGCCAGCGACTGCGGCACGCCGCGCCAGCTCGCGATCACCTCGTCGAACTCGGCGATCGCGCCGGCGGCGGGGTGGATCGACAGGTTGCGGCCGAGCTGGCCCGAGCCGCCGCCGAGGTGGTTGCGCTCGAGGAGCCCCGGCGTCATGAGCGAGCCGCACGCGACCACGACGGCGCGCGCCCGCACGGTGAGCGTGCGGCCGTTGGCCGACCGCGCGGTGACCCCGACCGCGCGGCCGCCCTCGACGATGATCCGCTCGGCGCGGGCGTGGGTGAACAGCTCGGCGCCGGCGCGGAGCGCCAGCGGCACGTAGGACACGTTGGTCGAGCGCTTGGCGTCGGTGGGGCAGCCGAAGCAGCACACGCCCTGGCCGTCGCAGTCGGGCGCGTTGCGCAGGAGCGGCGCGTGGCGGTAGCCGAGCGCGTCGCAGCCGCGCGCCACCACCCGGGCGCAGCCGCCGAGGATCTCCGGACGGGTCGGCGCCACGCCGATGACCCGCTCGACCCGCTGGTAATACGGCGCCAGGTGATCGGCGGTGAACTCGGTGAGCCCGAAGTCGTCGCGCCAGTGCGCCAGCACGTGCTCGGGGATGCGGTAGCAGGTGCCGGAGTTGACGGTGGTGGTGCCGCCGACCGTGACGCCGATCGGGATCGGGATGGCGACGTTGCCGATCGACATCGTCGTGCCGCCCGCGCGGTACATCTGCTGCTGCATCGCGAACGGCCGGCCGGTGAACTCGTGGCGCTCGAAGTAGCGGCCCTCCTCGATCATCACCACCGCGACGCCGGCCTCGGCGAGCTCGCGCGCGACCACCGCGCCACCGGCGCCGGTGCCGATGACCACCGCGTCGACCTCGACCGCCAGATCGCCGTCGGCGGTCGCCAGATCGTGGACGCGCTCGCGCGGGTAGGGCGCGCGCGCCTCCTTGGCGCCGCGGATCTCGTAGACGCAGCCGAGCTGCCGATACAGCGCCGGGTCGTCGAAGTGCGCGACCTTGAGCGGCACCACCAGCGCGCGCACCGCGGTGCGCCGCGCCAGATCGCCGGCGCTCCAGCGCTCGAGCATCGCCAGGCGTTCGCCGACGTCGAGCCGGGCGAAGCGGCGGCGGTGGGTCAAGAGCGCCGCGGCGTCGAGCGCGCCGAGCAGCGCGCCGAGCCCGTGCTGCGCGAGCGCGGGCACCTTGGCCAGCACCGCCTCGACGCGGCCGATGGTGTGTGGCCCCGCGGCGGGCAAGAAGCGGCCGGCGGGCAACGCGGCCTCGGCCACCGCCAGGTAGGTCGCGCGCTGAGCGGGAGAGAGCACGCCCCGAGCGTAGCGCCGCTCGGTCCAATGGTTCAACAGGTGAGGGTGCGTCAGGGTGCGCGGCGATCGCGCGATGGCCTACCGGCGCGCGCGGGTCACGGCGCGCTGCGCGCGAAGCCGGCGTCGAGGAAGCCGTAGCTGCCGGTGATGCGCGCGCCGAAGAACAGCTCGCCCGCGTCGAGCGTCACCTCGGCGGCGGCGCGCACCGACGACGCGCGGTTGAACACCCAGGTCCAGCCGGCGGCGCCGCCGATCGCGACGCCCAGGTCGGTGTCGTCGCGATCGTCGTCCGACGCCGCGATCCGCGCGCCGACGTCGAGCGCGCCGACCAGCTCGCCGTGATCGGCGTGGACGAAGTGCCGCCAGGTCGCGTCGGCGCCGATCCGCCACGGCGCGGGCACGCCGTCGTCGGCGAGGATCCGGTAGCGCGCGTCGACGTGGGCGATCGCCTCGGAGGCCAGGCCGAGCTGGCGCGCGGCGGTGGCGGTGGCCAGCACCAGCTCGGTGCGGCCCTCGGGCACCATCGGCTCGTCCTCGCGGATCAGGTACTCCTCGCCGATCTGCAGGCTGACGTCGACGCCGTCGGGGCGGTGGTCGAAGCTCGGATCGCGCAGCACCTCGATGAGGCCGAAGGTGGTGGCGGCGTCGGGCTCGCCGAGCAGCACGCCGGCCTCGCGCAGGATCGCGACGGTGGCGGCGAGCTGGCGGAACGCGGTGCGGTCGCGCCGGGTGTCCCACCACGCCGACTGCAGCTTGGCCGCGAGGTCGTCGTCGATCGGCCGGCCCAGCGCCCGGCCGGCCTCGAGCAGCGCTTGCAGCTGCTGCGCCCGCAGGCGCGTGCCGCGATCGATCACCCGGCCGTAGCCGGCGCCGAGCGCGACGCCGATGTCGGCGGCGGTGCGGCCCTCCTTGTAGGTGTCCATCGGGTCGTCGCGGATCACCGACAGGTACTGCAGCTGCGCGGCGATCGCGGCCCGGCCGATGCCGTACACGCCGGGGCCGGCGTAGGCGCGGAACTGGCCGCCGCCGTCGAGGCCGATCAGCACCGCGCGCGAGCGCGCCGGGCCCTCGGGGTTGAGGTAGCCGGCGACGACGCGGGCGCTGGCGTCGGCGCCCCACGCGGTCGCGCCGCGATCGATCCACCGCGCGTAGCGGCCGCTGGCGTCGAGGTCGAACGCCGTGCGATCGCGCACCGAGTCGTAGCCGAGCGAGGCCGCGCCGACGGCGAAGGTCAGCGCCTCGCGCTGCGCCAGCACGTCGGGCGCGAAGCGATCGGTGCCCGGCGGCGGCGGCGTGCGGGTGCCGAGCAGGTCGGGCACGCCGTCGGGCGGCGTGACGGTGTCGCCCGGCGGCGGCGGCGTGACGTCGCGATCCGGCGGCGGCGGCGGCGGGGTGACGTCGCGATCCGGCGGCGGCGGTGGGGGCGGGGGCGGCGGCGGCGTGGCCGCGGCGCCCAGCTTGGCCAGCGCCTTCTTGGCCAGGTCGCGCTGCTGGCGATCGCGCGAGCTGTCGTTGGCGATCTTCTCGAGCGTCGGCACCGCGCTCTTGTCGCCGAGCGCGCCCAGCCCCTCGATCGCGATCTCGCCGATCACGTCGAAGGCCTCGGCGTCGGCCAGCTTGATCAGCGCGGGCACGGCGCGCTTGTCGCCGCTGGCCGCCAGCTTCTTGGCGGCGTCGCGGCGCTGCTCCTTCCACGTCGGTCGGTCGACGCCGGTGGGCTGCTTGTCGATGAGCTGGATCCACCCCGGCACGTCGGCCGGCTGGGCCAGCGCGGGCGCGGCGGCGGCGGCCGCCAGCGCGGCGGCGAGCGCGAACGTCAGGCGGCGCATCACTGATCTCCGTACGCGAAGCAGGCCGGCCACTCCCACGGGTTCGGCGAGCCCGGCGCGAGCAGCTCGTCGCAGGTCGAGGTGGCGATGCAGGTCATCACCAGGTCGGCGCGCCCGGTGGGCAGGCCCTCGAGCGCGGTCACGCAGCGGCCCCAGTCGCGATCGCCGTCGCCGGAGGCGTCGACCGGCAGGCTGCCGCACTCGACCAGCCGCCAGCACGCGCCCTCGGGCGTGGTCGGGCTGTCGGCGCAGCCGGCCAGCGCGCCGCCCGACGCGCAGGTGCCGCGCGCGCCGTCGGCGCTTTCGGTGCCATCACAGGCGGCGGTCCCGAGGACCAGCGCCACGCCAAGGAGCAGACTTCGCATTGGGGCGGCATGATAACGCGCGCCGCCGGCCGCCGCGCGGGCCACGGCCGCGATCGCGGCGACGGGCGCCCGCGCGCTCACGCCGCACGTGGCGGTGGTCACGGTGCGCCCAGCGCGGGGCCCGGTCCAGGTACGGTCGCCGCGTGCCCACCGCGCGCGCGCTCGTCGTCTCCCTGCTGATCGCCCTGGCGGCGCCATCGATCGCGCGCGCGGATCGTCCGCCGCGCGGCGAGATCGCGCTGACCGATCTGACCGTCGACGTCGCCGTCGGCGCCGGCGTCGCCTTCGAGTCGCCGCACCTGGTGATCGCCGGCGTCACCGCCTACGCGCTGGCGGCGCCGGCGCTGCACGCCGCCCACGGCGACGCGCCGGGCGCCGGGGTCAGCCTCGCGCTCCGGGTCGGGCTGCCGCTGGTGATCGGCCTGCCGGCGGGCGTGATCAGCGCTCGTCGCTCGAGCGGCAAGAGCACCGGCCCCGGTCGGGTGCTGCTGATCGGGGCCGCGGTCGGCGCGGTCGGCGCGCAGCTGATCGACGCGCTGCTGCTCGCCGGCGCGCGCGACACCAGCGCCGCGCCGCGGATGCTCGCGATCAGCGGCGCGCTCTGAATCCGGTGCGGCCGCGCCGCGGCACAATCACTCGTCGGCGGCCGCGCGCTTCTTGCGGGTCAGCGCCGAGGTCGGCACGTCGAACGACTTGGCGACCAGCTCGGCGATGTCGAGCACCTGCACCTTGTCGTCCTGGTTGCGGGTCTTCACGCCGTCGGTGATCATGATGTTGCAGAACGGGCAGGCCACCGCGACGGTGTCGACGCCGGTGGCGAGGATCTCGTCGGTGCGGTTGACGTTGACCCGCTCGCCGTCGTGCTCCTCCATGAACATCCGGCCGCCGCCGGCGCCGCAGCAGAAGCCGTGGCGCTTGTTGCGGGTGAGCTCGGTCAGGCCGCCCGGGGGCGCCAGCGCGGTGAGCACGTCGCGGGGCGCGTCGAACTCCTTGTTCCACCGACCCAGGTAGCAGCTGTCGTGGTAGGTCACGCGCTCGGCCGGCGAGCCGCCGACCTGGAGCTTGCCGGCCTTGATCAGGTGATCGATCAGCTGGGTGTGGTGGACCACCTCCCAGTCGCCGCCCCACTGCGGGTAGTCGTGGCGCAGCGTGTGGAGGCAGTGCGGGCAGCTGGTCACGACCTTCTTCACGCCCGTGGCGTTGATGGTCTCGACGTTCTGCTCGGCCAGCATCTGGAACAGCATCTCGTTGCCGGCGCGGCGCGCCGGATCGCCGGTGCAGCCCTCGCTGTGGCCGAGCACCGCGAAGTCGACCTTGGCCGCGCGCAGCACCGCCACCATCGCCCGGGTCTGCTTGACGATGCGGGCGTCGAACGCGCCGGCGCAGCCGACCCACAGCAGGTACTCGGGGTTGGGGTGATCCTCGACGGTCGGCACGTCCAGGCCCTCGGCCCAGTCCATGCGCTTGCTGGCGGCGATGCCCCACGGGTTGCTCTGCCGCTCGATGTTCTTCCAGGTGCGCGCGAGCTCGCCGGGCACCTTCTCCTGCTCGAGCACCAGGTTCTGGCGCATCTGGATGATCTTCATCGGGTGCTCGATGAAGACCGGGCACACCTCCTGGCAGGCGCCGCAGGTGGTGCACGCCCACAGCGTGTCCTCGGCGATCCGGCCGCCGGTCATGCGCGGCATGTCGGTCGACTGCTGCTGGGCGGCGGCGAGCGCGGCGCGGGCCGCGATCAGGTCGGGGTGCTCGTGGCCGGGCTGATCGAGGCCGCTGCGCGCCGCGTACTCGGTGATGCTGGCCAGCTCGCCCTCGAGCTTGGTGATGCGATCGCCGAGCGCGACCCGGTCGAGCATCTCGTAGCGCACGTCGTGGACCAGCTGCATCGGCGACAGGTTCTTGCCGGTGCCGTAGGCCGGGCAGTAGTTCGAGCAGCGCGCGCACTCGGTGCAGGCGTAGGTGTCGAGCAGGCTCTTCCACGAGAACTGCTCGTACTTGCCGACGCCCCACTGGGTCTCGTCCTCGAGGTTGAGCTTGGGCAGGTCGAGGGTGCGGGTCGACAGGTTGCGCGCGAAGATGTTGGGCAGCGCGCCGAGCAGGTGGATGTGCTTGGAGTAGGGCAGGTAGTTCAGGAACGTCAGCAGGATCAGCACGTGGAGCCAGTAGCTGATCGTCGCGCCGCGGTGCGCGACCTCGGCCGACAGCGGCGACATCCACTCGCCGAGCACCGTCGACAGCGGCATCCCCGCGGGCGCGGCGGCGCCGAGCGCGCGGGCGTGGGCCACCTCGTAGCCGTGGTAGAGGAAGTGGCTCAGCATCAGCGAGCCGATCGCGCCGAGGATGAGGCCAGCGTCGAGGGTCATCGGGATGAGCGCCGGCCGGACGAAGACCCGGCGGATGACCGCCCACGTCACCATCAGCAGCACGACCAGGTTGAACACGTCGATGACCGTGTAGAGCGGCTTGTACAGCAGCGCCGGCATCCACCGGTGCATCGCCAGCGACGGCACGACGCCCGACACCAGCAGGTCGACCGTGGCGATCGTGATGATCAGGAAGCCCCAGAAGATGAACAGGTGGTGCTTGCTGGTGCGGTGCAGCGGGCCTTCCTCGGCGACCTTCTTCTGGCCGAAGAAGTAGACGCCGACCGAGGCCAGGCGTGCGCCGAGCTGATCGATGCGGGGCCGCGGATCGGGCGCGCCGCCAGCCACCGCGCGGCCGAATAGCCAGACGGTGCGGGCGAAGAACGTGAACGCGGCCGCGAGGAGGATGACGAACAGGGCGGTACTCATGCGTGCCTCGCCCTCGTTTATCACGGGATGGTTCTCGGGTGTGCTCGGGGGGGACCGGCTGCGGGGCTCGCTCGCGCGCGGTCCAGCTAGACCACCAGCACCTGTGGCGCGAGCGAGATCTGCGAGAGAGGCGAAGAACGCGGTTCAGGTCGAGACGACTTCGTCGCGCAGGTAGTCGCGCTTCTTGCCGGCGATGTTGCAGGCGATCCGCGCCGCGTGCCAGCCGACCGCCAGCTCGCCGTCGAGGCCGAGCGCCGGCAGCACCTGCGGCGAGGCCAGGGTCAGGTGCTTGGTGCCGGTCGCGTAGGGCACGCCGGCCAGGCCGCCGCCGCCCTCGAGGTTGCCCTGCCACCGCGGCGGCAGCGGCGTGGGGCCGCCGCGCGGCGGATCGTAGCCGCCGCGCCCGCCCGGCACGACCGGCGCGATCCCGTCGTACGGCGAGTGCATGACGATCAGGTGCTGCTGCGCGAACGGGACGATCTCCTCGACGCGCGCCAGCAGCTGGGCCCGGAACGCGGCCAGCGCCGGCAGCCCGGGCGGCTCGTCGGAGTCGCCGCGCGGGATCAGCGCGGTGACCAGCAGCACGACCCGGCCCTGATCGTCGGGCTCGGCGGCGTGGATCGCGAACGCGTTGGTGTCGGCGAGCGGCGCGGTCGGGTCGACGACGCCGAGCACCACCGGGGCCATGCCCTCGGGCACCGCCGCGGCGTCGATCACCAGGTTGATCGCGTAGCGCCAGCCGGCCAGCGTCGCGCCGGCGGCCAGCTCGAGCAGCCGCTTGGGCGGCTTCTTGCCGAACAGCGGCACCAGCGCGCCGACCGGCAGCGCCGCCACCACCTGGCCCGCGCCGAGCTCCTCGCCGGTGTCGAGCTTGACCGCGGTCAGCTTGGTCCAGCCCGCGACCAGCTCGGCGGCGACGCCGGCGCGCAGCTCGCCGCCGGCCGCGGTGAGCTTCTCGCGCAACAGCTCGCGCAGGCCGGTGCCGTCGCCGCGCAGCTCGGGGGCGCCGGCGCGCCACAGCTCGAGGGCGCGCGCGATCGCCAGCGGCGGCGGGGCCAGCGCGGCGCCGCCGAGCGCGGCGGGCAGGGCGGTCAGCGCGGCCAGCAGCGGCGCCTCGGCCACCGGCTGCCACCACGCGGCGGCGGCCTCGGTGGCGCGGGCCGCTTGCTTGACCGCGTCGCGCCGCTCGAAGAAGCCGACGCCGGGGAACGCGTCGTCGCCGGTCAGGAGCGCGTCGCCGGCCTTGGCCACCTCGGCGGCCTGGTCCCACGCGGTCAGCGCGCGCTCGGTGTGATCGGGCAGCTCGCGGACCAGCTCCTTGGCCTGGCCGGCGGCGTCGGCGATCAGATCGATGCGCGCGTCGGGGCCGACGACCTGCGCGGTGACGCGGGCGTCGCGGACCTTGCGCTTGAGCGCGTGGTCGAGCCCGAGCTCGCGCACCACGCGGGCCGCGGCGCCGGCGCCGCGCCCCGGCAACACCGCCAGCGCGGTCGGCAGCTTGAGCGGCCCGAGCGTGTAGCGGTCCGGCTGGGTCTCGTCGGTCAGCACCAGCGTGCGCATGCCGCGGCGGGCGCACAGCGCGGCGCAGGCCAGCCCGGCGGTCGCGTCGCCCAGGACGATCAGCTCATAGGAGTTGGTCGGCACCTGGCCCTCCCGGCGCGACCGTCACGACGCGGCCGGCGACGGCGATCCGCCCGGCGGCCAGCGCCTGCACCACCGCCGGCAACAGCCGGTGCTCCTCGACCTGGATGCGGTGGTGGAGCGCGGCGGCGTCGTCGGCGGCGAGGATCGGCACCGCGCGCTGCGCGATGATCGGGCCGGTGTCGACGCCGCCGTCGACGAAGTGCACGGTGACGCCGGTGACCTTGGCGCCGTGGGCCAGCGCCTGGGCCGGCGCGTCGACGCCGGGGAACGCCGGCAACAGCGCCGGGTGGGTGTTGACGATGGCGCGCGGGAACCGGTCGATGAACGTCGCGGTCAGCACGCGCATGAAGCCGGCCAGCACGACCGCCTCGACCTCGTGGCGAGCCAGCTCGGCCAAGAGCGCGCGCTCGAACGCCGCGCGATCGGCGAAGGCCTTGTGATCGATCGTGACCGCCGGCTTGCCGGCCGCGACCGCGCGGTCGAGCGCCGGGGCGCCCGGGCGGTTGGCGATCACCACCGCGATCGTCGCTGGCGCCAGCGCCCCGGCGGCCTCGGCCGCCAAGAGCGCGCCGAGGTTGGTGCCGCGGCCCGACACCAGCACCCCGATCTTCATGCGGCGTCCCCGACGAAGCGGGTCGGCTCCCCGCCGGCGCGCGGCACCAGGCGCCCGATCGTGCGGGCGCGCCACGGCGCCAGCGCGGCCAGCGCGGCGTCGGCGTGGGCCTCGGGGACGACGATCGTCATGCCGATGCCCAGGTTGAACGTGCGCCGCAGCTCCGGCGTCGCGACGCCGGCCGACGCGATCAGCCGCATCACGCCGGGGACCTCCCAGGTCGCGGGATCCAGCTCGATCGCCAGCGCGTCGTCGGCGAAGATCCGCGGCGGGTTCTCGACCAGGCCGCCGCCGGTGATGTGGGCCGCGGCCTTCCACGGCAGCGCGCCGAGGGCGCGGAACGCCGGGGTGTAGATGATCGTCGGGGTGAGCAGCGCGTCGGCGACGGTGGCGCCGCCCAGCTCGGCCGGCGTCGCGTCCCAGCCCAGGCCCAGCACCTCGAGCACGACCTTGCGGGCCAGCGAGTGGCCGTTGGAGTGCAAGCCGCTCGACGGCAGGCCGATCACCACGTCGCCGGCGACCAGGTCGGCGCGCGGGCGGATCGCGCTCTTGTCGACGACGCCGACGCAGAAGCCGGCGAGGTCGTAGTCGTCCTTGGCGTAAAGCCCGGGCAGCTCGGCGGTCTCGCCGCCGACCAGCGCGCAGCCGGCCTGCCGACAGCCCTCGGCGATGCCGGCGATGACCCGGCTGGCGACCTCGACGTCGAGCTTGCCCGCCGCGAAGTAGTCGAGGAAGAACAGCGGGTCGGCGCCGGTGACCAGCACGTCGTTGACGCACATCGCGACCAGGTCGATGCCGACCGTGTCGTGGCGGCCGGTGGCCAGCGCGGTCTTGAGCTTGGTGCCGACGCCGTCGGTGCCCGACACCAGGATCGGCTCCTGCAACCCGGTCGGGATGCGACACAGCGCCGCGAAGCCGCCGATGCCGCCGAGCACTTCCGGGCGCATGGTCGAGCGCGCCAGCGGCCGGATGCGGTCGATCAGCGCGTTGCCGGCATCGATGTCGACGCCCGCGTCCTTGTAGGTGATCGCCATCGGGTGCGGATGTCGCACAATTCGGGCGGTCGGCAAAGCGGTCCGGGCCCGGAAGCGCCCGCGGAACCCCGGGCTTGGTTTTGACAGCGCGGCGGCGGCGCCTCATGCTCGCAGGGTGACCGGAGCGAGCCGCGCGCGTCCCGACGTCGTGATCCCCGCGCGCGACGCCGAGGCGACGCTGGCGACGACGCTCGACCGCGCCGCGCTGCGCGAGCTGCGGTCGCTGATCGTGATCGATCGCGGCTCGACCGACGGTACCGCCGGGGTGGCCCGCGATCTGGGCGCGGTGGTGCTGCGCGAGCCGGCCGGCGGCTACGGCGCCGCGTGCCTGCGCGCGCTGGCGCACTTCGCCGAGCAGCCCGAGGATCCCGACGTCGTGGTGTTCGCGCCGCCGACCGCGCGGCTCGACGTCGCCCAGCTGCGCCGCCTGCTGGCGCCGCTCGACAGCGGCGAGGCCGAGCTGGTCATCGGCGGGGCGCCGGCGGCGCGGTTCGGCGATCGCGCGCTCGGCCGGCTGATCGACGCCGTCTACGGCCACCGCTTCGGGCGGCCCGGCCCGATCCGCGCGATCCGCTACCCGGCGCTGGTCGCGCTGGGCATGAGCGATCGCGGCGACGGCTGGGACGTCGAGATGCTGGTGCGCGCGCTGCGCCTCGGGGTCGGCATCGTCGAGGTCGATCTGGGCACCACCGTCGATCCGCGGCCGGCCGGCGGGGTCAAGGCGGCGTGCGCCGCCGGCGGGCGATCGCTGTTCCACATCCTGCGCCACGCCACCGTGCGATGATGGAGATGGGAGAGTCGACGTGTCCGAGAACCTGATCGAGCGCTTCGCCCGCGACTACGCCAGCGGCTGCGTGCTGTTCCGCGAGGGCGATCCCGGCGACTTCATGTACGTGATCCAGTCGGGGACGATCGAGATCCGCCGCCGGGTCGGCGACAGCGAGCGGGTGCTGGCGCTCTTGCCGGCGGGCGAGTTCTTCGGCGAGATGGCGCTGATCAACGCCCGCCCGCGCTCGGCCACCGCGGTGGTGCGCGACGACGCGCGGCTCCTGGTGATCGAGTCGCGGACCTTCGAGGCGATGCTGCGCGGCCGCGTCGAGATCGCGGTGCGGATGATCAAGACCCTGGCCGGCCGGCTCGAGCGCGCCAACCAGCAGGTCGAGCTACTGCTCCTGCCCAACGCCAACCACCGCGTCGTCCAGTGCCTGCGCCAGATGTCCGAGCAGCAGCTCGAGGCCACCGGCGGCGGCCAGGATCACGCGGTCCACCTGCCGATCCAGGTCGACGAGCTGGCCCAGCGGGTCGCGCTGACCACACCCGAGGTCGCCGAGATCCTCAACCGGCTCCACGCCGCGCAGCTGGTCACCACCGCCTCCGACTACGGCATCGAGGGCCACGGCCTGGTCATCCCCGAGGTCGGCCGCCTGCTCGACTTCCTCGAGTTCCTCGAGCTGCGCGACCGCTTCCCGGGGGCGTGACCGCCGGGGCTCGCGGCGACACGAACGGCGGCTAAGCCGCCGCGACGCCGTCGCGGATCTCGCAGACCTTGCGCACGAGGCGCGGCAGGTCGTCGTTCTTGCCGTAGACGACGGTCTCGAGCTCCGGCGCCATCTGCGACAGCTGCTGGGTGAGGGCGGTCGAGCTGGTGCCGGTCAGGAGCGTCGGGATCACCGCCGCGATGAACGAGCCTTCCCAGATCTCGCGGACCGCCGCGGCGGCCGACGCCGCGTTGACCACCTTGAACCCCTCAGCCTCGAGGGCCCGGCCGATCTCTTCCCGCTCGCTCTCGATTTCGTTGATGATGAGAACAGAAGACGCGGTCATCGCAAACCTCACGAGAACGGTACTGGCGAGCCACAAGCGGTGCGAAAACGCCCGTTACGTAGCAGACTCGCCGACCTTCCGCGAGGCTGTTTCCGTGCGAACCTGCACCTTCGGGCAAAATTCCGAGGAACTCCGAGCCTCTGTCCGGATGGGCCGGGCCAGGGACGATCTCGCAGCGCCGCCGCCACGGGGCCCCCGGCCGCTTGCGACCTGAGCCGGGTTTGGGTATGCACGGCCTCCCATGGCCTGGTGGTCTCGCACGGGCGGCCTCGAAGCCGAGCCCAAGAAGTCGGTCCCCAAGGGGATCTGGATCAAGTGCGAGAAGTGCACGGCGACGCTCTACGAGAGCGACCTCATCGCCAACCTGCGGGTGTGCACCTCGTGCGGTCATCACCTGCGGATGCCGACCGACGAGCGCATCGGCATGATCCTCGACACCGAGTGGACCGAGCACGACACGACGCTCGAGAGCTCCGACCCGCTGGGCTTCAAGGTCGACGGCAAGAAGTACACCGACCAGATCCGCTCGGCGACCAAGAAGACCGGCGACGGTGACGCCTACCGCGCCGGCACCGGCACGATCGGCGGCATCCCGGTCGAGGCCGGGTTCTTCGTGTTCGAGTTCATGGGCGGCTCGATGGGCTCGGTGGTCGGCGAGAAGATCACGCGGCAGTTCGAGCGGGCGCTGGCCCACCGGCGGCCGGCGGTGCTGTTCTCGGCGTCGGGCGGCGCCCGCATGCAAGAGGGCGTGCTGTCGCTGATGCAGATGGCCAAGACCTCGGCGGCGCGGTCGCGGATGCGCGAGGCCCGGGTGCCGTACATCGCGGTGCTGCTGCACCCGACCACCGGCGGCGTCGCCGCGTCGATCGCGATGCTCGGCGACATCACGCTGGCCGAGCCCGACGCGCTGATCGGCTTCGCCGGCCCCCGCGTCATCGAGCAGACCATCCGCCAGCAGCTGCCGCCGGGCTTCCAGCGCTCGGAGTTCCTGCTCGAGCACGGCATGGTCGATCAGGTGGTGCCGCGGCTCGAGCTCAAGGCCGCGCTGGTGCGGGCGCTGCGCTGGTTCACGCACACGCCGAGCCCCGACGCCGGCGACACCGTCGACGACAGCGAGCTGGCCGCCGCGCACCGCGACGACGACCTGCCGTGACCGGGCGGCGCGCCTGACCACGCCACCGACCTACGCCGACGTGCTGGCGCGGCTGTTCGCGGCGCGCAAGGCCGGCGTGGTGTTCGGCCTCGAGCGCGTCGCCGCGGTGCTGGCCGCGCTCGGCCACCCCGAGCGCCGGCTGGGCGCGGTGGTCCACATCGGCGGCACCAACGGCAAGGGCTCGACGGCGGCGATGGTGGCGGCGGTGGCGCGGGCCGCCGGCGCCCGGGTCGGCCTGTACACCTCGCCGCACCTGGCCAGCCTGCGCGAGCGGTTCACCGTCGACGGCGCGCTGCCCGACGAGGCGGCGGTGGTCGCGGCCTACGCCCGGGTCGCGGCGGCCGGCGGCGACGCGCTGACGTTCTTCGAGCAGGTCACCGCGCTGGGCGTGCTGCTGATCGCCGACGCCGCGCCCGACGTCACCGTGCTCGAGGTCGGCCTCGGCGGCCGGCTCGACGCCACCAACGCGATCGCCGCGCCGATCGCCGCGGTGACCGGCGTCGCGCTCGATCACCAGGAGTTCCTGGGCGCGACGATCGCGGCGATCGCGGCGGAGAAGGCCGGCATTTGGAAGCCGGGGCAGGTGGCGGTGATCGGCGCCGCCGGCGATCCCGCGGCGGTGCCGGTGCTGGTCGCCGCCGCCGAGGCCGCTGGCGTCGCGCGCCTGCGGGTGCTGGGCGACGCCGACGTCGCCGCCGCGCCGGCGACCGCGCTGGCCGGCGCGCACCAGCGGGCCAACGCGGCGTGCGCCGACGCGCTGATCGACGCGCTGATCGACGCGCTGGTCGACGCCGGCGCGATCGCGGCGCCGCCGGACGTGCGCGCGGCCGGCTACGCCGCGGTGGTCCACCCCGGCCGGCTCGAGCAGGTCGCGCGCGGCCCGGCGGTGATCCTCGACGGCGCCCACAACCCCGACGGCGCCGCGGCGCTGGCCCGGGCCATCGCCGCGCGGCCCGAGCGCCCGCGCGCGCTGGTGCTGGCGGTCAGCGCCGACAAGGACGTCGACGCGATCGTCCGGCCGCTGGCGGCGGTGGTCGACGTGATCGTCGCCAGCCAGTACGCCCAGGCGCGCTCGCTGCCGGCGCCGGCGCTGGCGGCGCGCTGCCGCGCCCACGGCGGGCTGGTCGAGTGCGTCGACGAGCTGGCCGCGGCGGTCGATCACGCCCGGGACGCGGTCGGCATGGGCGGCTGCGTGATCGTCGCCGGCTCGCTGTTCGCGGTGGGCGAGGTGCGCCCGACGTTCCGGCCGATGGCCGTCGATCCGCTGGTGGTCAGCGACCCGGCGCACCGACCGTGACGGCAAAGTTTGCCCGCGCCGCCCTGCGCTCGTAGGATCCCCCCATGCGTCGCATCGCCGCTGTCGCCGCCGCCGTCGTGTCGCTCTCGATCGGCGTCGCCGTGGCCGGGCCCGGCGACGACGGCACCCACCACGAAGAGGGGCAGTACGGCGGCGTCAGCCCGACCGGCACGCCGTCGCCCGACGCCAAGCTGACCCGGCCGCCGGCCCACACGCTGGGGTGGATCGGCTTCGCCGCCACCGACGGCGCCGCCGAGGTGTTCTTCCAGGCCGCGCAGCCGTTCCAGCTGACCCAGCGGGTCGAGGGCGGCGCGGTGATCGTCTCGCTCGCCGGGCTCACCAAGCTCACCCGCAACGTCAAGCGGCCCCTCGACACGCGCTTCTTCGACGCGCCGATCGATCGGATCACCGCGAAGGCGGTGAAGAAGGCCCGCGCGCGGAAGGGCCAGCCCGGCCACCCCGCCGGCGTCGAGGTCCGCATCGCGTTCCGCGCCGGCACGCCGGTCAGCGAGGGCGTCGTGCGCACCGCGACCGAGAAGGACGGCCTGTACTACGCGTACCTGACGTTCGCCGCCGCCGCGCCCGCGCCGGAGCCGGCGGCGAGCGGCGACTGAGGTTCGGGGGCTCGTCAGAACTCGCGCCAGGCGTCGAACCACGCGGTCGCCTGCGCCGCCGACACCCGCGGCCCGAGGCGGTCGACGAGCTGGGCGTACACGTCATCGATCTCCTCGCGCATGATCGTGTCGATCTGGTCTTCGACCGCGTTGAAGGCGCCGACGAACGCGCGGAGCAGCGCCTCGGCCTTGGTCGGCGACGGACCGGCGTCGATCGCCCGCAGCGCCTGCTGGTAGGCCCGGGTCGCGCGGCGGCCGAGCGCCGGGCCGTACTCATCGGCCCAGGCGCGGAACGGGTTGTCGGCGTTGGCGCGCAGCCACGCGTCGGTGCGGATCCCGCGGAGCGTGAGGCCGGCGAAGCCGCGCCAGCGATCGCGGATCAGCGCCGCGGCCGCGGCGCGCACGCCGTCGAGCTCGAGGGTCTCGAGCCCGGGCAGCTCGGCGGGGCTGGGCAGCTCGGCGAAGTCGGTGTGGTAGGCGTTGCGGATCGTCAACGCCTCCAGCGCGGGCGCGGCGCGCAGCCGCCGCAGGTGGCTGATCGCGATCCCGCCGTCGGCGCCGATCACGCCGAGGCGACGCAGCCCTGGGTGCTTGGCCACCAGCGCCAGATCGAGCGTGGCGGCCGCGCCGACCGACAGCTCCCGGAGCGCCGGCAGCCCGGCGATCGCGCGCACCGGCTTGCGCGGCGACCACACCCACGCCGCCAGGCGCGCGCCGTCGTCGTCGGTCTCGACCCGCAGCCGCGACCACGCCGCGACGTCGAGCAGGCGCAGCACGCGCAGCGTCGGCGGGATGGCCAGCGTGAGCGGGCGATCGGCGTCGACCGCGAGATCGGTAAGCCGCGACCGGGCCAGCTCGATCCGCGCCTGGCGGTGACGCAGCCAGCGGAACGTGCGCAGCCGCGGCCGGCCGGTCACCCACGGCGCGACGGTCGCGTCGGTGCCCTGGTACTCCAGCTCGGTGAGCGACCGCAGCCGCTCGAGCTCGCGCCACGCCACCGGCGCGCGCGGATCGATCGCGAGCCGCATCGCCAGCCCCGGCGGCGGCGCGACCTCGAGCCACAACCGCCACGTCCTCGCGTCCATCGCCTGCGCGGCGCCCTGCAGCCGCAGCTCGATCGTCTTGCTGGCCACCGCCCCAGTCTACGTCAGTCGCCGAGCGCCAGGCCCGGGGCGGGGAAGCGCCGCGTGGTCTCGACGACCTCGCCGCGGACCCGCGCCAGCACCGCGGCGTCAGTCGGCGCCTGCGCGACCTGATCGATCCAGCCGGCGATCTGCGCCATCTCGGCCGTGCCCATGCCGCGGCTGGTGACCGCCGAGGTGCCGAGCCGGATGCCCGACGGGTCGAACGGCTTGCGCGGGTCGAACGGCACGGTGTTGTAGTTGCAGACCAGGCCGGCGACGTCGAGCGCCTTGGCCAGCGGCTTGCCGGCGACGCCCTTGCTGGTGACGTCGACCAGCACGAGGTGGTTGTCGGTGCCGCCGGTGATCACGGCGAAGCCGCGCTCGACCAGGCCAGCCGCCAGCGCCTGCGCGTTCGCGATGATCTGCGCGGCGTAGGCCTTGAACTCCGGCGTCGACGCCTCGCGCAGCGCGACCGCCAGACCCGCGGTGGTGTGGTTGTGCGGGCCGCCCTGCAGGCCGGGGAACACCGCGCGATCGATGGCCTTGGCGTGGCCCTCCTTGCACATCAGCAGGCCGCCGCGCGGGCCGCGCAGCGTCTTGTGGGTCGTCGACGACACCACGTCGGCGTGCGGCACCGGCGACGGGTGCACGCCGGCGGCGACCAGGCCGGCGATGTGGGCGATGTCGGCGACGAAGATCGCGCCGACCTCGCGGGCGATGTCGGCGTACGCCGCGAAGTCGATCGTCCGCGGGATCGCGGTGCCGCCGGCGAACATCAGCCGCGGCCGCTCCTTGAGCGCCAGCGCGCGGACCTCGTCGAGATCGATCCGGTGGGTGTCCTTGCGCACGCCGTACTGCACCGCGCGGAAGAACATGCCGCTGATCGACACGTTCCAGCCGTGGGTCAGGTGGCCGCCGGCCGGCAGGCCCAGGCCCATGACGGTGTCGCCGGGCTTGCAGAACGCCAGGTACACGGCGAGGTTGGCCGGCGAGCCCGAGTAGGGCTGCACGTTGGCGTGGTCGGCGCCGAACAGGCCCTTCGCGCGATCGATGCACAGCTGCTCGATGCGATCGATGTTCTGCTGGCCCTCGTAGTAGCGCTTGGTCGGGTAGCCCTCGGAGTACTTGTTGGTGAGCACCGAGCCGGTCGCCGCCAGCACCGCGGCCGAGACGTAGTTCTCCGACGCGATCAGCCGGATCGTGTCGCGCTGGAGGTCCTCTTCGGCGGCCAACAGCGCGGCCAGCTCGGGATCGACGGGGCGGACGGTGGAGACGGCGTGGGACATGGCGCGCGGAATCTACCCGCTCACACCGCGAGATCCCATAGCTCCTTGCGCGCGCGTTCGACGAACCCGGCTCGCTGGTGCAGCGCCAGCGACGCGGCGTTGCTGCTGGCGATGACCGCGCGGACCTCCGGCACGCCCGCCGCGGCGGCGACCGCCAGCACGTCGGCCACCATGGCCCGGCCCAGGCCGCGGCCGCGCCACGCGGGATCGACCCCGACCGCGTCGATGACGCCGTGATCGGGCTCGCGCACGCCCAGCATGAAGCCGACGCAGCGGCCGTCGGGCGCGTGCCACGACGAGGTCGCGGCCAGCCACGCGGTCGGGCTGTCGAGGCCGGCGTCGAAGTCGGCGCGGCTCACCGGCGAGGTGTTGGGGATCTCGGCGAAGGTCAGGTTCTGCAGCGCGTGCATGCCGGCGCGATCGAGCGCGGCGCCGCGGCGCACCTCGGCCGGCGGCGGGCCCGGATCCAGCGGCGGCGTCGGGGCGCGCCCCAGGTAGACGAAGTCGATCGAGCGCTGGTAGCCGCGGGCGACGACCGCGGCGCGCTTGTGCGGCTCGCACGAGCGGGTGCTGACCCGGGCCTGCGCGACGCCCGGGGCCCGCCCGGCGGCGATCACCGCGTCGAGCAGCGCGCCGGCCGCGGCCTCGTCGTCGGCGGCCAGCGGCCAGACGTACAGCCACGGCGCGGCCCGCACGAAGCCGCCGACGCCGACCACCGCGCCGCCGCGCTCGGCGACGAGGACGTGGCCACCGCCGCCCAGCGCGTCCTTGGTCAGCTCGAGCCGCGCGACCTCGGCGGTCCACGCCGGATCGGGCGCGAAGTAGCGCGCCGACAGCGCCGCCACCGCCGGCGCGTCGGCGGCGGTGAACGGGCGGAGCGCGAGATCGTCGGGCACCGGGCGACTGTAGCGGACCGCGGCGCGCGTGACGGCGGCGAGCGCGCGGTGTAAACCACCAGCTTCCATGTACTACCCGTCCGAGGGCGAGTTCGTGCGCGCCGCCGAGAGCGCGAACCTGATCCCGGTGTACCGCGAGCTGTGCGCCGACAGCGACACGCCGGTGTCGGCCTACGCGGCGCTGGGCGGCGGCGCCTACAGCTTCCTCCTCGAGTCGGTGGTCGGCGGCGCGACCTGGGCCGCGTACTCGTTCGTCGGCGTCGCGCCGCGCGCGGTGCTGACGGTCCGCGAGGGCACCGCCAGCGTGACCTGGTTCGACGTCGACGGCGGCGGGCCGCCGAAGACCGCGGCGTGGCCCGCCGGCGATCCCGCCGAGGCGCTGGCCGAGGTGCTCGGCGAGTTCCGGCCGGGGCCGGCGCCGGGGCTGCCGCGGTTCTGGGGCGGCGCCGTCGGGTGGATCGCCTACGACTGCGTGCGCGCGTTCGAGGATCTGCCGGCGCGGGCCAAGCCCGGCGTCGCGGTGCCGACCTTGTGCATGGCGATCACCGACACCGTGGTGATCTTCGACAACCTGCGGCAGACGCTCAAGGTGGTCGCGACGCCGTACGTCGCGCGGCCCGAGCGCGCCGCCGCCGCCTACGCCCGGGCCTGCGCGCGCATCGACGCGATCGTCGCGCGGCTGCGCGGGCCGCGGCCGGCGCTCAAGCCGCTGGCGCCGCTGCCGCGCACCGCGCCGGTGCCGCCGGCGCGCTCGGCGTTCGGCCAGGCCGAGTTCGAGGGCGCGATCGATCGCATCAAGGAGTACGTGCTGGCCGGCGACGCGTTCCAGGTGGTGCTGTCGCAGCGCCTCGACGTGCCGCGCGGCGACGTCGATCCGCTCGACGTCTACCGCTCGCTGCGGGTGATCAACCCGTCGCCGTACATGTTCCACCTGAACTACCCCGAGGCCACGGTCACCGGCGCGTCGCCCGAGACGCTGGTGCGGCTCGAGGACGGCCTGGTCGAGCTGCGGCCGATCGCCGGCACCCGCCCGCGCGGCGCCACCCGCGACGAGGACGCCGCGCTGGCCGCCGAGCTGCTCGCGGACCCCAAGGAGCGCGCCGAGCACCTGATGCTGATCGATCTGGGTCGCAACGACGTCGGCCGGGTGTCGGCCACCGGCAGCGTGCGGGTCACCGAGCAGATGGTGATCGAGCGCTACTCGCACGTCATGCACCTGGTCAGCCACGTCGAGGGCGCGCTGGCCGACGGCAAGACCTGGCGCGACGTGCTGCGCGCGGCGTTCCCCGCCGGCACGCTGTCGGGCGCGCCGAAGATCCGCGCGATGGAGATCATCGACGAGCTCGAGCCCACCGCGCGCGGCCTCTACGGCGGCGCGGTCGGCTACGTCTCGTACACCGGCAACCTCGACCTGGCGATCGCGATCCGCACGCTGGTCACCACCGGCGACACCATCCACGTCCAGGCCGGCGCCGGCGTCGTCGCCGACTCCGACCCGACCGCCGAGTGGGACGAGACGATGAACAAGGCGCGGGCGGTCCTGCGCGCGGTCGCGATGGCCGGCCAGCCGGCGGAGTCCTGATGCTGCTCTTGATCGCATTTCAGGAAGGCCTGTCGCCAGGCCTTCCCCCGCCGGGGTCATGCCCCCGGCGGGGCCCCCATCCGAGACGCGTTCACTCGACTCGCGCGAACGGCGCGGGCGCTTCGTTCCACCGAAGGACCTGCGGTGCTGCTGCTCATCGATAACTACGACTCGTTCACCTACAACCTCGCGCAGTACCTCGGCGAGCTGGGCGCCGACGTCAAGGTCGAGCGCAACGACGCGCTCAGCCTCGACGGCATCGCGGCGATGGCGCCGCGGCAGATCGTGATCTCGCCGGGGCCGTGCACGCCCAACGAGGCGGGCATCTCGATGGACGTGATCCGGCGGTTCGCGGGGGTCGTGCCGATCCTCGGCGTGTGCCTGGGCCACCAGTGCCTGGGCCAGGTCTACGGTGGGCGGATCGTGCGCGCGGCCAAGGTGATGCACGGCAAGACCTCGAAGGTGTTCCACGACGAGCGCGGGCTGTTCGCCGGCGTCGCCAACCCGTTCGTCGCGACCCGCTACCACTCGCTGGTGATCGCGCCCGACAGCGTGCCCGACGCGCTCGAGATCACCGCCAAGACCTGGGACGACGAGATCATGGGCGTGCGGGTGCGGGCGCTGGCCGGCACCGCGACCCCGGTCGAGGGCGTGCAGTTCCACCCCGAGTCGATCATGACCACCGCCGGCAAGCAGCTCCTCGCCAACTTCCTGGCCGCCAGCCGAGGCGCGGCGTGAGCGCGCGGGTGCAGGCGGCGCTGGCCCGGGCCATCGCCGGGCGCGAGCTCGGCTTCGACGAGACCGCCGCGGTGTTCGGCGAGCTGATGGAGGGCGCGGCGACGCCGGCGCAGATCGGCGCGCTGCTGGTCGCGCTGCGGATGAAGGGCGAGACCGCCGACGAGCTGGCCGGCGCGGCCAGCGCGATGCGGGCCCGGGCGCTGCCGCTCGAGGTGCCCGATCCGGCGCGCGCCGTCGACACCTGCGGCACCGGCGGCGACAGCGCGGGCCAGGTCAACCTGTCGACGCTCGCCGCGATCATCGCCGCGGGCGCCGGGGCGATGGTGGTCAAGCACGGCAACCGCGCGGTGTCGTCGAAGGCCGGCTCGGCCGACGTGCTCGAGGCGCTCGGCGTGAAGATCGACGCCGGGCCGGCGGTGGTGACCCGCTGCCTCGCGGCGGCCGGCATCGGCTTCTGCTTCGCGCCGACCTTCCACGCCGCGACCCGCCACGCCGCCGGCGTGCGGCGCGAGCTGGCGACGCGCACGATCTTCAACCTGCTGGGGCCGCTCACCAACCCCGGCGCGGTGGCGCACCAGGTGGTCGGCGTGTTCGACCGCGCGTGGTGCGCGCCGCTGGCCCGGGCGCTGGGGCGGCTGGGCGCGACCCGCGCGTTCGTGGTCCACGGCGACGGTGGCGTCGACGAGATCGCCGTCAACGGCATGACCTGGGTCGCCGAGTGGCGCCACGGCGCGGTCCACGAGTACGCGATCGCGCCCGGCGACTTCGGCGTCGGCGGCGCCGATCCGCGCGAGCTGGCGGGCGGCGACGCCGGCCACAACGCGCAGATCTTGTGGCGGGTGCTGACCGGCGCCGACGCGATCGATCGCGCCGCGCCGACCCGCGCGGTGCGCAAGGCGGCGATCATGACCGCCGGGCTGGCGCTCCACGCCGCCGGGCTGGCCGAGTCGCTCAAGGCCGGCGCCGCGGCGGCCACCGCCGCGCTCGACGACGGCCGCGCCGCGCGCGCGCTCGAGGCGTGGATCGCGACGTCGAAGGAGGCCGCGTGAAGGTCCTGCACGACATCCTGGCGGTGAAGGCGACCGAGGTGGCTGCGGCGCGCGCGGCGCGGTCGCTCGAGGATCTGACCCGCGACGCCGCGACCCGGCCGCGGCCGCGCAGCCTGGCGGCGGCGCTGCATCGCCCGGCCGGCGCGCCGGTGCGGGTGCTGGCCGAGATCAAGCGGGCGTCGCCGTCGGCCGGGCCGATCCGGCCCGACGCCGATCCGGTGGCGATCGCGCGGGCCTACGCCGACGCTGGCGCGGCGGCGCTGTCGGTGTTGACCGACCGGCAGTTCTTCGACGGCCGGCTCGAGTTCCTGGCGCCGGTCCACGACGCGGTGCCGGTGCCGATCCTGCGCAAGGACTTCGTGATCGATCCGTACCAGGTGGTCGAGGCGCGGGCCGCCGGCGCCGACGCGGTGCTGCTGATCGTGGCCGCGCTCGACGACGGCCAGCTCGCCGAGCTCGCGGCGTGCGCGCGGGGCTGCGACCTCGACGCGCTGGTCGAGGTCCACGATCGCGCCGAGGCCGAGCGCGCGCTGGCGATCGCGCCGGCGTTGCTCGGCGTGAACCACCGCGACCTGACGACCATGCGGATCGACATGACGCTGACCGCGCAGGTCGCGCCGTCGGTGCCGCCCGGCGTGGTGCTGGTCGCCGAGAGCGGCCTCAAGACCGCGGCCGACGTCGCGGCGGTCGGCGCCGCCGGCGCCCACGCGATCCTGGTCGGCGAGGCGCTGATGCGCGCCGCCGATCCGGGCGCGGCGTTGCGCGCGCTGCGAGGTGACGCGTGACCGCCACCAAGATCTGCGGCCTGACCCGGCCCGACGACGTCGCCTACGCCGTCGGCCGCGGCGCCGACTACGTCGGCATGGTGTTCTGGCCGGGCAGCAAGCGCGCGATCGATCGCGCGCGCGGGCGGGTGCTGGCCGGCTGCGCCCGCGCCGCGCGCCCCGACGTCAAGGTGGTCGGGGTGTTCGTCGACGCGCCGGTCGCCGAGGTCGAGGCCACCGCGCGGGCGTGCCGGCTCGACGTCGTGCAGCTCCACGGCGACGAGCCGGTCGCGGACGGCGCGGCGCTGACCGCCGCGGGCTTCGAGGTGTGGAAGGCGATCGCGATCGCCGGGCCGGCCGATCTGGCCAGGCTGGCGGCGTGGCCCGCCGCGGCGCACCTGCTCGACGCCGCCAGCCCCGCGCGCGGCGGCACCGGGCAGACCATCGACTGGGGCCTGGCCGCCGAGGCGGTCGCCGTGGGCCACCGGATCGTGCTGGCCGGCGGCCTGACCCCGCACAACGTCGCGACGGCGATCGCCGCGGTGCGGCCGTTCGCGGTCGACGTCGCGTCGGGCGTCGAGCGCGCGCCCGGCGACAAGGACCCGACCAAGGTGTTCCAGTTCCTCGACGCCGCGCAGCGCCAGCTCAGCTACCTGCGGCGGTAGCCGCGGCCGGCGCCGAGGCGGGCGACCCGCTCGAGGACGCCGCCGACGCGGCGGGTGAACGCGGCCCGCTGGGCGCGCAGCGTGATCAGGCCGGCGATCACCATGACCGCGAGGTTGATGCCGAGCTGCGCGGCCGAGCCGGCGAGCTCGCCGGTCGCGCCGTAGGCGGCGGCCACCGCGGCGTTGGCGGCGGCGGGGATCGTCGTGACCGAGATCAAGACGCCGATCAGCGTGCCGCTCGACGCGGTGGTGAGCGACAGCATGCCGGCGACGCCGGCGGCTGCGGCGATGACGACCGCGTAGCTGTCGGGCCGCGAGATGAACAGCGTCGCCGGGTGCATGCTCGCGGTGAGATCGGCCGGCGCGACGCCGGTGGCGCGGAACGCCCAGGTCGCCGCCAGGCCGGCGGCGAACGCCGCGGCGAAGCCGATCGCGAGGCTGACCAGCGCCTGCCGCACCAGCGTCGGCTTGCGCTGGACCAGGCCCACGCACAGCGCCGCCAGCGGTCCGAACTCCGGGCCGACCACCATCGCGCCGACGATCAGCACCACCGAGTCGGTCAGGATGCCGACCACCGCGATCACCGCCGCCACCATCATGTAGGTCAGGAACGCGATCGACAGCTCGGCCATCGCCGCGGTGCGATCCTCGACCTCCTCCCAGAGCACCGCGTCGGCGCTGGCGCCCACCGCGGCGGCGTCGGCGCGATCGGAGGCGTCCGACACCGCGGCGTCGAGCCGGTCGAGGGTGATCGAGCCGCGCGCCGCCACGCCGAGCGCCTCGAGCGCGGCCACGACCGCGCTGCCGCTCGACACCGCGACCGTGCACTCGATGCGATCGCCGGGCGGCCGGCGCGCGGCGCCGGGCAGGTGGACCAGGTCGGTGACCTCGGGCAGGCCCTCGAGGTAGGCCAGCACCGCGGCGGCGGTGTCGGTCGGCGCGACGACGCGGAGCAGGAGCATGGCCGGCGACGCTACCGCGGCGGGACGCCCGGAGTAGACTCGCGCGCGATGATCCTCGCCACCGCACACGACCCCGGGCCGCGCGGCCGCTTCGGCCCGTACGGCGGGCAGTACGTCGCCGAGACGCTGATGCCGGCGCTGGCCGAGCTCGAGGCGGCGTGGCGCGCCGCGCGGGTCGACGTCGGCTTCGGCGCCGAGGTCGAGCGGCTGCTCACCGACTACGTCGGGCGGCCGTCGCGGCTGTACCGCGCCGAGCGCTTCGGCGCCGAGGTCGGCGCGACGGTGCTGCTCAAGCGCGAGGACCTGAACCACACCGGCGCGCACAAGATCAACAACTGCATCGGCCAGGCGCTGCTGGCCCGGCGCATGGGCAAGCGGCGGCTGATCGCCGAGACCGGCGCCGGCCAGCACGGCGTCGCGACCGCGACGGTGGCGGCGCTGTTCGGCATGCCGTGCGACGTGTACATGGGCGCCGAGGACGTGGCGCGGCAGTCGCTGAACGTGTTCCGGATGAAGCTCCTCGGCGCGCGGGTGATCGCCGTCGAGAGCGGCACGCGCACGCTCAAGGACGCGATGAACGAGGCGCTGCGCGACTGGGTGACCAACGTCGGCGACACCTTCTACGTGATCGGCTCGGTGGCCGGCCCGCACCCGTACCCGTGGATGGTGCGCGAGCTGCAAGCGGTGATCGGCGTCGAGGCCCGCGCGCAGTGCCTGGCGGCGATCGGCCGGCTGCCCGACGCGTGCGTCGCGTGTGTCGGCGGCGGCTCCAACGCCGCCGGACTGTTCGCCGGCTTCCTCGACGACGCCGGCGTCGCGCTGTGGGGCGTCGAGGCGGCGGGCGAGGGCGTCGCCACCGGTCGCCACGCGGCGACGCTGGGCGCCGGGCGGGTCGGCGTGCTGCACGGCTCGAAGTCGTACGTGCTGACCCACGCCGACGACGCGCGGGTCGGTCAGATCGCCGAGGCCCACTCGATCTCGGCCGGCCTCGACTACCCGGGCGTCGGCCCCGAGCACGCGCACTGGCGCGACACCGGCCGGGCCCGCTACGTCGCGCGCACCGACGCCGAGGCGCTCGCCGCGCTGCAGCTCCTGGCCCGCACCGAGGGCATCCTGTGCGCGCTCGAGACCGCCCACGCGGTGGCGGCGGTGGCCGAGGTGGCGCGCCACCACGGCGCCGGGGCGGCGATCGTCGTCAACCTCTCGGGCCGCGGCGACAAGGACATGATCACCGTCGCCAACCGGCTGGGGGTGGCGCTGTGACCGCCGCGCGGCTGCGCCTGCGGCTGGCGGCGGTGGCGGCCGAGCGCCGCGCCGCGCTGATCGTCTACCTGACCGCGGGCGACCCGACGCCGGCGGCCACCGCCGCGCTGATCGCGGCCGCGGCCCGCGGCGGCGCCGACGTGATCGAGCTGGGCGTGCCGTTCTCCGATCCGTCGGCCGACGGGCGCGCGATCCAGGCGGCGATGGAGCGGGCGCTGGCGGCGGGCGGCGGCCTGGCGGCGGCGCTGGCGTCGGTGGCCGAGGCCCGGGCCGCCGGCGTCGACGTGCCGATCGTGCTGTTCGGCTACTACAACCCGATCTTCGTCTACGGCGTGGCGCGGTTCGCGGCGGCGGCCGCGGCGGCGGGCGTCGACGCGACGCTGACCGTCGATCTGCCGAGCGAGGAGCTGGCCGAGCTGGCCGAGCCGCTGGCCGCCGAGGGCGTCGGCGTCATCCCGCTCCTGGCGCCGACCTCGACGCCGGCGCGGTTCGCCGCGGTACAGGCGCTGGCGCCGGCGTTCGTCTATTACATCTCGCTCACCGGCGTCACCGGCGCGGCGTTCGACGCGGCCCGGGTCGCGGGCGATCGCATCGCGGCGATCCGCGCAGCGACCGGCGCGCCGGTGGCGGTCGGCTTCGGCATCAAGACCGCGGCCGACGCGCGCGCGGTGGCCGCGGTGGCCGACGGCGTCGTGGTCGGCTCGGCGGTGGTCGAGCGGATCGGCGCGGCGGGGGCCGCCGGGCCGGCGGCCGCGGCGGTCGAGGCGTTCGTGCGCGAGCTGCGCGCGGCGCTGTGACCTGGGGGCTAGCGGTCCCAGCGGGTGCGCACCGCGCCGATGATCGCCGCCAGCTCGGGGTCGTCGACGAGCGCGGTGTCCCGGGCGATCACCGCGGCGTGGGCCGGCGGCGCGGGCGTCGGGCGGCGCGGCGGCGGCGGCCGCAGGCGATCGCGGGTCGCGCGCAGCTGCGCCAGGGGATCGCCGTCGAGGATGCGGGCCGCGCCGAAGTGCAGCTTCAGGTCGGTGACCGCCGGCGGATCGCCGAGCCCGGCGTTGATGTCGGCGATGACGCGGTCCTTGAGCAGCCGCAGCTCCTGCATCCACGCCGAGGTCTTGACCCACACCGACAGCACGCCCTTGTGCAGCCCGTCGGGCGCGGTGACCCGGGCGATCTGTGGACCGACCAGCCGCGGCCAGTCGATCAGGATGCGGTGCGCGCGCACCTCCGGGGCCAGCCGGTGGTGATCGATCAGGTCGCGGACCAGCGCCTCGACCGGCCGCGTCTCGCGCGTCCGCGGGAACGCGTCGCGCGCCACGCCGCGATCACTCCACGACCAGGCGGCGGACCAGCTCGCGCAGCCGGCGCGCGCCGTCGCCGTCGCGGCTGACGAAGCGCAACCCC
>Ga0075163_10001348_pt1 | contig 32904 bp, 29 predicted proteins | sample JI1023141ADNA_FD_71478 | JGI IMG/M metagenome (GOLD analysis project Ga0075163, IMG submission 71478) | Wastewater effluent complex algal communities from Wisconsin, to seasonally profile nutrient transformation and Carbon sequestration -... | ecosystem: Engineered > WWTP > Effluent > Algae...
TGTGAGAGAACGAATTGCACGCCGTTTGGGTGATGACCTCGGAGAAGGCATCAGTCGTATCGGTGTCGTCGGCAGTCGAGTCTCGCTCAAGTTTTGAGCGAGATCTGAACCGAACGGAACCCGCCTAAAATCGCGGGTTTTTTATTTTTCAGGCACGCAGATTCCGCAGGTGTCGATGAAGAAGTCATGGCCCTTGTCGTCGACGAGAATGAACGCCGGGAAGTCCTGCACCTCAACGCGCCACACCGCTTCCATGCCTAATTCAGGGAACTCGAGGACTTCAACCTTGCGAATATTCTCCTGAGCGAGAATCGCCGCCGGACCGCCGATGCTACCCAAATAGAATCCGCCATGCTTCTTGCATGAATCAGTCACGGTTTTGCCGCGATTGCCCTTGGCCAGCATGATCATGGAGCCACCCGCTGCCTGGAAGGGCGCCACATAGCTATCCATGCGCCCAGCGGTCGTGGGTCCAAATGATCCGGACGCGTAGCCATTGGGGGTTTTCGCCGGACCGGCATAGTAGACGGGGTGATTTTTGAAATAGTCAGGAAGGCCCAAACCAGCGTCGAGACGCTCCTTCAACTTGGCGTGTGCGATATCGCGGGCCACGATCACGGGTCCGGTCAGGGAAACGCGGGTGGTTACCGGGTGCTTGGAAAGCTCGGCGAGGATCTCCTTCATCGGCTTGTTCAGGTCGATACGGACAAAATTGTCGTCTTTGAAAGTCCGCATCTCGGCCGGTATGAAACGGCCGGGATTGGTTTCCAGCTTCTCCAAGAAAATGCCGTCCTTGGTGATCTTGCCTTTGACGTTGCGATCCGCGCTGCAGGAAACACCCATGCCGACGGGGCAGCTTGCCCCATGGCGGGGCAGACGGATCACGCGGGCGTCCAGTGCGAAGTACTTGCCGCCAAACTGGGCGCCAACCTTGGCTTCTTGAGCCAGTTTCAACACTTGGGCCTCCATCTCCAAATCCCGGAAGGCCCGGCCGTGCTCGTTGCCGGAAGTCGGCAACGCATCGAGATACTTGGTCGTGGCGAGCTTCAAGACCTTCATGCAAGCCTCTGCGCTTGTGCCACCAATCACGAATACCAGATGGTACGGTGGGCAGGCGGAGGTGCCGAGCAGCATCATCTTGTCAGCAAAAAACTTCGCCAAACTCTTCGGGTTGAGCAGGGCCTTGGTCTCTTGGAAGAGGAAGAGCTTGTTGGCTGAACCGCCGCCTTTGGCCACAAAGAGAAACTCATACTTGGCCCCTTCGGTGGCCATAAGGTCGATCTGCGCCGGCAGATTGGTGCCGGTATTGGTCTCCTTGAACATGTCGAGCGGAGCGACCTGAGAGTAACGCAGGTTTTCCTTCGTGTAACACTCGTAGACGCCCCTGGACAGGGCTTCGGCATCATTCCCTTCGGTCCAAACCTGCTGTCCCTTTTTGCCCATAATGGAGCAGGTCCCCGTGTCCTGGCACATCGGCAGGATGCCGCGGGCGGCGATCTCGGCATTCTTCAGGAGGGTCAGCGCCACGTAACGGTCGTTCGCCGATGCTTCAGGATCCTTGAGGATCGCGGCAACCTGCTCGAGGTGCTTGGTGCGCAGATAAAAATTGCCGTCGTGAAAGGCTTCGCGAGCCAGATGGGCCAGTGCGCCAGGACTTACCTTGAGGATCTCTTTTCCGCCGAAAGTGTCGGTGGCGACGCCTTCTTTGGTCAGCAGGCGGTATTCGGTCTCATCGGCACCGAGGGGCAGGGGATCCTGATAGGAAAAAGACGGCGTAGGCATAGGACCAGTCTACGTCGCGCGGGGGCGTGCGCAATACCGCCGTGCCGGTAGTTGGCAGACTGTCACTCCGTATAAAAAGCGCTACAGGATCTTCAGCTTGGGGAGGTCCTGCACATCGATATAACCGACGGGCCGGTTGCTCGAATCGACGGCAAACAGATCGGAGATTTTCAACGCTTGGAATATTTTCAACGCTTCGACCGCCAAAGAGTCTACCGGCACAGTCTTGCCGCCCTTGGTCATGAACTCGCTCACGGGTCGATTGAGGAAGTCTGCGCCACCGGTCAAGGCGCTCCGTCGAAAGTCTCCATCGGTGAAGATTCCCGTCAGCTGGCCTTTGCCGCTTACCAAGGCGACCGCGCCTGCCTTGGCCTTGGTCATGGCAAAAATCGCACCCTGGACCGTCGATTTGGATTCCCTCAAAACCGGACAGGCCGGTCCGGTGCGCATGATGTCCCTGACCCGCAGCAGCAAGGTCATGCCCAGGGTGCCGGCGGGGTGATACTTTGCGAAATCCTCGCGGGTGAGTCCCCGGCTCTCGAGCAGGACCATCGCCAGGGCGTCGCCCAGTGCAAGGGCCGCGGTGGTGCTGGCCGTCGGGGCGAGGGCCAGCGGGCAGGCTTCTTTCGGGGCCGAGTAAACGAGCCTGTAATCGGTCCCTCGGGCGAGTTCGCTGTCACCGACGCCTGTCATGGCCACGGTTTTCAGGCCGAATTTCTCGAACAGGGGCAACAGCCGAAGCATTTCGGCGGTGGATCCGCTGTTGCTGAGCAATATCGCAAGATCGCCAGCGGCGCATAGGCCTAGATCACCGTGGAGGGCCTGGGTCGGATCGAGGAAGCAGGAAGGGGCGCCAGTGCTGTTGAGGGTGCCGGCAAGTTTTTGCGCGATCGCGGCATTCTTGCCTACCCCGGACAGGATGATCTTGCCGCCTGCCGCTAGGGTGGCCTCCACGGCGCGAACCACGGACACAAACTCCCGGCCCAACCCCTTGCTGGTGGCCCCGAGGGCTTCCCTTTCAATAGCGAGGCAATTGCGGGCCTTGGCGAGGATGGTTGCGGCTTCCAGTGGCATCAAAAACTTGTGTTGGGTTGGGGCGGAGGCAAACCTACCCGCCACCTGTCTTCATTCAATTCATTTCCCGCCTTGTCCGGTCTCGTCGCCAATCCTCGTCCCCTCTGGCTTGCTCTCCTGGGCATGTTGGCGTTGCTGCTGGGCGGGTGCGGTGACAGCGATCGTTTCACCTACGCGAACGAGACGGACGAGCCGAATTACCGCGAGGGGCAATCCCTGCTCAAGTCCGGACGCCGGCAGGAAGCCCTCACGGCGTTTCTCAAGGTCATCGACCGGCGCCGGGACGATGCGCCGGAATCACACTTGGAGGTGGGTCTGCTGTATGTGCAGCACATCAATGATCCGCTTTCCGCGATCTATCACTTCCGCAAGTATCTCGCGCAGCGCCCCAACAGTCCCCAAGCGCCGCTTGTCCGTCAACGGATCGACGCGGCCATCCGTGAATTTGCCCGCACCATTCCGGCCCAGCCGCTGGAGAACCAGGCCCAGCGGGTCGACCTTGTTGCCGCCCTCGACAAGCTGAAGCAGGAGAATGACACCCTGAAACAGCAGCTCGCTGATGCCCGGGCGGCGCGAAATATTCCGGTGCCCATCACGGAGAGTTCGGCGCCGGTTTCCGCACCCACCGTTGCCACGAACAGCAACAACACGATCAGTTTTTCTGTCGAGACGGTGCCCACGGTCAGAACACGCTCGGCGCCTCCTGCTGCCCGCGCCAGCCCTCCTCCGCCCACGGTGACGACAACCCGGCCGTCGCCCTCACCGGCCTCGCCACCTGCTACCCCGGCGGCGCGCAAGCATGTCATCCGCCCGGGCGACACGCTTTCCAAGCTCGCTCTGCAGTACTACAACAATCGCGCCAAGTGGCGGGACATCTACGCGGCCAACAAAGGGGTCATGAAAAACGAGTCAGACCTGAAGGTCGGCATGGAGTTGAAGATTCCCTGAATCCGGCGCCTGGTCTCAAGTCGAGTATTCCGCCCAACTGGTCGCCGTTTCGCTCACGCGAACCCGATTGATCCGAATGTCGCGGGGAACGGGATACTCCGCCGCCGGATCGAGGGCCGCGGTTTTCAGCGATTCCTGCAAGGCATCGTGGATGATGCGCGCCATCACTTCGGTGGTGGGATCCGTCGCCTGGAATGCCACGATCCGTTCGCCATAGGTGCGGTTCAGATGATCGAACTCAGGATCGTTCGTGTTCACGCACAATGCATGATCCCATCGGTCCAAGAAAGCCTCCATGGCACGTTTGACGGCCTTGAAGTCACAAACCATGTCGCTGGCATCGAGCTGGTCGGATTCCAGGACTATTTCCACTGTGCGGCTGTGGCCGTGCGGAAAGCGGCAGCGACCGCGATGTTTGCTGAGTAGGTGACCGCTTTCAAAGGTCAGGGTCTTGGCGATGCGATACGGCATGACGCTGCGGGGAATCCGATCAGACGGTGCGGGAGAATCTCTTTGGCCCGCGGTCGAGGTAGGCATCGAATCTCATTGCGATGATTCGGCGGAAAAGTTCCCCGGTGGGGGTGATAGAAATCCCGGCGGAGTCGAGCTGGATAAGTCCGTCTGCCGCCAGGTCGGACAAAGTGGCGAGCTCGGTTCCGTAAGCCTTCTCCACGTCAAACCCGAGCCGGCGGGAGAGTGAGGCGAAATCGATCCGGTTTCGGCACATGATGTCCATGATCAGCGTCCGCCTATTGCGGTCTTCCGTCGTGAGGAGGCAGCCGCGTTCAATGGGCAGTTCCCCCCGGTTCAGGCTGGCGGTATATTCCTCGAGATCCTTGAAATTCTGCCGGAATGAGCCGTCGGTTTGCGAAATGGACGACATCCCGAAGCCATACAGCGAGGCGCCGGCACGGGTCGTGTATCCTTGGAAGTTGCGGTAGAGCGTGCCGTCGTGGTGGGCGATCGCGAGTTCGTCGTCGGGCCGGGCAAAGTGGTCCATGCCGATGTGCACATACCCGGCGGCCGTGAGCGCGCGGGCAGCCGCGGTCAGCATGGCGAGTTTGGCCTCGGTGGACGGCAGTTGCTGCCGGTCGTCGAAGATTTTCTGGGCCGGCTTGAGCCAAGGCACGTGGGCGTAACTGAAAACGGCCAGCCGGTCGGGATTGAGCGCGATGATCTCGTCGAGCGTGCGGGCAAAAGATTCGGGCGTTTGCAGAGGCAACCCGTAGATCAGATCTACGCTCACCGAATCGTACCCCGCATCCCGCAACCAGGTGATGGCCTGGGCGGTTTGCGACAGGGGTTGCCAACGATGAATCGCCACTTGGACCTCGGGATTGGTGTCCTGCACTCCGAGCGAGGCGCGGTTGCAACCCAGGCGGCGGTAAGCTTCGACGTGCTCCTTGGTGAGCCGACGGGGATCAATCTCAACGGAAATCTCGGCATCAGGCGCGAAATTGAAAACTGAATGAATGGCCTGACCGAGGCGGTCGATCTCCGCCGGCGGCAGGAAGGTGGGGGTGCCGCCGCCGAAGTGCAGTTGCGTGACTGGGCGCGCCCGGTTGACCAGCGGCTGGGTGAGGGCGAGTTCCTTGCAGAGCAGGTCGACGTATTCGCCGGCAGACGAGAGGCGCCGGGTGATGACGGTGTTGCAACCGCAATACCAGCAAAGCGATTCACAGAACGGCAGATGGAAGTACAGGGACAGCGGCCGGTTCGGGTCCGCGTTGTCGCGGGCGATTTCCGCCAGCAGGGAGGCCTTGTCGACCTCCGGCGAGAACTGCGGTGCCGTCGGGTAGGACGTGTAGCGCGGTCCGGGAATGTTGTATTTGCGAACCAGCTCGAGGGCAGGTTCTACCGTTGGAGTGACGGTGTTGCGTGGAGACACCATGATGTGAATACTCTATCCTTCCGTGCCCCGCGTGGCTGCGCATACTTTGTCTTGCCGAACCCATTCCTTGCCGAGCTTGCCTGAGAAAGATTGTCTCGGATCTTGATGCCAAGGGGAATTCTGTGTGTCCTCCGAGCGTGACCAGTGAGCCGTCCGAAGATCGTCCTCCACGCTATTGGTCGTTGGATGTTTTCCGTGGTGTCTGCGCCCTGACTGTTTTCCTCAACCATTGGCCGCTGTGGTCCCATTTTGCCCCGGTCGGGGCGGTGCAAACATTTGTGCACGAGGGTCTGAACAGCATCTATCAGGTGTTCATCAGGCTCACCTGGCCGACCGGAGGTCAGCACCCGGCGCTTATCTGCTTCTTTGTCTTGAGCGGATTCTGTGTGCACCATCCTTTCGAATGGGGTCTGGGCCGGAAGGCGGCGACGGTTCGTTGGGGGGACTATTTCTTGCGGAGAGTGAGGCGAATCATGCCCGTCTATTGGGTGGGGGTCTGGTTGGGGCTGGTTTTCGTCGCGATTGAGCATTGGCAGCCGACGGGAGACCCGTTGCTCCGGCTCCATGCGGCGGCGACTCCCGTCCAAATCACGGCGCGGTTGGGCGGGTGGAGCGGTCTTTGGCCGCAGGAGATTTTCGCGGGCAATTACATTCTGCACACGGTGGGAACGGAGATCGTCATTTACGCGGCCTACCCGCTGTTTTATCGGGCGGCCGCTGCAGGCCGCTGGTGGCTCTTGGGAGGCATTGCGGTCGCCCTGCAGCTGTTGGCCCTGCCGTTGCTCGGTTATGTCGACCCGTTCGTGTTGTTCCCGGGCGTGCTGATGATGGGGCTTTTTTGGTATTTGGGCGCGCTGGCCGCGCACCTCAGCCAGAAGAAGTCCTTCGAGGTGTCTGGCTGGTGGGTGGGTGCGCTCTGGGCCTTGTTTCTCGCGCTGCAGCAGACCCCGCACTTCTTCGGGCTCAATATGATCAAGCAGTTCATCTGGGGGCTCGTTTGCATGGCGGTGATTGTCTGGTTGCTGGGGTGGGAGGCGCGCCACCCAACCCTTCGCGATCGCACCTTGGTGCGCGGGCTCCGCTGGACCGGGGACATCAGCTACCCGCTTTATGCGGTGCACACGCCGGTGATCCTGCTGGTCAACTGGTGTCTGCTGACACTGGGAGACGTGCGGAGCTACGGCTGGCAGTTGCTGCTGAATCTGGTGGTGCCGTTGCTGGTCACGCTTGCCGTTCACTACTTGATCGAGCGACGGTATTATCACCCGCGCAAACCTGCCTGAGCCGTGAAGGCGGTGATCAGCCGATGAAGAATTTCTGGATGCGACGGAGTGACGCCACCAGGCGGTCGATCTCTTCCTCCGTGTTATAGAGATAGAAACTTGCCCGGGTCGTGCTCGTCAGGCCCAATTTGCGCATGAGCGGTTGGTTGCAGTGGTGGCCGCCGCGCAGGGCGACGCCGTCCTCATCGGCAAAGGTCACCACATCGTGGGCATGAACCCCTTCGAAAGCGAAGCTCACCAACCCGCTGCGCACGGAGCCGACGCGAGGACCGATGATGCGGATGCCCGGCAGGACGGACAGCTTCTCCATCGCCAGATTGACCAGCGTGGTGTCGTGGGCGGCGATCTGCTCGCGGCCAAGCGCATCCAGGTAGTCGCACGCGGCGCCGAGCGCGATGGCGTCGGCCACGTTGGGTGTACCGGCCTCGAAGCGCTCGGGGGTGGGCTTCCAGGTGGCGGTTTCGTAACTGACGCTCACGACCATGCCGCCGCCTGTTTCATCCGGGGCCAGTTTGTCGAGCAGCTCGCGCCGGCCGTAAAGTACGCCGATGCCGTTGGGGCCGCACATTTTGTGGCCGGAAAACGCCAGGAAATCGCAGCCGATCGCCCGAACGTCGAGCGGGACGTGGCCGATGGACTGGGCCGCATCGATGACCGTCACAGCGCCGACGGCTCTGGCTTTGCGGCAGAGATCGGTGACCGGGTTAATCGTGCCCAGGGTGTTGGAAATATGGGTGAAGGCGAAGAGCTTCACTCGAGGCGTGAGGAGCTGGTCGAGCGCGGCGAGATCCAGTCCGCCTTCGCCGTCGACTCCGAGGAGCGGCACGTACTTGAGCGTGGCTCCAGAGGCCCGGGCGGCCTGCTGCCAGGGCACGAGGTTGGAGTGATGCTCGAACTCGGTGGTTAGCACGATGTCGCCGGGTTTCAGGTGGGCCCGACCCCAGCTGCGGGCGACGATATTGATGCTTTCCGTGGTGCCGCGCGTGAAAATGATTTCGGCGGGATCGGCGGCGTTGATGAACTTGGCAATGCGCGCACGGGCGCCTTCGTAGGCGTCGGTGGCCCGCATCGAGAGTGCATGCAGGCCGCGGTGCACGTTGCTGTTGTCTCGCTCGTAGTAGCGGACGAGCGCATCGATCACCCGGCGGGGTTTTTGGGAAGTGGCACCGTTGTCGAGATAGATCAGGGGCTTGCCGTTGACCTGTTGATGCAGGACGGGGAAATCGGCGCGGACATCGGGCCAGGAAGTGGACATGGCGCGGTTCAATCCTTGTGGGTTTCGGTCGTGGCCGTGATGGGATCGCCCTTGAGGGCGTTGAGGGCCGCATGCCAGCCCAGCGTGGCGCACTTGATGCGCGCGGGAAACTGGTGGACGCCGGCCAACGCGGCGAGGTCTGACAGGTTGGCCTCATCAACCTCCCCGGTCGTGACGAGGTGATGGACGTCGGCATAAATGGCCTCGGCTTCCCGGGCGGTCTTGCCTTTCAGATTGAGCGTCATGAGCGAGGCGCTGGCCTGGGAAATAGCGCACCCTGAGCCGTCGAACGAGATATCGGCGATGCGGTCGCCCTCGAGCCGCAGATAAACCGTGCATTGGTCGCCGCACGAAGGGTTGTCGCCGTGGGCGACGCGATTGGCCGTGGGCAACTTGCCGCGGTTGCGCGGGCGGCGGTTGTGATCGAGGATGACGGACTGGTAGAGGTCGGTAAGGTCTTGCATCGGCCGGTGGCGTGAGGGTCAGAAGCTACGTCGCCGGGTTGATTTGGCAAACAGACTTTGCGAACACCGGATTGTCCGGTGGTTTAGGCGGACGGCGCACCGACGCGTTGCATCACGCTGGCCATGAGCTTCCGAGCGCGAATGAAGCCGACCATGCGCCGACTCTGCTGGTCGGCAATCACCGGCAGGTATTTCAGGCCGTTCTCGCGAAACGCCGAGGCGGCCACGACGGCCGAGTCGGTTTGGGCGATGGCCACGGGATTTTTGGACATGAAGGAACCGGCCGGCGCGTCGGCGGGCAAACCCTGTCCCTGGGCCTTGAGCAGGTCAGTGAGGGTGATCACGCCATCAAGGCTGATGCCGTCAGCGGACACATAAAAAAAGTCGGGATTGTGCCGGGCGAAGACCCGCATAACTTCGATCAGGGTGACCTTCGGGTCGAGCAATGGGGTGGGGACCGGTTCGATGAAATCTTCCAGGCGGAGTTCACGCAACACGCGTAGGGCGTCGGGTCTTTGGGTCCAAAACTTGGTGGAGCGCCGCGTCAGAGCCTGGGTGAGGGCCTGGCGGAGCGGGGCGAGCGAGGCGGAGATGGTCGTGAAGACGTTGCGTCCCATCACCACGACCTCGACGGGTGTGCGCGCCCGGACCGAGGCGGTGCGAGGTTGTTGGCTGAGGAGCGCTTGTTCGCCAAAAAAGCTGCCCGCGCCGATCATGGCGATGACCTCGCCCTCGGGATTGTCGTCGGTGCTGCGGACGACTTCCACTTCCCCTTGTTCGATCACGTAGAAACTGGCGGGCGGTTCACCCTGTCGGATGATGTAGTCGCCGGGTTCGTAGTGGGCGTGTCCAACCCGGTCGGTGACCTCCGTCTTGATATGGCTCAGGTCGCGCGGAAAGAGGAGCAGCCAGGCCCAGTCGAAGCCCACTTGGATCCGCCGGGACCAGGCCGGCAGTTTGAAGAGATAGACCCCTCTCCAGGTGAACCAGGCCCAGAAGCCGGAGAGGCGGAAACCGAACATTTCTGCCACGGCGCAGTGACCGCCGATCGAGCAAAGCTGTCCAAGCAGCTTGAAACGGAACGGTCTGGTGGGTTCGCCACTGAGCGCACGCACGATATTTTCGGCGCATTGGCGGCCCTGGCGTTCGGCAAATTGTCCGGTGGGCGGCGAGAGCTGGCCGTCGTGGGCGTTGACGATGGCGGCGCAGTCGCCGATTGCCCAGGCATTGGTGCACCCGCGCAGGCGCATGTCGGGTTCCGTGAGGATGCGACCTTTTTCCTTGGGGGTGGCCAACCGGTCCACGACGGGGGCGATGGTGCTGCCGATGGTGCAGACAATCGTGCCTCCGTGGACAAACCCGTCGGGCAGGCCCACGCCTTCGCCGGTGGCCAGTTGCACGCGGACGTTCAGCCGCATGGTCACGCCGGCCTTTTCCATTTTCATGCGGGCGAACTCGCGCAGCGGCGGACTGATCTCCGGCAGCAGCTGGTCGCGGGAGTGGATGAGCGTCACCGAGATCTCGTCGTCGCGGATGTTGGCGAAGAACTTGCGGCTGCTGCGCACCAGATCGTTGATCTCGCCGGCGGTCTCCACGCCGCTGTAGCCGCCTCCAACCACAATGAAGGACAGAAACCAGCGGCGCTTTTCGGCATCGTCACAAACCTCGGCTTTTTCCAGCTGCTGCAGGATGTGGGTGCGTAGGACCGCGGCATCGCCGACGGTTTTCAGCGGGAAGGCATGATCGGCCATGCCCGGCACGACGTTCAGGTTCGAGACGTTGCCGCTGGCGATGACGATCTGATCGTAGCTGAGCGTGCGCGGCAGTCCGTCGTATCCGTCATGTTCGATCTGGCTGGCCTCGAGGTTGACGTTCCTCACTTCCTCGGTGCGGCATTGCACGCCCGGTAGCAATTGGCGAAGAGGCACGATGACGTCGTCCAGGCTCAGGGACGAGCCGACTGCGTCGGCCAACAAGGGACTGAAGACGAGGTGGTTCTCCTTGTTGAAGAGGATGATCTCGGCGTCACGCGAGCGCAGCTGGTCCCGCAGGGTTTGGGCACACTTAACACCGGCGAAGCCGCCGCCGAGGATGATGATGCGTTTTGGGGCCATGGGAGCGTTCGGGTGAGTCTAGGCTGGCAGGCTCCCGGCGCAATCCGGGGTTCTGGCTGCCGCGGGCGCGTTCCCGTGTCGGGGAGCGGGTGAAGACATGGCGGAGCGTTTGGTTTTTTAGCACGAAATCAGGTAGACAAAGTTTCTTTGTAACGGGCAGTTTTCGCCCGGGAAATTCGCTTCAAAAAGCAATCGCTGCACCTTTTTGGGGCCATCATGCATTGAGTAGAAATGAACGGCGGGTAAAAATATTTTATTCCATTGTGGAAGACTGACCAGAATCAAGTAACCTATTCAGCCTCATAACCTGAAGGTCGTTGGTTCAAATCCAACCCCTGCACCCAATTTAAGGCACAGTTAAGCACGAATAAGGCCCACTATCGCAGTCACTTGCGAAGTGGGCTTTATCTCTTAGTCAAAAAGATCGGTTTTGTTAGGCACAGGCTGGAACAGGTCTGCAATGGTCGAAATTTGTCCGCTATTTGTCCGCTAGAATAACGAAATTATTCTTGTCGTTCCGCACATGCCTGACGAAAAAATGATCACGCGCTGACCGATTGAAGTTGAGGATCGATCACAATAGTTTGGTTTCGCTGCACTTCGTCGGGTTACCAAGGTTAATGAAGCCACGAGTGGCCATTGGCTAAGACTTCGGCGAAAGTGCTGCGCGGGCCGTGCGTTAGTCGCTTCCATGTTACCAAAGGCGGGGCTGACGAGCAAAGGCTTGCAGCGTGCGGGAAACAGGGGCGGCAAGCAGGTCACTGAGCCGTCCCTGTTCGACCACGCCGCCGCCCTCCAGCACCAGCGCGTGGGTGCAGAGCACGCATGCTTCAAACGGATCATGGGTGACGAGAAGCAGCGTCAAACCGAATTGCCCGACCAGTTGCTCTAGTTCGCCCATCAACTCCTGCTTGAGCGGCAGGTCGAGGCTGGCGAAAGCCTCGTCCAGGAGCAGCAGCTTGGGGCGCACGGCCAGCGCACGCGCCAAGGCCACACGCTGTTGCTGGCCGATGGAGAGCGCTGCGGGCTTTCGACTGGCCAGCGAACCGACCCTACATTTCTCCAAGGCATCCTTGGCCCGCTCGATCCTCTCCCGGCGTGCAGAACCGTCCTGCCCGAGACCCAGCAGGACATTCTCGAGTGCGGTGAGCGCCGGCCATAATGCAAGGTCCTGGAAGACCATGGCCAACCCGCGTTGATGAGGTGGCACCAAGACACGGCGCGGTTCGGAAACAAGTTTTCCGTCGATCCAGATCCGTCCCTGTTCCGGTGCGTCTAGCCCGGCGAGTAGCCTAAGGAGGGTGGACTTGCCGCCGCCGGATGAACCGAGCAAGGCGAGGTGCTGGCCGGTCTGAATCGCTAGCGTGACCGATTGGAATACCGGCTGATTGCCGAAAAAACGGCCGAGATCTTGAGCTTCGAGCAACGCAGTCATGATTTGGTTTTGAACGTATTGACGAGCCACCAGCCGAGGCCCAACAGGCCAGCGGCCCCGCCGACATAGGCGAGGCACAAAGCGCCAACGAGCGATTCCGGCGCGTTGGCCATCACGGTGAAAATGGCCAGCGGCAACGAGCCTCGGCCCGGCGGATGGAGCAACAGGACGCTACTCACGTCCGCCGTGGCTAGCAAGACGACGAGCAACGCCGCCATGAGCACGGCGGGAGCGAGCCAGGGAGCGAGGACTTTTTGCACAAACTTCGGAAAACTCACGCCATGAACGGCGGCGGCACCCGCCCATGACGGGGAGACCGTGCCGAGACCCCGCATCGCGAACAGGGTGACGATGGGAAAGAAACGCAGTGCCAGCGCCAGACTGACGGTGAACATGCTGCGGAGCACTGGATCGAGCGAAGCCGGGCTGACGCCGGCCAGATGGATCCAGCCCAACGCACCGAGAGACGGCGGAGCGGCCAGCACCAGCACAAGACCACAGAGCACCCCGATCCGCATTTTCGCGCTGCGCCCGGCACACGCGGCGAGCGCCACGCCGAGCACGACTGCCAGCAGCCCGGCCATTGTCCCGTAAGCGAGTGTGTCACCGAGGGTGCGCGCGACCTCCTGCGCTACGCGCCCGACCGGGAAGTTGCCGAACAGCGGCCGGACAAAACCCGCCAACGGCAGGACCAGAATGAAAACCAGCAGCCCGAGCAGCAGCGCCGGGCCGGCGTGGGAGGCCGCTCTATTCCGGGTCAATGGCACAGGGGTCACATCCCGCGCCAGCAGTCCGGTCGCCAGTCGCGGGGCCAGCCGGAGAGCGACCGGCAGGGACAACACGAAAACCACGCCGGCCAGCAACAAGCATTGTCGGGTGGCCAGCGCAAAGTCATATTGGGAGGCGAAGCTCACAAGGATTTCCGCGGCGGCCCCGTTGTAACCGAGGATTTGTCCCGGGCCGGGGTCGGACAGAGTGAGCACGCCCGCCAAAGCGCCCGCAAGGGCTGCCGCTGAAAACACACTGCGCGCGACGCACCCGACCACATGCCATTCGCCGCCCGCCAAACGGGCCGCATCCACCTGGCTGCGCGAAATCCCGCGCACGGAGGCGAGCGTGATAAACAGAACCAGCGGGATGCCGAAAAGCGCGAACGACAGGGCAACGCCGCTCAATCCGGAGAGAAATCCATCCGCAGACAGCCCGAGGACCGGACGCAGCAGGGAAAGCCCGATGGCCTGGATAAATGAGGGCAGCAGCAACGGCAACGCCAGCAGCCCAAGCAAAAGCCGGCGGGCGGAGAAATCGTAGAGGGCGGCGACGATCCCGGCCGGCAAGCCGACGGCCAAAGAGAACACCGCAGCAAGAGAAGCGACAGCAAGACTCCGCAGGATCGCCCAGCCGAATGCCCCGCCAATGAGTGAACCGATTCTTCCGGGGACAGCGCCTGTAGTCACAAACATGAGCACGAGCGCCGGGGTCGCCACTATAAGAAACCCGGTGGTGATTCCGATGATACGCCATTTGCCGGGCTGCTCCAGGATGTCGCTGCGGATCATAGCATTCATCAGTAGCGAAATGTCGCGCCAACCTTGAGAATGACTTCGCTGGTGAGGCGCGCGAACCGAGAGTGATCATAGTCCCAGCCCTGGTTGACGACAAAGAACACATCGTTGCCGGGCTGCCAGGTCCAGCGGACCCGGCTGTTGAGGCCGACATCGTGGCTGAGGTTGTCGTATTGCAGCACCGTGCCCCAGGTGAGATCCGGGCTGAAAGCGATGTCGGCCCGCCACGAGGCGAGCCGCACGTCAAAGGTGCCTTCGCGCAGTTCCACCGCACGGTGCTCATAACTCGCGCTCGTTGAGAAGTAACGCGAGGGCCGCCATGCCAGGCTGCCGCCGTAATCAGTGCGATGCCCCGTGTAGAAATCGCCGTTCCGGAGCCAGAGGCTCGCGCTGACGGGCCGGGCGGTGCTGGTCGTCAGCTTGGGCTTGAAGTGGCCATACGGATAGTTCCCCGGCGGGATGACGATGCCGGGACGGATGGCAAAAGGCTCGTCCAGCACGTCGCGATAGAAAGTGTATTCGAGCGAGAGCGCGTCTCCGGCAGGCGTGTTGAATGTGACGACCGGCACGTCATTGTCTCCGGCCACCACGCGGTTATTCAGGTCGGTGGTGACATACGGACGCACCTCCAGCGCCACGCTGCGCAGCCAGCGGGTGTTGGGCCGCCAGATGTATTCCACCGACAGGATGTATTCGCGGATGCCCGTGCGGTCGATGAATCCCAGCGCTGGTTCAAACCGTTCGCCCCATTGGCGGAAGAACGCATGAACATTGAGCGGCTCGTTCGGGTAGTCCATGTCCAGACCGAACGCGGTGCCGCTCCCTCCCACGCGGTCGGCCTCGCTGAACATGACGTAGGCGTTTCCCGCAAGCACTTTGCCCCCGGCGAGACGGCTGTTCTGATAGTTGAAGTCGAGGCCGCCCAGCGAAGCCGAGCCGTTTGAACGCGGATCGCCCGAGGTGAAAATGCCCCCTACGCTTGACTCGGCCAGCACCTGCTGGGAAACGCGCGCGACGACGAGATTCTTTGCCTCAATGCCAGCGTGCGCGTCCTGATAGGCATCAAGCAGCGCGACGCTCATACCGCCGACTCGGCCGGTCAGCCGTCCGCCCCCCAGAATATCCGCAGGCAGGCCGTCCACGCCCAGACCGATGCGCCGCGAATAATACGGCGAACTGTCCGTCGGCAGTCCGCCAAAACTGAACAGCGGCGCGTCTTGCAGGAAGAAGTCACGTTTCTCGGGCAGGAATACGGGGAAACGTGAGAGGTTGACCACGCGATCATCGATGTCCGTCTCCGCGAAGTCCGTGTTATAGGTGCCCGCAGCGGTGAGCGTGGGCGAGAGGCGATACGTCACATCGAACCCCGCCTTGAACTCGAAGCCGTGATCGCTCGCCGCAGGATCGTCACGGTAGGCACCGCGCAGATAAGGGCGGACTTCGAGGCCGCGTCCCTGCCGCAGTTCTTGCAGGCCGCGTAACTGGCCGAAGTCTTCGAGTGCCGTGAACGACTTGGCGCGGGAAAGTGCCGTCCAGCGCACGGTTTCCTGCTTACGGCGGATGATGCGCTCGATGTTGCAGCCCCAGGCTTCGGCGAGCGGATCGAAGGACAGGCTTTTGAATGGGATGGCAATTTCCGCTGTCCACCCCTGAGAGTCCACACGCGCCTTGGCCTGCCAAAGCGTGTCCCAGTTCACATTCTCCTCGCTGAACTTGCCGAAGAGCGCATCGCGCCGCGCGCCGGCTGGATTGACCGCAAAGGAATACCCGTCGCGCTCGCGGGCGAACGTGTCGAAGGCGAGACGGACCACATCGTCCGAATCGAAATTCGCGTCACGCTGCATCCGGGTGGCGATGATGCCGCGCGGATCGGAGTCGAAGCAGCGAATACCGACATAGAGCTGGTCGCGCGTGTAAACGAACCGGACCTCAGTGCGCTCGCTCGGCGGCGCGCCTTCCACTGGCAAAACTTGGGTGAAATCGGTCAACACCGGGGCACTCTGCCAGCAGGGGTCGTCGAGCCGGCCGTCAATGACCGGCGGCTCGGCGGCCAGTTTGACCTCGAAACCGGGACGCACCGGCTGTGCCACAGCCAGCACCTGCAACAGATGAAACGTCGCGATGGCGAAGGGGAAGCGTGGCCGGATCATTGCGTGGCCACCCATTCCTTCAGAAAACCACGCGACAGCTCCTCCAGCCGTCCGCCAAGCTTTTCATAGTCCACATCCATGGTCTTGATGTCGCTCACCCGCCTTACATTGAGCGGCACGGGAACACCGGGACGCAAAGGCATTTGAGCGGCCTCGCCCTCAGCCAGAAACTGTTCGGTCTCGGCAGTGAGCAGGTAGTCGATGAATTTCTTGCCGTTGGCCGGATTCGGACCATTGGCGATCAGCACGGCCGCGTTGGGAACGAGCAGGGTGCCGAAACCATCCTGGTCCGGATAGATCACGCCCACAGGTTTGCCTTCGTTGATGGCCACTGTGCCGTCGTCCGTGTCGACAATGCCGAAGGCGAATTCGCCGGCCGCGACTCGGCGTCTTACCTCGCCGTTCGAGGAAAGCATCTTCACTTCATTTGCTCGCAAACCCGTGAAGAACGCTTTGGCGTTCGCCTCCCCCAGCACTTCGAACAACGCGGCGGCGTGCATTGAGGTCGTGCCGAAAAGTGGATTGGCCAGACACGCTTTGCCTTTCCACATCGGGTCAAGCAGCGCGTTGATGGTTCTTGGCTCCGAACCGGCCGGAACGAGGTTTTTGTTATAGAGCAGGATGCGGGCGCGCGCGGAGAGCGACTGCCAGTGTCCCGCAGGATCATTGTATTTTGCCGGCATTCCGGCCGCACTGCCAGCGTGATAAGGGGCGGAAACACCTTTCTGCTTCAAAACGGTAGCCCGAATAGGATCGCCGCTCCAAAACACGTCAGCCTGCGGGCGATTCTTTTCCGCGATCAGGCGATTCAACAAACCGCTGCTTTTGGTCTCCTCCGTGTCGGGCACGAGCTGGACCTCGATGCCGGTCTGCTTTTGGAATCGTTCACAGACAGGCCGGGCGAAAACGTCGTCAACCGAGGTGTAAACAACCACGGTGTTGGGATGCTTGGTGCTCGGGCCGCAGCCGGTGAGAGGAAGGCAGGCCACGAGCGCCACCAAGGCCCGCTGAAATCGCTTCGAAGATAGAAATCGGCACATAGGTTGAAATGGTTAGAATCGGCAGGTTAGGCCCATGGTGAAGGCAACGTCCGGAGCGGCTTTCGTCAGACCGAAACGAAATCCCGCGTCGTAGGTGATATTCCCGTGGTCCCAAAGCAGGCCCACCAATGCTGAATTCTCGGCGGTGGAACCGCGCAACAACTGGCCGTTGACTTCAGCCCCAAGCCGCAGATTGCGGCCAATCGGCCGCTCGACAATTATGCCCCACAGCCCCAGCGGCTCCCTTGAGTCCCGCTCGACGCCACAGCCGGCATTGACGTGGAGGGTGCATTTACCCGTGCGCCAAGAGCCGATGAGCACACCCTGGAAGCCGAAGCCGGAGCCCGGGATGGGCTCAGGCAATAACACTCCCACCTCGAGCCCGATGCTTATTGGCCAACGACCTTCCTGCAAAGGCCCCCCGAGAAGAACTCCTTTGAAATTCAGCTGCGGATCGCGGAGCCGCAGGCTATGATCACCGCCGGAGTCAAGCACCTGAAGTGCGCCTTCCAGGACAGCTTCCCAGTTTGTGGCGAATCCATAATTGTAGCGCAGTGCGGGTGACGCGACTGTGTTCCCGGCACGCTGGTGAGCAAAGTCCACAATACCTAACTCGACCTCCGTGATGCCTTTTTCGGCCACGGCGGCATCGGTGGAAATGAATGGCCGGTAGGCGAGCACCGTCAGCGGGCACGTCAGCCAGATAAGCAGCCACACACAGCGGATGGTTCGGGGGGGATGCACCAGGAAGTCTATCCGCGGTTCTTTCATTTCACCGCGATAGGCAGCGATGAACGCTGAATCTCGGTCTGGTCTTCCTTGAAGGCCCGATCGTTATACCGGTTCAAATCGTAAACAAGGGCCGCTCGGACCGTGTAACTTCCTGCGGCCAACGCCGGCGACCAGGAAAGCATCCGTTCCTCGCCGGCGCGGATGGATGTTTCATGCGGCCCTTGCGCGTCGGCCTGCGTGGCCGCCATCGCATCGGGACGTTTCTTGCCTTCTTCCAAGAAGGCACGGTCATCGGGTCGATTCCCATACCAAGGCGCGAACATCCATTCGCGATTTGCCACCACTCTCCCCCGACTGTCAATGATGTCAGCATGGAGATATACCGCCCGGCGGTTTGAACCTGTAGGCACAGAATGGCCGGCGCCGATGTTGATTACGTAGAGAGAGAGGTTGGATTGAGCTTCTTCCGGTTGCACCACGACCAAACTCAGTGCGCTGCTGAGGCGCTGTTGGGAATGGCCTCCGGTCCATAGGTGTCTGGCAACCGCCCGCACCGGGATGCCCACATCCTCGACCGGTTGGCGCAAGGTTCGGGGCATGTGGCAATCCTGGCATTGCTGGGAGCCCAAGCCGGGTTTGTTGAAATCCTCCCGCCATTCGAGAAAGGTCTGCGTTTGTTTGCCCACCACGCGCTTGCCCAGGGAATGGCAGTAAGCGCACATCGCGGAGGTTTGCATCCTTGGTTCCAAAACCATTTCGTGCGGCGCCACGACCTTGTGTGGCCCTCGGATTTTCCCATCAGGCGTGAGGTGGCAGGAAGCGCAGGTCAGACCTCCAGTTTCCTCGCCCCTGGGTCGCGGGATCGGCTTTGCCATCTCCGGGTTTTCCATCGGTGGAATCTCGAACGCCTGCGGGAAGTGACAGACATTGCAGGAGTTTCCTTTCTCCTCCACGTCCCGGGCATGAATCGGGAATGGGTCTTCCCCGGCGACGGCATGCAAAGTAGCGCTGGACGAAACATGAGCGGGCAGCGAGAGCGTCTTGTCCCGAAGCGACTGATAAACAATGCGTCCGTATTTGAGGTCGCTCCCAAACCCCGTTGAGAACTCGCGATAAATCGCCTCATGGCACTCGCCACATTCCTGTGACGGAGTGGCCGTTCCCTTGGGAAAGTCCGCTACCGTGGCGTTGGCTGCTGCTGGATTGCCAACTTGGGCCTGCGCGGCCGGTGCTATCACTGCCAGCAGGATGAGTGCAACCAGTCTCATTTGTATATTGCGTAAGGGTGTTGAAAACGCCGCCGGTGAGATCGGGTGCCTAATGCACCTCGACCATTCCGACATCCAGCCGTTTGGGCATGGCTCCGACCTTGACCGTGCAAACAACCTTGCGCTCTGCCACGTCGATGATGCTCACATTGCCGGAACCGGTGTTGCTCACGACTGCGAGTTGGCCGTCGGGCGTGAATTTGACCCAGTTCGGATCGCGGCCGACCGACACCCGACCAAGAACCTCGTGGTTTTTCGTGGAAAGAACCGTAACCTCGTCGGTGGTTTGCGTGGTGATCCAAAGCTGCGCCCCGTCGGGAGTGAGTCCCAGACCGTGGGCGTCCTTGCCCTCCGCCGCGAACTTCGGTTCGCCGAGCGCAATGCGGCCCACAACCTGCTTCGTTGCAGTGTCAATTACCAGCGCACCATTCAGCCAGCGGATCGTCTGGTAGATGCGAGTGCCGTCCCGGGTCACGGCCGGAATGCGTGGCCAGGCGAGGATGGGGATTTCGCCGACAACCTCAAAGCTCGACGCGTCCACCATGACTAACTTCATGTCACCTTCCAAGGTGACATAGACAATCTTGCCGTCCGGGCTCCGTTGCGCGATATGTGGCGCACGCCCTACCGGCACAGTTTTGATTATCTTCCGGGTCGTAGTGTCCACCACCGCAAGGCTGTCCGCCCCGTTGAGCGTCACAAATACCAGTCTGCCATCCGCACTCACTTCGATCTGATTGGGACTCTTGCCGACTGTGACGGTGGAAACGACTTCGTTCTTAGCGGGATCAACGACCGATAACGTGCCGTCCCCTTCATTGGAGATATAGACAGTCTTGCCGTCCGGTGCGATGGCCACGCCGTGCGGTTTTGTGCCGGTCTTGATGCTGGCAATCAGTTGGCCTGTCTGCGGGTCAACGACCGAGATGGTGCCGCCGCCAAAGTTCGTGACGTAGGCACGGACGGCTTGCGCAGCCCGGACAGTGGCCGGCGGGAGCACGGCTGCAAACAGCGCGAGCAGTATCGCGGCACGGCTTATGTGGGGAATAGTCTTCATGTGTTGTAGATTTTAGTTGGGACGGCAGCACGCTCTCACTTCTTCTCATCATCATCGTCGTCATCCTTGCCGTCCTTCTTGACGGTCGTGCCGACACCGGCCTTGCTGACGTTCCCAGGGGAGGAGGAGATCGCACCGAAGCTAAAATCGTCGAAAAGCGTCACGCTGTCGGCCTTCGTCCAGACGCCGACCTTCCCGGCGTCGGCGAAGCTGTCATCGGTCGCTTCGATGACCTTGTCGCCGTCGAATGTGACCGTGAACCGGTCACCCTTGAAATCGACGCGGAGAGTGTGCCAGGCCCCGGAAGCGACCTTGTGTTCGACGTTCTTGAAAGCCACCCGCCGGCCTTGGATCGTGTGGTATATCGTAACGTTGTTCTCATTCGCGTTGGCGCGGGCAATGTAGTAATTGTCCGAGTCCTTGGCGCGCCAGAGCACCCCGCCGGCTTGGTCCTCATTGCCGGAGACCGGCTTGAACTTCACTTCGACAAAGCCGTCCCTGACGCTGGTGTCATCCTTGATGCAAACCGGGTAAGTGGCCTCGCCGGACTGTTTCAGGACGTTAGGCTTGCTCGGTGCAGAATCGTCTTTCTCGATGGTCCACCTCGCTTCGCCGGTGCCGGTTTTGGTGGCAGTCCAGCCGACCGGCGGTGCGCCGGTCTTGAGGCCGTCGAAGTTAACGGTGTCCGCCATCGCTGCTCCGGCCACGAGGACGTTTAGAATCAGGATGTTTCTGACTGTTTTCATATATGTTTTGCTGTTTATTGTTTCCGTTCTTGTCGGGTGTGATTTGCGAATGCTGCTTGGTTCGCCGGTCACATGGCTTTGCCCGAAGCCAGTCGGGAGCGGCTTAGTTTTCTCCATATCTGAAATCGTCGAACAGGGTCACGCTGTCGGCCTTGGTCCAGACGCCGACACCGCCCGCTTCAGTGAAAGTCTTGTCTTCGACCTCGAAGAGCTTGCTGCCGTTGAAGAACACCGTGAAGAGGGAGCCGGCAAATTCAACGCGCAGGGTGTTCCACTTCCCGCCGGGGACTTTCGTATCCATTCCGTAGCCGAACATCCGGCCTTTTACCGACAACGAGGATCGGCGACCGCCGACCGTTTTGTAGAGCACAACATTGTCTTCCAGAGAGTTGGCGCGCACGACATAGTAGTTGTTGGCGTCGCGCAAACGGAACACGAGCCCGCCCGCCTGATCTTCCTTTCCGCCAAACGCCTTGAGCTTCACCTCGGTATAACCGTCACGGATTGCCGCATCGGTTTTCACAGCCCAACAGAAGGTCGCCTCGCCCGACTGGCGGAGCACATGGGAGCCGGAAACGGCATCCTTGCTTTCGATGACCTCCCACTTTGCCGCGCCGCTCCCCGTAATACCGGTCTGCCAGCCGACCGGCAATGAGAGCGAGCCGTCGAAAGATACGGTGGTTCCGGCTACCATTACGGCAGTCGTCGCACGAAATAGAACTGCGAGCGGCTTCATCACCCCGCTACCATAGCAGGCGGCCGGTCACCATCCTACTTAAGGTTTGTTAAGGGAAATGCCGCCCGGCTTCCCGACGATCACAACGGCAGGCGAATCCGAAACACCGCACCATGGCCAAGTGCGCTTTCGACCTCGATTCGACCCCCGTGGCGCTCAACCGCCCACTTGGCAATGGCCAGTCCCAAGCCGTGCCCGCCTTCCTCGCGAGAACGGGCTTTGTCGATCCGATAGAAACGCTCAAAGATTTTCTGTTGATGCTCAGGCGCGATGCCCGGGCCATCGTCGGCAACGGCAATGACCGCCTCTGCGTCGTGCCGCGCGACCTCGACGCGAATCGGCGAGCGAGCCGGCGCGTAACGCACCGCGTTGTGCAGAATATTCATCACCGCGTGCCGGAGGAGCGCACGGTCCGCCTGAATGACGATGCCAGAGTCTCCCGGGCAGGTAACCGCCTGCTCCTTCTCCTCGGCCAGCACGCGCAAACTGTCGCAGACCTCGGCTACTAGTTCAGCAACTGACACCGGTGCCCGCGCCAACGGGACGCTTTCCATACGCGCGAGCGCCAGGAGCGAACCAATCAGATCCTCCAAGCGCTGCGCTTCCTCCAACATGCTGCTGATCGCAGGATGATTCTGCTCCCGCAGCGCTGATTCGCCCACCGCCCGCAGGGCCGTCAGCGGTGTTCGCAATTCGTGCGAGGCGTCGGCCGTGAAACGTTTCAGTTCGGCAAAGGAGTTTTCCAGCCGTTCCAACGTCGCGTTGAAAACCGCCGCAAGCTGCCCGAGTTCGTCGTGCGGATTCGGATTGGGCAAGCGCCGGCCGAGAGACTCGGAGGAGATGGCCCGCGCCTGTGCTGCCATCGCCGCCACCGGGGCGAGAGATCGGCCGGCGATGAAGTAGCCCCCGAGCGCGCAAAGCGTGACCGCCACCGGCAGGGCAATGAGAAACACCTCCATGATCTGCCAGAGGGCGCCACGCATTTCCGCCTCGTCACGGACGACGCGAACGATCACGCCGCGCTCCCGCAGGCGCGCCGGCCGTTCCATGACACGCAGATAGAGTTCGTCGTCCAGCGTGACCGTGCGAAACGCCAGGTTGGTGGTGGTCGGCGGAGGCAGCGGGTGCTTGATATCTGCTTCGCGCAGTGGCCAGTGCCGGAACAGGAGGCGCCGGTCTTCTGACCAGACCTCAAACCATGAGGACAATCGCGCGAAACCTTCGTCGCCATGCGCCCCGTGCACGAGCCAGCGCACATTGCCGGCCTCATCCAGGTCGAGCTGCGCTTCCGTGAGGTCGAAGTCGATCCGTAACTGACGGTTGATCTCAGCACCCAGGCGGTGTTCGACCGTTTCATAGACAACCGCGGCGAGCACAGCCACCACGACCCCCCGTGACGGCGGCATACCACACCGCAAGGCGGAGCTTGAGCGAACGCCGTTTCCACCACTGGTTCATTCCGCGCGTTTCTCCTTTAGCTCGAAACCGACGCCGCGCACGGTGTGGATCAGCCTCGTGCGCCGGCCGTCGTCCACCTTGCGCCGCAGATGTGCGATATGCACGTCGATGACGTTGTCGAGCGGCGTAACGCGATTCGGTTCCCGCCATACGTCGCGGGCAAGCATGGCGCGCGTGACCGTGAGACCCTGATGCCGCAGCAGATAGACCAAGAGGTCGAATTCCTTGGGGGTCAGCGGGAGCAGGTCCGCGCCGCGGAGCGCCTGGCGTGTTTCGAGATCGATCACCAGGTCCGCTATCCGCTTGCGCGTCGATTCCGTGTCGCCAGCGCGGCGCAACAACGCCCTGATGCGGGCGACCAGTTCGGCCAGTGCGAAGGGTTTGACGAGATAATCGTCGGCCCCGCTTTCCAGCCCCAACACCCGATCCTCCAGTGCATCGCGCGCGGTGAGCAGCAGCACCGGCAATTTGGTGCCCCGGACCCGCAAGGTGCGCAGCACGGAGATGCCGTCGCGCCCGGGCAGCATCCAGTCGAGCACGATCAAATCGAACGCAGAACGATCCAGCGCCAGCAACCCTTCGTCTCCCGTGCGCGCGGTCTCGACGGTGTAGCCCTCAGCCGCCAAGCTGTTACGCACCGCACGGGAGGTCTTCAGGTCGTCTTCTACGAGGAGCAGCTTCATTCGAGATCAATTATTGTGGGGGGGTTACATGAAAAGAGCGAGGCGCCGATTCTGAATGAAAATTAAGCCGGCGCCGTGAATCCCGTGCGCTCTCCCGTTCCGGCCAGCACCCGTGGCACGAGCAGCAGCGACGTGTTGCGCCGCGACGCGAGAAATTCCGTGATGCCGTGCCAGCGGCTCACGCTCCGGTCGGTCTGGTCGAGAATGAGTGAGGGCGGATCATGGGCGAATTTACCAGCCCACAGCATGGCGCAGCAGGCCGAGCGCCGCCGCTCCGCCTACGACAGGGATGATGTCCCACTTCCATTTCTGCATCCCAATGAAGGCAACGAGCGCAATCACGATTCCGGCCCAGTTCACGACCGCGCCGCTCGGCACGAGCACATGCAGACCGAACCAAACGGCGAGATTGAGCACGACGCCGACCACGGCGGCAGTGATGGCGGAGAGCGCCGCAGTCAGGCGCTTGTTGTCGCGCAGTTTCTCGATGTAGGGCGCTCCGAGGAATATCCACAGGAAGCACGGGAGAAACGTCGCCCACGTCGTCATCACCGCACCGAGCGTTGCTCCGACGAGCGGCGAGAAGGGCGCGGACATCTTCCACGCACCGACGAAGCCGACGAACTGGAGCACCATGATGAGCGGTCCCGGAGTCGTTTCCGCGAGCGCAAGGCCGTCGAGCATCTGCCCTGGCGCAAGCCACTGGTATTGCTGCACCGCCTGTTGCGAGACATACGGTAGCACGGCATACGCGCCGCCAAACGTCACCATCGCAGCCTTGCTGAAAAATACTCCTTGCTTGAACAGCACATGGTCCCAGCCGAGCCATGCGCCTGTGAGCAGGATAGGCATCCACCAGAGCAGGCAGCACACGGCGCAGACGCGCAGCGCCCGAACGAACGACGGATTTGCGTGCGCCACCGCCTCCTCGCCAATCACGCTGCCACCGGCTTTTTTTCCACCATGGCCCTTCACCACCTGGAATTTGCCCGGCAGCAATTTGTCGCCGACAAAACCGACGACTGCCGCAGCCGCGATGATGAGAGGGAACGGCGCCCCGAGAAAAAAGATCGCCGCGAATGCCAATGCCGCGAGCGACCACATGATTTCATTTTTTAGCGCCCGCTTGCCGATGCGAATGACGGCAGCGAGGACGATGGCGAGCACCGCCGGTTTAAGACCGTCGAAGATCGCCGCGATCCACGCGAGATTGCCCCAAACCATATACACCACACTGAGTCCCCAAAGGATGAACATCGACGGGAGCACGAAAAGCGCACCGGCGACGATGCCACCCCGCGTGCGGTGTAACAACCAGCCTACGTAGGTCGCGAGCTGTTGCGCCTCCGGGCCGGGGAGCAACATGCAGTAGTTCAGGGCGTGAAGGAATCGCTCCTCGCTGATCCAGCGCTTCTTCTCGACCAGCTCGGCGTGCATGATGGCGATTTGCCCGGTTGGGCCGCCGAAGCTGATAAAGCCGAGCTTGAGCCAGAAGCGGAAGGCTTCGGCAAAGGTCGGGTGCGGGTGGGTGTCTGGAGCGGGCTCACTCATTAAAGCTGGAGCTGGATTGAAGTAGACGAGTGTTCAAGCGGCTCCGGCCGGGCCGCGCGGTTTAGCTTGCGGATTCCAGGTGTGCCGTTCGCCGCGCGCATCTCGGCACCAGGCGTAGAGTGCGTCATACATGACAAAGCCGTGCTGGAGCTGCTCGCGATCGTCGCTAAAATTGCGCGAAAGCCCGAGCGAAATGGCGAACAGCCCCGCGCATGCCGGATGCAATGTGTGCGTGTCGGTATCCGCCCCGCGCACGATGACGGCCAGCTCCGCGAGCGCGGGATCGGTGAGGCGGTATTTTTTCAGGAACGCATCAAACGAGCACAGCGGCCCGTCGTGAGAAAGTTCGACGTTTTCCACATCGTAGGCCGTCGCGCCAAGCGCCGCCGCCTGGGGCACCACGTCGGCAGGCGGGACGAAGACGAACTCCGGCTCCTTGTCGATAAACCGGGCGATGAGCCAGGGGCACGCCACCCGGTCAATCTTTGGCCGCTCACGTGTGATCCATTTCATCGCTCACTTCTCCCCATAGGTGAAATCATCGAACAACGTGACGCTATCGGCCTTGGTCCACACGCCGACTTTGCCCGCACCGGTGAAACTCGAGTCGCGCGCTTCAATGACTTTGCGGCCATCGAAAATCACCACGAAGCGGTCGGCACTAAACTCCACCCGCAACGTGTGCCACACGCCGGGCGCGACCTTGGTGTCGGCGTTTTTGAATGAAACCCGCCGCCCGCCAATCGTGTGGTAAATGGTCACGTTGTCTTCGAGCGCATTGGCGCGCGCGATGTAGTAGTTATCCGCGTCCTTGCATCGCCAGATGACACCGCCGGCTTGGTCTTCATTACCGGAAACCGACTTGAACTTCACTTCGACGAAGCCGTCCTTAAGCGAGGTGTCGTCCTTGATGCAGACCGGATACGTCGCCTCACCGGATTGCTTGAGGACGTTGGCTTTGCTCGGCGCGGTAGCGTCTTTTTCGACGGTCCAGCGCGGCGAGCCTGAGCCGGTCTTGGTCGCAGTCCAGCCCGGCGGGGATTTGCCGAGATCGGCAGTATCGAAGTTCACGGTATCAGCCACCAAACGGCCGGTCAGGAGCACATAGCCGAGCAAGGTGGCGTAGATTGTTTTCATGGGTGCCGTAGGAGGAACGTCCCGGCCTTGCCGGCAAACGGGCTATTTGCTGACGGCTCCGGTTTTGCCATTCACGACGACCTCAACGCTCTTGCCCGCGGCAGTCGCGACTTTGACGTTGAAGACGGGATCGCCGGCCTTCACCGCCGGAGTAATCGAATAGACCGTGCCGGGCTGCGCGGCTTCGGCCTTCTTGATAGCGTCCGCCAAGGACAGTTTCGAGAGCTGAACGAGCGTCAGTTGCATGGCGGAGCGGGTGAGGTGCTTCTTGTCCTCAAAGACCTCGGCTGCCGGCTTCCACGGGCTCTTGGCGGCATCGCCGGCCAATTCGATGAGGACGTTTTGCTCGGAATCCTGGCCGAGGCCAGCCTTGGCAGTGTAAACACTCAGGTTCACGGCCTCGCCTTCCATCTCGAATTTAGCGGAGATTGCCACGCCGTTTTCCTTTTCGGACTGCGCGATACCAGCGGCGAGCGATAGTTTGCTGTCTTTGAGACGGCCAAGCAGCACGGCGTCGTCTTGCTCGGCGGCACGGAGGAAGCCGCCGCTCAGGGTCAGACTCAGAATGACGGCAAGGGTCGTTGATTTGGCGAGGCGGGTGGGAAACGATGTTTTCATAGGGTTGGTTTTGGGAATTTTCCGAGGCTCATTTCACGGCGTTTTGGACCGCGAAGGTTTTCTTGAGGCTGCCCGCCAGATCGGCGACTTTGCCCTTGCCCCAGTAGTGCAGGAACAGAATGCGCGGCTCCTCGTGCGTCATGTGATGATGGATCGCCACGATGTTGATGCCCTCGGCGCGGAGACTTTTCAGCACGGGCTGCAATTCGTCTTCCAGCACGGCGAAGTCACCATCCACGACGGCGTTGTCGTCCGTGCCGGCAAATGCGGCCCAGGTGTTCACGCCCATGTCTTTCCCGACTTCACAGCCGCACGACATCTTGGTGATGCGGCCGATGACGATTTTGAACATCCCGTCCTTGGCCTGTCCCTTGGTGCCCAGAAGGTCGTCGATGACCTTGCCCGTGATCGAATTGCCGGTTGGTGCAAAGCCCGCACCGAAGAGCTTGCCCAGGGCCGGGCTCGCCGACCGAATTTCCTTCACCTTGGCCAAGGCCGCCTTCACCCCGCCGCCGAGTTTCTCCACCGTGCCCTCGCCCTCGATGTGCATGAAGAAGACATGCGGCTCGTCGTAGAAAAAGTGATTGTGTAGGGCTGTGACACTCAGCCCGGCGTCGAGCAACACACTCATCACCGGATTCACCTCGTCTTGGAAAAGAACAAGGTCGCCCATGACCATCGTCTCTGCTTTCGTGCCCTCCTTGAACGCTGCCCACGAAGTCAGGCCCATGAATGGTGGCATTGGCCAGCCATCGACGTTTACTTTCACGTCGTTGCGCGGGGCGGTGACCTTGAACACGCCCTCCGCCTCATTGAGCGCCCCCTTGAGACCGGTGGCGGCTTCGACCCTGGCCGGGTCGGGCGCAGCGAACGCGAGCAGGGGAACGAAGAGCAGAGCGGGGACAATTTTGAGCCTCATCACAGCATTCCTTTCCAGAATTTGTTGCCCAACGCAATGAAATACCTGTTACATTCATGTTATGAAAACGACATCTGAGCAGCCGCACGGGTGGCTGCTGCTGCTTTACACGCTGCCGGCCAAGAAGTCCGCTGGGCGGGTAAACCTGTGGCGCAAGCTGAAAAAAATGGGGGCCTGCCTGCTCAGGACCTCCGCCTATGTGCTGCCCGACAAGCCCGCGCACGTCGAACGGTTCCAATGGCTGGCGCAACAGGTGCGCGATTACGGCGGCGAGGCGACCCTCGCCCGCGTGACCAGGATCGAGGGACTGTCGAACGACGAACTCGCGCGACTATTCAACGAGGCCCGGGCGGAAGATTACGCGGTGGTGGAGAAATCGCTGAGGCATCTCATTGCCCGCAACCGCAAGAAAGTGGGCGAGGAATTCGCCGGTGCGGTTGAAAAGTTTCGCCGTCAGTTTCTGGAGATCCGCGCGATCGATTATTTCGACTGTCCCGCAGCGCCCGAAGTGGAAATGCTCTTCCAGCGGGCCGGGCAGCTTCTGGAACCGCGCGCCAAATCGCCCGGCACGCTCAATGCGAAGCGGTTTCAGGGCCGCCAGTGGCTGACCCGCCCGCATCCGGAAATTGACCGCGTGGGTTCCGCGTGGCTCATCCGCAAGTTCATCGACCCGCGCGCGACGTTCGTCTTCGCCGTGAACCCGAGCGCCCATCCTGACGCCCTCCCCTACGACATGGCGGACGTGGAATTCACCCATCACGGCGACGACTGCACGTTTGAGACGTTGCTCAAGCGTTTCGCCGTTTCCGATCAGGCAGCGGGCCGCATCGGCGAAATGATTCACGACGCCGATCTGGAAGACGGAAAGTTTCAGCGCCCCGAGTGTATCGGCCTTGATCTCCTCTTCAAAGGCTGGGCTCGTCTCGGTCTCAGTGATGCAGAGATTTTAGAGAAGGGCTTTGTCTGTTTCGATGCATTGCACGCAGCCCTGCGAAAAAGCGCTTAGTTTATGGGGATGCACAAAACTTCAAAGAGCGCACTGGTTGTGCGGAACCTTTGTCAGTCATGGTGGTGCCGGGGAATTGGAGTGCCACGTGGTTCCTCGACCTACGTTGCTCGCGATCATAAGAGGGCGGCCATTTCGCAGACCCGCGGGATTGGTCCGGTCGTCGCTTACACTCCCGCCCGTTCCAACCCACGGGACTGCTGGCTGGTTGGGAGCGCGACACATGGCAGCCAACGGCTCGCGCTGCTCGCCGCCCGCTGCCTTTGGCGCGCAATTTGCCTTACCGCCGAACCCGACCCGACTCGTCGGTGGGTTCAATCCGGATGTCTGTGACAAGTGGTCCAAGGAATTTGTCGCCCTCCGCGAAGCTCGCGGATTCCCCGATGCTGATCTGTGCGGCCTGGCCCTGGCTGACAGCGAGGTAGATTTGGCGCACGTGGCGACCGCGCACGCTGACTTCGTGCGTGGCGAAAACGATCACACAGTTGGTCTCGTCGTCGGACAGTTCGGCGCGGAGCAACAGCGCATAGGGCAACGCGAGCCGCTGGCGGTGCGAATGCAGCCGGAGGCAAACCGGGGGCACCTCCTGGGTATCGAGACAACCGGGATTGCGGGCCATGAGCGCCTCGCTGCCAGGGACCTTGGGCTTGAGCCCACTCATAGGCGCATGCGCACGCTTTGGCGCGGAGTTTCAGAATGCCGGTGACTGGGTGAGTAGTCTCCGGAGGTGGAATAAGAGGGTGCACGCTCCACGACCCGCACGGGGATGCGGTGGACCTCTGGTGGTGGCAGGAACCGTGCCTCTGGAAAAGCTACCAAATAGGCACTGATGTGGGCGCGCACCTGCTGGAGGTAGCTCCAGGCGCGGGCGAGGAATGGCCGGATGGCGGGACGGATCAACCGAGTGAATTCAATCGCCGAGGTGCGCGCTTCGGAGCGGAGGCCGGCGGCATCGAGGAAAGCCTCGCGATCGGGAACAAAAACCCGAACGGATTCGCGGCCGCGAGTGGCGGCAACGTAGAGGCCCTCGCGGGAGGCGGCGCCGGCGAGGAAGACTTTGTCCACGGTGATGCCTTGGGAGGCGTGGGAAGTGAGCGCATAACCGTAGTCCACTTGCCTGGAGCGGAGAGTGGAACCGTCCTGCAGGACGAGTTGCCCGGAAGGGTTGACGGATTGGACCGTCACCATGGTGCCGTTCGCCAGTCGGTGAATTTGTCCGGACGGGGTTTCGGCGTGGGCGATTGTCCGGAGCCGCAGCCGGTCGCCGGCCGCAACGGGAGTTGGCCGTTCCTCGCAGGCGGTCCAGGCCAGACCCGATTGGCGGGGCGAAAGTGACAACTCGCTTTCGCCGCGTGCTACGATCAGCCGGCGCTTTTCTTTGCGGATGACCCGCAGTTCGTCTCCCTTCGCAAAATGTTTCGTCGGCTTGTGGGCGACCAGGATGTCGCCGGGCCGGTAATTGAGATGATCCTTGTGCTGGGCGCGGGTCCAATCCTTGGCGCGCAACGCGACAAAGTCGCAGTCGGGCCCGGCTAATTTTCTATCCGCACTAAGCCACTGGCGGGCAACGATATTGAGTTGGTCGATTTCCGCCCAAGTTGGAGCGACCATGAGCGCGGTCTTTGCCCGCTCCTGCATCCCGTTACCGGTGCGGACCCGCTTGGTTTCACGGGTAGCCTTCAGCCACTCTGTCACCATTCGTTGCCGACGCTCCGTGGGTGAGTCGATTTCGACGATGGCGCCCATCCGGTCCAGTTTGCGCAAGCCCGCAGCCAGCCGGCCGGCCGCCAGATCCTCCGCCGCCTTCCGGTAGGCCGGATTGGCCGCCTGCCGGTGGACCTCGTTGAGCGTCACGACCCGCACACGGCTTTCTTTTTCGATGATCCGGGCGGCATCACCCGCCTCGACGCTTTTGTGCTGCGCCGAATCCCCCACGAGCAATAGGCGGGCCTTTTGGGCGGTGGTAATGTCCACCAACTCCTTGAGCTGGCGGGTGGACAGCAGGCCGTATTCATCAACAATAACCACTTCATGGCGGAGGGATCGCTGCAGGGCGGGATCGACAAGCAGGCGTTGAACCGTGGCCGCCGACTGCAAGACGGCGCCGGCGGAGACATGACCGGTGGAGGCCTGAGCCGCCCCGTCCCGCTGGAGAATCTCCACAGCCTGGGTGCTGAGCGCAAAGCAGGCGACCTTGGTCCCGTAGCGCGTGACCCCTTCAATGAGAGTGGACAGGGTTTGCGTCTTGCCGGTGCCGGCCCGGCCCCGGAGAACTGTAACTTCGTCACGGGAATCGAGGGTCCTTTCGACGGCCTCTCGCTGCTCCTTGGAGAGATGGGGACAGTCGGTATAGGGCATGAAGCCGAAGCCGCCATCACGGGCCCCAACCCCGGTGTTGAGCTGGTGGACAAGGTCGCGCTCGAGATCGAGCGCCTCCTGCGTGGAAATTTGCCCATCAGCGCGGAGCAGACGGCCGTCGACGGCGAGCGCGGATTTGACGGCGTCGAGCGAGTGCTGGCCGTAGGTCTCGCGCAGCACCTCGGCCGTGAACTCATACTCCGGCACGACGGTCTGCCGCTCGAACAGATGCTCGCTGGCGCGGGCGATAGCATCGGGGAGACTGACGGACTCGGATGGAGGCCGCGGGGCGCCGGCCTTAAGCGACTGCAGGTGCTCAAGTTCGCTGGCGCTTACTTGGGCGAGCTGGCCTTGGCGGACTTCCTCCGATGTCAGCTCATATTGCTTCGCGGCCCGGTTTTCACGGACGAGGATGGCGATTTCGTCGCGGGAGAGCTCGCGCCCGAGTTCGGCCTCGCGGGTCGCGATGGCCTGGTCGCGCTGCTGCGCACGTTTGGAGAATCTTTCGAGTAAATCCGAGGATATGCCGGTTAGTTCAAAGCCATTCGCCCGCCGCTCGATCTGGTAGCCCAGTCGCTGCACTTCGCGGGCGAGGGCATTGCGGTAAACCTCCGTGAGATATTTGGTCCGTTCGAAGATATTCGAGCTTTCCAGGGCCAGCAGCCGGCTCCCCTTCGAATCACTCCGAGTAACATTGAAAATGAACGCATGTGAATGAAGATGGGGATCGAGGGCGCGGCTTTCGCCGTGGCGGAAGACGGCAGCGGCAAGTTCGCTGGAGGTGACGTAGCGCTTGTTGACCCCGCGGCCTTCCTGGTGGCAGGCGTGGGCCCCCAGTTCGCGCAGAGCCTCGTTGACAGCTATTTCGTGGGCGGCGATCAGCCGCTCGTCTCCGCCCACGAAGGCTTGGATCGAAACGGACTTGGGGGCGTTGAAGGTGGCGTCATAGCCCGCGCGGCGGCCGGCTGCCATCCGCTCGGTGAGCTTTTCGCCGGTGAGGGCGTGGTGGTTGCTTGCGACCCGTTCGAAGGCCTCATCGGTGATCGTTGCTCCCTCGGCGAGGCCAACGGCAGCACAGAGCCGGCCGAGGCAGGTGCCTTCGACCTTCATACCCTGGGCGTAGTAGTCGGCCTGACGGAGGTATTCGCCGAGCGCTTTGCTGAACGCCTTGCAGGTGCGAATCGTCAGCATTCAACACCTCCGGCAACCAAACTTAGTTCAAAGGATGAACCACCTGAACTACCCAATAACCTACTCAAACAAATGACCGATGAACCCAAATCTAATGACTCAACCAACGAACCATAACACCACGACTTAACCAAAGAACGAAAATAATACCTCAAAGAACCAACCAAACCAAGGAACCAACCAATAAATGAACTCAAAAAGTAACCTGCTTCATCCAACAAAAACAAAACAAAGAAGTAAGGGAGGACACCAACGTCCAAGCGTTGCCGCTTAGATTGCGCATGAGGCGCTCCCCTTGCGCCACCTTGGTGTTGCGCATATCGTTCCCCGATTACTCCCATGTCGCTCCCCGCACACTCCCACCTCACGCCCGCTTCGCCGCCTACGTTGGCGGAGGCGGTCGCCCGCGCGCGTTGGCCGCGGGATCGCGCCGTGGTGCAACT
>Ga0075163_10001349_pt1 | contig 32904 bp, 24 predicted proteins | sample JI1023141ADNA_FD_71478 | JGI IMG/M metagenome (GOLD analysis project Ga0075163, IMG submission 71478) | Wastewater effluent complex algal communities from Wisconsin, to seasonally profile nutrient transformation and Carbon sequestration -... | ecosystem: Engineered > WWTP > Effluent > Algae...
AGCTAACAACTAATATTGGTAAATTAAGAGATATTGAACAATATAGCGCTAGTCGTTTTCGATTTTTACGCTTTAACTTTACTACAGGAGATGCTGCTGGACAAAATATGGTAAGTAAAGCAACAAAAGCAGCTTGTGATTGGATTTGTAGTGTTTACCCAGAAATTGAACATCATTTCCTTGAGTCTAACTTTGCTACTGATAAAAAAACATCTCAAATTAATATGCTCCATACTAGAGGCAAAAGAGTAGTAGCAGAAGCAACAATACCAGCACATTTGTTAGAAAAAATAATGCATACAAAGCTAGATTTGTTATTTAAAGCAAGACAAGTAAGTAATATTGGTAGTTTTCTTTCTGGCGTCAATAACAATGGAGCACATTCAGCAAATGCAATAACAGCTTTATTTATTGCAACAGGGCAAGATGTAGCAAATGTAGCTGAATCTTCAGCAGCAATTGTTCATGTAGAGCTTACACCTCAAGGAGATTACTATTATTCTATTACCTTACCATCATTGATTGTGGCAACTTATGGGGGCGGAACAGGACTGGCTACACAGCGTGAATGCTTAGATCTACTTGGTTGTTATGGTAAAGATAAAGTCAAGAAATTTGCAGAAATTGTTGCTGCTGTTGTACTTTGTGGAGAATTATCATTAGCGACTGCTATTGCTTCAGAAGATTGGGTAGCTAGCCATGATCAATATGGACGTAATCGTCCTTAGCTAGTTCTATTGGAATATAGGATTTCACCTAGTAAAAACTAAGGTTTTAACATGTATTATTTTGGAGAAAATTTATGTTACTGTTTTTTTTACTATTTAATTTAATGTTCTTCCCTTTTAGCAACCAAGAAGATACAACTTGGCAAGAATTTACTTCTCAAGAAGGAAACTTTGCGGTTTTAATGCCTGGTACACCTACTAAACAAGAGCCTGTTAGTGCTGGTGGGCTAGAAGTACATAATTATACAGCTTTACAAAATGGGACAGCTTATGTAGTTGGCTATAATCTTTTTTCTGTTAACTTACTTAAGCAACTTACCATAGAACAAACTCTTGATTTTGTAGTAAAAGGGATGATTGGTCAGGCTAATGGCAAATTAATTAGTTCTTCAAATATTAAGCTTCAGAATTATGCTGGAAAAGAAATTAAAATTGAAGGTAATAACCTATTTTTTCAAGGCCAAATATTTGTAGTTAAACAACGTGTTTACTATGTTTTAGTAGCATCAAAAACAGACCCTTCTAGTATAAAAGAAAATAAAATGTTTTTTAGCTCTTTTAGATTACTTTCTATGTTAGCTAATGAGGAAAAACTACCTGAACCAGAATTAACACTTAATAAACTGTCTTCTGAAGCTGGGAATTTTTCTATAGATATCCCTGGTAAACCACAGTTTATTACTTTACCAACAACTTTAGTTAACAATAAGTTAAATATTTTTTCCTTTAGTACTAGTACTCCTAGTGTGGTTTATGCAGTGTCTTACTTTGATTTACCTAAAGAAGTTATTGTAAAAAATGTAGCTAAGATATTTTTTGATGCTATTCGTGACTCTACAACAATTAAAGATAATTCTAAAGTAATAGAAGAATCTAGTATTAATTTTGAAAAACACTCAGGCCGATTTTTTAAACTTAAGAAAAATACTGGTGCAATAATTAACACAAAACTTTATTTAGTCAATCAACGACTTTATATAATTTCTGTAACTATGGTTGATGGCCAAGAAACAAAGTCTGAGCTTGCAGATAAATTCTTAAACTCATTTGAGTTACTTGGAGCAGACTTTGATGATCCTTTTGAAGATAATCAACCAACCATAGGTGGAGTACCTAAATCTAGTCAAACTACTAATCCATTAACTGAACCTAGTGAATCTACTAGTAATTCTTCTGAAAATAATAAATCTATAGAAAAGCTTGAAGATCTAGTTAAAAGGGATGAATCAGTGCTTAGAGGTAAGGCTATAGAGCATCCTAGCCCAGAATATCCAATAGAAGCAAAAAAGCAAAGGGTTGAAGATGATGTAATAGTTAGGATTATTGTTGATAAAGACGGTAAAGTAGCTAGAGCCAAAGTAATATCAGGAGCAGCAGTTTTTCATGAAGCAGCTATAAAAGTCGCTAAAACCTGGCGTTTTAACCCAAGCTTACTTAATAATAAACCTGTAAGGATTGTAGGAGATTTAACTTTTAGATTTAAGCTATCCTAGTTTTATGCTAATTTATTGAAAAATAAAGCTATTTACTTTTAATAATATCTAAATAAGGAGAATTGTTATGACATTATGTCCAGTTGCTTTAGCAGTAGGTTGTAAAAGTTGCCCTTTAGTTTCTATATGTCCAGGGAAATCTGTTATTGGAGACTATAAAGAAGAAGAGCCTAACAATAAAAAAAAGGATGAGGAAAAGAAAAAGAAACCTAAATAATGGGTTAAATCACATTAAATAGTTATTAGTTAAATAATTACCTTTTTTAAAAACCAATGAAAATTATTTCTAGTCTTAGTGAAGATATTTGGCACAAATTAGGGCATAGTTCATATGAATGGTGGTATTTTGATGCAATTTCTGAGGATGGTTATTCATTAGTAATAACATTTTTTTATGGTCTACCTTTTTCACCCTACTATAATAAAAAAATAGCCAATATGGAAAAAGGGTCTAGTTTAGCTGACCCTAGTCAACATGTTGCTATTTATTTTTGCCTTTATGGAAATAATCGTCCACTAGCCTATGTACTTAATGAGTATTCCCAGTCTTATTCTTTTGATCAAGAACAACCAAATATAACTATTGGTAATTGTCACCTAAGCTATAATTCTAATCAAGGGTTTTTGATTAAGTTAGAAGCCACAGCACTTTGGGGGCGTAAAGTAAAAGGAGAATTAGTTTTTAAGCCAGAATTTTTTCCTTTGATAGATTGGCCTTCTATAGATAGTGAGCATGTATGGAATTGTGTTGCACCTAGATGCAAAGTCGGCGGAGAGTTGACTATTACTGGGTTGATTAAAACACGTAAAATCGATTTTCATGGTTTAGGCTACCATGATCATAATCATGGTAATCGCCCTATGCATTATGATATGAAAAAATGGCATTGGGGACGACTTCATACTAAAAAACATACAGCAATTTATTACATAATTGAAAATCAAAATGATCAAGAAGCATTTTTAGCTGTTTTAAAAGATACAGGAGAAGTAATTTATTTAGGCTCAACCAATTTTCATTATGAGCAAAAAAAGGATCTAATGGGAGTAGAATATTTTTCACAAATTAGCTTAACCCCAGAAAATAATGATATTTTAGCTCTTAAAATTGTAAAAACCCGAATGGTTGATCAAGGCCCTTTTTATCTTAGGTTTTTAGCTGAACAGCAGTTAACAACAAATCAAGAAAATACTAAACACACTGGTTTTGCAGAAGCTTTTGAGCCAGGAAAACTTTTTGTTAAAGCATTTTGGCCATTTGTTAAAATGCCAATCAGGAAATTTTATTAAGGAAGGTTATAAATAATGGAAACAATTAAACCTCATGGGGGGAAGTTAATTAATAGAGAAATAACAGGTGCAGAGCGAGATGAGCTAATCTCTCGTTCTAAAGCAATGTCACGAATTGAGTTAAATGCTCGTGAAGTTTCAGACTTAGAAATGATTACTATTGGAACTTTTTCTCCATTAGAAGGCTTTATGGGACGTGATGACTATGAAAGTGTTTGTCAGAACATGCACTTAAAATCAGGCTTACCTTGGACAATCCCTATTACTTTATCAACTAGTAAAGAAGAAGCTGAAAATTATCGTGAAGGTCAAGAGATTGCTCTTTATCAAGACGCTAGTCATTTACTTGCAGTTCTTACCCTTACAGAAAAATACACTTATGATAAAGAAAAAGAAGCTCAATCTGTCTATAGAACTACAGATAGTGCTCATCCAGGAGTTGCCGCCCTTTATCAACAAGGAGAAGTTTTACTAGCAGGTAGTGTAAGTGTAGTTAATCATCCGCTAAATGTTTCATTTCCTAATTACAGATTAACTCCTACACAAACCCGTGCAGCATTTGCTGAAAAGAAATGGCGTAGAATAGTTGCATTCCAAACACGTAATCCAGTACATCGCGCTCATGAATATATTCAAAAATGTGCTATGGAAACTGTAGATGGGTTATTACTTCATCCATTAGTAGGAGAAACTAAATCAGATGATATTCCTGCTGATGTTAGAATGCGTTGTTATGAAGTACTTTTAGAAAATTACTATCCAAAAGCTCATACATTATTATCTGTGTTACCTGCTGCAATGCGTTATGCTGGCCCAAGAGAAGCAATTTTTCATGCAATTATGAGAAAAAATTATGGTTGTACTCACTTTATTGTAGGGCGTGATCATGCTGGTGTAGGTAATTATTATGGTACTTATGATGCACATTATATTTTTGATGAGTTTGACCCAATAGCACTAGCAATTACTCCAATGTTTTTTGATCATAGTTTCTTCTGTAAACGTTGTGGTGCAATGGCTTCTGCTAAGACCTGTCCACATACTAGCGCTGATCATGTGTTTTTAAGTGGAACAAAAGTTCGTGATATGCTTCAAAGAGGTGAAATTCCCCCAGTAGAATTTACTCGTCCAGAAGTAGCACAAATTCTTATTGATTCAATGAAACAATAATGTATGTGGGGCGAACCAAGGTGTTCGCCCTTTGTTCTAAAGTTTAGGAGAAAATAATTAAATGTTAACGGATAAGAAGATTGCAGTTATTGGTTTAGGCACTATGGGACATGCAGTAGTTAATGGTTTATTGCGTTCTCAAACAGTTAATCCTGATCAAATATGCGCTACAGTGCGAACAAAACCTAGAGCAGAAAAAGTAGCTAAAGATTTAGGAATTAAATGCTCAACAGATAATGTGGCTGCGGTAAGTGGAGCAGATATAGTATTACTTTGTGTAAAACCAAAAGATATTGAAAAAGTATCAGAAAATTTAACTAAAAAAGGTGCACTCAAAAATAACCCTTTAGTAATTTCTATTGCTGCTGGAACTAGCACTGGATTTATTGAAAGTATTATTGGACATGACTGCCCTGTACTTAGAGCAATGCCTAATACCCCTTGTTTTATTGGTAAAGGAATGACTGTAGTTTCAAAAGGCTTACAAGCTAAAGATGAGCATGTTGCTTTGGCAAAAGACATTTTTTCTACTATGGGACGCTTTGCAGAGCTTGAAGAAAAGCATATGGATACAGTAACAGGACTTTCTGCTAGTGGGCCAGCCTTTATTTATATCATTATTGAAGCTTTAGCTGATGGTGGAGTAATGAGAGGATTACCACGTAATATAGCTACAGAATTAGTTGCTCAAATGACTTTAGGAGCGGCTGAAATGGTTTTAACTACAGGAAAACACCCCGCATCATTAAAAGATGAAGTAACTACACCAGCCGGATGTACAATAGCAGGAATTCTTGCATTAGAAGATGGGCGAATTCGTTCTGTTTTAGCTCGTGGGGTAGAAACAGCAGCTAGAGTTGCAGGTGAGCTAGGTAGATAAAAACCACCTAATAGATGCTGTCTATTAGTAATATAAAGTTATAGCAAAGACATGAATAAATTAGATGAATCAATACAAACCCGTATAACTAGCGCTCAGCGAATAGTAATAAAAGTTGGTACCAACGTAATTATGCGGGAAGATGGAGCAGTTGCATTAGGACGTATTTATAATTTAATTGAATCAGTAGCAAATTTACGTAAACAAGGTAAAGAGGTTTTACTGGTTTCTTCTGGAGCAGTTGGTTTAGGAGCACAGCGCTTAAAATTAGATAAAAAACCTAAACAATTAAATCTTAAGCAAGCTTGTGCTGCCATTGGCCAAGGCCGTTTAATGGCAATCTATGAAGATGCTTTTGATAAATTAGGTGTAATTGTTGCACAAGTCTTATTAACTGAAGATGATTTTACTAACCGGTTTCGTTATATTAATTTACAAGCTACTTTAACAAAACTGCTTGAACTAGGAATAGTGCCTATTATTAATGAAAACGATACTGTATCTACATTAGAGCTAGAAAGAAGTTTATCAGAAGACCTTAAAACTCATACGCCAGTTTTTGGTGATAATGATAAGCTTTCAGCTTTAGTTATGAGTAAAATTTTAGCTGATTTGCTAATTATTATTTCAGATGTAGATGGTTTATATACTAGTAACCCTAAAAAAGATAAAACTGCAAAATTAATTCCTGTTGTCGCCAATATTACGGCTGAAATAGAAAGCATTGCTGAAGGAGCAAGTGATAGAGGGCGCGGTGGTATGAAAACCAAAGTAGAAGCAGCAAAGATTGCAGTAAATTCTGGTGGGTTAGCAATAATTGCTAGTGGCAAAATTCTAGGAGTACTAGATCATATTTTTGCTGGTCAAGCAATTGGTACAGTGTTTTTACCTGTTACCCAACTTTCTAGCAAAAAACGTTGGATTGCTTATGCTTCAACACTTTCAGGGACTTTAGTAATTAACCAAGGGGCTAAATCAGCGCTCTTAAACAAAAAAGCGTCTCTTTTACCAGCAGGAGTTGTTAAATTAGAAGGAAATTTTGAGCGGGGTGAAGTAGTAAGTATTAGTGATGAGATTGGAGTAGAGTTTGCTCGTGGGATTGTTAATTACTCTAGCCAAGAAGCAACAAAATTAATAGGTATACATTCAGATAATATTGAATTCTTAGTAGACCAAAAAAAACATGATGCTTTGGTTACTCGTGACAACATAGTGATATTAAAGTAGTAGCAAACAAATCTGTTTGCCCTTCTTAAGATTTTATAAGGAAGTAAAACTTAATGACTAGCCCTAATATGGTAAATGAAGAAATTTATATTATTGCTAAAGCAGCCAAAGCAGCTTCTAGGCGTTTATCTGTTGCAAGTACAGAACTAAAAAACCAAGTGTTATTTGCAATTGCAAGTGAGTTAGAAAATTGCCAAGAGCAAATACTAGCAGCCAACGCCGAAGATCAACAAAATGCCTTACCTTTAGTAAATAATGGACAAATGGCTAAACCCTTATTTGACCGACTTAAATTAGATAAAGTAAAGCTAGCAAGTATGATTGCTGGGGTTAGGGCTGTAGCAGACTTAGCTGATCCTATTGGGCAAGTACTTAATAAAACTTTATTAGATGATGGGTTAGAGCTACATAAAGTAAGTTGTCCATTAGGAGTACTAGCAATTATTTTTGAATCACGTCCAGATGCAGTTACTCAAATTAGTGCTTTAGCCTTAAAATCTGGTAATGCTGTAATCCTTAAAGGTGGGCGAGAAGCAGCACAATCAAATGCAATATTAGTTAAAGCTATAAAAACAGCACTATCTAAATTTCCACAAATCCCCACAGATTCAGTTTCTTTAGTGGCTGAACGTGAACAAATTAATGCCCTACTTTCACTAGATGCTTATGTAGATTTAGTAATACCTCGTGGCTCAAATGAATTAGTTCGTTATATTCAAACTCATACACGTATTCCTGTATTAGGTCATGCTGAAGGGCTTTGTCATATTTATGTTGATAAAATGGCAGATTTAAACATGGCTAGAGAAATAATTCATGATGCAAAATTAGATTATCCAGCAGCATGCAATTCAGTAGAGACAGTATTAGTACATAAAGATATTGCAAAGCAATTTTTACCAGAACTATTAAGCAAGCTAGAAAATTCAGGAGTGGAGTTAAGAGGCTGTGAGCTTACTCAAAGTCTAAGTGCTAATTCTATAGTAAAGCTTGCAGAAGCCGAAGATTGGAAGACAGAATATTGTGCACCAATTTTATCTATAAAAATAGTTAATAGTTTGGATGATGCAATAGATCATATCAATACTTTTGGTTCTGGACATACAGATTCAATTATTACTGAAGATAATCAAAGAGCAGAAATTTTCCTTAATAGTGTTGATGCCGCAGGTGTTTATCATAATGCCTCTACTCGTTTTGCTGATGGGTTTCGCTATGGTTTTGGGGCAGAAGTGGGTATAAGTACTTCTAAACTTCATGCTCGTGGGCCAGTAGGTCTAGAAGGTTTAGTTTCTTATAAATATAAGCTTTATGGTTCTGGGCAAGTAGTAAAAACCTATAATGGTGCTAATGCAAAATGCTTTAAGCATCAAAAACTAACAAATTAAAGGGTAAATAATTTATAGGATTTACCCTTTAATTTAAACTCAATACCTTAATTACAACCAATCTTGGGGTTGATAATAGGCTGTTGCGGCCTCTTCTCTGCTACCAGGTTCAGGTTTATAGTCATAATCCCAACGAACTAAATTTGGAAGAGACATTAAAATAGATTCTATTCGTCCTTTAGTTTCTAGGCCAAAGATTGTACCTCGGTCATAAACCAAATTAAATTCTACATAACGACCACGGCGAATTAATTGAAAGTGTCGTTCACGTTCACCAAAATTTTCATTTCTACGTCTTTCTACAACAGGCACATAAGCTTCTAGGAAAGCATGTCCAGCATCTTGTACAAATTTAAATGTTTTTTCTAAATCATCTTTTAAGTAATCAAAAAATATCCCGCCTGATCCTCTCATTTCATCACGATGACGAATAGTAAAATATTCATCACACCATTTTTTAAACTTAGGGTAATAATTATCATCATGTTTATCACATGCATTTTTTAATACTTGATGGAAATGAACTATATCTTCGCGGTAAGGGTAATAAGGGGTAATATCTGCTCCCCCACCAAACCAAGCCTTATTATCTGTTTCAAAATAGCGAAAGTTGGCATGAGTGGTTGGAATCATAGGATTATGAGGGTGTAAAACCAAGGAAGTCCCTGTAGCAAAAAAATTTGTTTTACCTTCTAAGTTTAATTTTTTACCTAAGTTTTCTGGCATTTCTCCATAAACTGCAGAAAAATTTACTCCTGCTTTTTCAAATATTGCTCCACCTGTCATTACTCGGGTTCTACCACCACCGCCACCTTCACGAAGCCAATCATCTTGATGAAATTTAGCTAGGCCATCACATTTTTCTAGGCCATCACAGATTTTATCTTGTAAATCAGTAAAAAACTTTGCAGCACGATCTTTTAGTAATTCCATTGTCCACCCCTAGAAATATAAATAACTACTTTAATTAATCTAAGTTGTTTTACAAGCTATTAATAAGGTAAATAGAGCCGAAAAACTGAGCCTTTGTCAATAATAGAGTCAACTTCTACACGCCCTTTATGAGCACGTAAAATTCGTCTTACTGCTGCAAGGCCAAGTCCAGTACCATCAGCTTTAGTACTAAAAAATGGGTTAAAAATTTTCTTTAAATTTTCTGGTGGTATCCCTTTACCATTATCTTTTACCTCTACAATTGCTTCATGATGAAACCCATCTTTTATACTATGAGACAGACTTATTGTAACTTGTCCTTTTTGATCAATTGCTTCAATTGCATTAAGTATTAAGTTAAGTATTGCATCTTCTATTTGTGCAGCATCAATAGGAATAACCATAGGATCAAGATGAGGTAAATAAATAATTTCTATTTTACTAGTACCATTATTGTTAGTTGCAGCAATTTGATCTTGAGCAAGTATAACAGCAGCCTTAGCCACTTTAGCTAAAGAGGTTGGGGCTAATTTCATAGCACGTAAGCGAGAGCGTTCAAGTAAACTTCTTATTGCAGCATCAATTCGCCAGACTTCTTGACGAGCATTTTCTAAAACCAGTCTATCAGGATCATTTTTCCCACGTCTTTCAATAAGAATATCCATGGCTCCTTGAATACCTGCTAAAGGGTTACGAATCTCATGAGCTAAACCAGCAACAAGCTCTCCAATTAAAGCTAGTTGTTCAGCTCTAGCCATTTCTCTCTCTCGTTGAATTAAATTTGTAATATCACGAATTACCATCAAATAACCTGAAACTTTATCAAAACAATCATAAATTGGGGAAACTCTTATACGTAAGCGTTGCCCTGTACTTGAGCTAAATACTTCTTCTTTTTGTTCTTTTTTATCATGATAGTTTAAGTTACTACATAATTTTGGCATTATTACTAAACTAGATTCAGAAAAAATTTCTGTACAAGTTCTATTTATAATTTGTTGTTTTGTTAATCCAAGTAGCTTAGCAAAAGCACCATTAATATAAATAATTTGTCTTTCTAGGTTTTCTACACATACCCCATCTTCCATTGCCTCAACAAGTCTTTCTATACCTAAATCAGTATCAGGCAAGGTTTGTACTAAATTAAGTTTTATGCTTTCTTGATCCATTATTTTGTCTCAACCGTAATGCCTTCTAGTTTCTTCAGTCGGTAGCGTAATTGATCCCGAGAAATTCCTAGTAACTCTGCGGCACGTGTTTGATTATTATTACTGTATTCCATAGCCTGTTGTACTAAAGATAACTCAACTTCTTCTAAAGCAATTCCTGTAACAGGCAAATGGAACAAATGAGGGCTGTTTGGATTAGGGGTATTATTAGTTTCTACACTATGAGTATGTTCTGGCATCAGTCCCCTAGGCAGATATTTGGAGGTAATCAAGTCGCCATCTTCTAAAATCATGGCTCTCTCAATACAATTACGTAATTCACGAACATTACCAGGCCATTTATAACCACGAAAAATTTTTTCTACCTCAGGAGTTAAACCTTTAATATTTCTACGTAATCGCTCATTAAAGATATCAATATAATAACTAGCTAGAGATAAAACATCTTCAATTCTCTCTCTTAAAGGTGCAATATCAATTTGAATAACTGATAAACGATAATAAAGGTCTAAACGAAACTTATTATGTTCGCTCTCTGTTCTAAGATCTCGATTTGAAGCAGCAATCACTCGTACATTAAGAGGCAAATCTTTAAGCCCTCCAACACGGCGAAAAGCTCCTTCTTCTAATACACGTAGTAGTTTAGCTTGTAAACTAAGTTCAATTTCTCCTATTTCATCTAAAAAAATTGTTCCTCCTTCTGCTTGTTCAAAAAGTCCTTCTTTACGAGCTTTTGCATCTGTAAAAGCCCCTTTTTCATAACCAAAAAGCTCACTTTCAATTAAATTAGCTGGTAAAGTAGCGCAATTTATTGCTACAAAAGGAGATTCTGCCCTATATGAACCATAATGGATTGCTTTAGCAATTAAGTCTTTTCCTGTTCCACTCTCACCTTGTAAAAGTACTGAAGAGGCTTCGCTTTCAGCTACTTTACGAGCTAAAGCTAAAGTTTCAAGCATTGCAGAAGATTTTCCAACTATTTGATCAAAACTAAATTGTTTTGCTCTTTCTTTGCGTACTTGAAAAACTTCTTTGCGAAGCTGATGTGTTTCCAAACCATTACGTAAAGTAACTTGTAATTCATTTAGATTAATAGGCTTACTAATAAAATCATAAGCTCCACCACGTAGTGCAGCAATGGTATCATCTACCATTACATTAGCTGTAATCATAATTATTAGTGCTTGAGGATGTCGTCTTTTAATTTCACGTAATACATCTAATCCTGAGCCATCAGGTAAATTAATATCTAATAAAACAGCAGAGGGTTGCTCTAATTCAAAAGACGCTAAAGCTTCGCTAACTGTCTCAGCTTCTACACAGTTATAACCCCAGCCTCTAAGCGCTTCTCTTAGTGTCCAACGAATCATTTGTTCATCATCAACAATTAAAATTTTTTCTTTTGGCATAATATAGCTATTTATCCTAATTAATAATTTTTAATATAGAATGAAATTTGCTCTCTTAAACTCCTTGAGCAAATTGTGTTCCTGATAATATTAGGCTTTCTATTAAGGAAAACACTAACTTAGTAACGATATTTTACACTGATAATTAATTTTTTGGGAGTTTTTCGCAATAGTGGTGGGAAATTTCTCACAAGGAATTTATTTAGCTTAGTTAAATAGCATAACAAATCTAGAAGGAATTATTTAATAGTAGATAAACACTAGTGATGAAATCTTACTTTATTAAATTTTATTAAAAAGAAGCTCTTTAAAAAAAAAGTGCACCACAGACTTGCAGGGAGCAATACCCATCTGTGGTGTAAAACTTAGCGCTGTTAGCTAGGTGAAAGAGTATTGGCCCCCGCCATACTCTTGCCTTCCTATAGAGCAATGCTTGTGCCATAGATCTATTTTTTTATTTATAAAAGCAATAATTTTAAAATATATTTTCTATATATAACTAAACACTATATTTATAGTTATTTTATTTATTCTTATAATATTTTATTTTGATTAACTAATAGCTAAGAAAGTTTTTATTTTGATCTAAATGAGGAATTTTCCACGATTATCTGAGGTTTTTTGCTCACTGATTAAGTAAATAGTTAAAAGTATTAAGAGTAATTTCTGATAAGTTTTTTACTACATAGTTTGCAGATAAAGTTTTATGTGAAGACAACACTCCAATGCTTTTCATGCCTGCTAATTGGGCTGCTTCTATTCCTGCGGCTGAATCTTCAACAACAATACAGTTTTGAGGTTTTACTTTTAGTCTATCTGCAGCTAATAAAAAGACTTCTGGGTTAGGTTTGCTTTCTTTAACAGCTTCAGCAGACACCCAAGTATCAAAGTGATTCTCTAAGTTTAAAACCCCTAGAATAAGTTCTACATCTTGAGAGGATGCAGAAGTAGCTAATGCCTGTAACCATTGATTAAGTTTTAATCCCATTAAAAGGGCTTTTGCATTGGGGACAAGTTCAATTTTATGATTGCGGATAATTTCCCGATAACAAGATTGTTTATTAGCAACAATTCTTTGTGCTTCAGCTAAAGGTAGGTCTTCACGACAATAAGTATAAATAGCTGTCTCGCTACGTTGGCCAAAACAAGAAATAAATTTTTCTCTAGAAAGAATATATCCTTCTTTTTCTATGGTTTCTTGCCAAGCTCGCCAATGATAATCTGTTGAATCTATTAAAGTACCGTCTAAATCCCATAATACGGCTTGATTGGAGTTCATTTTTAAGCAATTCCTAAAGCTAGAATTTTATTACTATATATTATTTTTTGGATATTTATTATTTTCTATGTGGGTTTAATCCCCTGCTAGTTGGAGACGAGTAGCAACCGGTAGTTTAATTTGAAATTGAGTACCTTGACCTGGTTTACTCTCTACAAAAATTCTTCCCTTATGTTCTTGGATAATACCATAGCTAACTGCAAGCCCTAAACCAGTACCTTGCCCAACACCTTTAGTAGTAAAAAATGGATCATAGATTTTAGCTATATTTTCTGGTGCAATTCCAACTCCTGTATCACTAATTTCTATTAAAATAGCTGTCTCACGGTATTGAGTACGAATAGTTAAGGTTCCTCCTTGTGGCATTGCATCACGAGCATTAATTAAAAGATTCATAAACACTTGCTGTAGTTTAGTAGCATTGCCAACAGTATTAGGAAGATTATCACCATAAAGGCGCTCAAGTTTTATTTGAGTATTACGTAATTGTGGCTCTAATAATTGAATAGTGTCATCTAAAACCCTATGAATATCTAATTCAGCAAATTCAACATTGCCAGTACGGGAAAAGTTTAGCAAATTATTAACAATTTCTGAGGCTCGTAGGGTTTGCCGTTTAATTTTTTCTAAAACCAAATGCTTAGGATCAATAGCTGGTGTTTGAGTTAATAGCATTTGAGTATAACTAGAAATACCTGTTAAAGGGGTATTTACCTCATGTGCCACACCAGCAGCTAATAAACCAATGGAAGAAAGCTTATCAGTAGCTCTAAGCTGTTCCTCTAGTCTTACTCGATCAGTAATATCCTCAATTAAAATCAGTGATCCAGCTAAACGCGCTTCTTTAGTTTCCAGTGGTGAAAGTGAAAGATTAACTACTAATTCTCGACCATCTCTAGAAGTAGTTTTATAGTGATAAACATTATGAGTACTATCTAACTGCCAACTTAAACTACCAGTAGCATTATGGATTGTAGTAATTAAATCTTTATCAAAAATTTTATCTATTGGGTTTTCTACTGCATCTCTACGACTAATTGCTAGTAACTCTTCAAGTGCACTATTCCAATTAGTAATATAGCCTTCTTTATCAACAGAAAGTAGACCAATATTAATACTCTCAATAATATTTTCACTAAAGTCTTTTAATTTAGCTAAAGCAAATGCTTTTTCTTTTTCAGAACGGTAAAGTAAGCTATTTTCAATAGCTACAGCAACATAACCTGAAAGCCCACGTACTAGCTCAATATCTTCTGATGTAAGAATGCTTCCTTCAATAGTTTTACCAAGACCAATAATAGCAATTAATCTATCCCTAACATAACAAGGGATATAGTAGTCTAACAATCGTCGGTTAACATCTTCTGCTCCAGGTATTTGTTCAGCTAAAATATAACCACGTCCATGTTTACTTTCTAAAGCTAGCTTAATTATTTCTGGTGATAAAACAGGATCTATTGGTAAGTTTGCACTATAAGCAACATGAAATTTATTACTAGCTTCTTGCTCTATAAAAATTGCTAAGCGGTTAACATCAAGCATTTCGCCTAGTCTTCTAGTTAAAGAACTTAAAAGCTCTGTCATTTCTGTAGTTGATGAGAGAGTACGACCAAACTCTGCTAAACCTCGGCGGTTATCATAGCGTTCACCAAAAAAGAGTCTATCAACCCGTTCTTGTAACCAGTTCTTTATTGGAGCAAAAAGCATTGCAGCTAAAGACATTACAGTTACTTGTAAAGCAACTGTAGCATTTTGGCTAATAGAAGGAACTAATTCATGTACCCATTGGCCTGCTTTTACTACCCCTAACATAAAAATTACTACTACTGAAACTGTGGCTAAAACATAAGTCATACTACGGCGCAAAATAATATCTACATCCATTAACCTATAACGAACGATTGAATAACCAAAAGAAATAGGAAGTAAAATTGATGCACCTGTAGCAAAAGCTTGTTGTAAAGGAGAGATTTCTTTTCCTAATAAATAGGGATAGGCATAGAAAATAGTAAAAGGAATTGCATTAAGCGAAAGTCCCCAAACTACCCATTTTAATTGTTGGCGTAGTATTGAAGCTCTAGTTTGTAGAAAAGTAATTAAAAGTAGAGCGCTACTAACAAGTAAAGATATAGTAAAATGTAGTGTCTCGCTTTTTCTAATCCAAGGTTCCCAACTAAGTAAACTTAAATTATATTGACCACCAAATAGTACGATAACACGAAAAGTAATTAGTAATAATCCAGGTAAATAAACTAATGAAGTAAGCCATTGTTTTTCAGTAATAAATTTACGTCTAAAAGGGAAATTTAAGCAGAAATGAAAAAGTAAGGGTGCTAGTAATAAAAAGGAAGTAGTATCAGCTAAAAAGACTATTTTATCTAGAGTATTAAAAGAACCACTACTACTAAGGCAATATGTAGTAAAAGTCAGTAAACAAATTGCATAGAAATGTAGTACATAGGGGGCACCATTTTGTTTAGCAAGTACATAAAGACCAACTAGAAGGAAAATTGACCCAACTATAGCTAGATATATTTGTAAAGGTAAGCGAGACGGTTCTGATTCAATTTTATTTAAGTCTGCATCCCAAAGACCTGTCTCTCCAGCAATCTTACGTTCAATGGTGTAAGTTATTGCCCCTCCAATAGGGACTTTTTCATCTAAAATAAAAAATATATCCCGAGCGCTTTCTATTTTGTAGTAATTTTTTCCTTCATCAAAACTAACCCAACGCAATAAGTCCCCTCGGACAATACCAGCACGGTCAGCCGATGAGCTAGTGCGTACTAAATCAGCTTTTATTCCTTCGCTTGTGTCTACCCAAACAACTCCATCATCAGGAAGGGGTTTTTGATTAAGCCGCTCATTGATATTGACAAGCCCCAAAAGGATGATCCCAATAGTTAGGAGCAACACTAGCATTTCTTTGGTTTTTGTCGCGATATTAAACATAAAAATTGTTGGTAAAAGGTATTAAAACATCAGATCAATAAAAGCAAGTTATATTCCGTAAAAAATAAATCTATAACTTATTGAAAAATAAGAGGACAATAAAAATTCTACAAAAAATAAATCCATTTTTTTGCAGTTAATCCATGATTTTGTAGTAGAGGCAAACCAAATGTTTGCCCTTGATTAGAATCTGACGGAGAAGCCTCCACGAATAGTACGCCAATATTGATTAATTGCTACTTTTGTTTGTCTATCCCCTAACTTTAGGTCTAGTAAGTTACGAGCATCTAATGTTGCTTCCCAACGACCAGGAACAAAATCAAACATTGGCACTGCTTGAGTTAAGTAAATACTAAAATTAGGATCAAGCATTCGCATTTGTTTTTGGAAAGGATCTATAGCTAATAAAGCATTTGGGCTTGCTAAACGTACAACAGCAGAAACCTTTGTACCAGTGCTTAATAATTGAGCATTTACTTTGCCAGTGAAAACATGAAAATACCCAACTGAAATCATTGGTTGTTCTGTAGAGGAAAAATTTAACTCCTGCCCTTGCCCAAAAGAATATCCAACCATAGTAGAAATATTACTAGTTATTGGTTGAGAAAATATAACTCTAACTCCTTTGGCTTCTCCTGATTGAGAAATAGGATTAAGAGTAAAGCTATTATCCGACTCTAGATTTTCAGTATTATCCCCTGAGAGTAAAGGAATGGTACGATTAGAAACTTTATCCCAAAACAGGGCTGTTTCTATACGAGAACGGTTCTTAAATGTATGGCTATAGCCAACTTCATAACGCTGACTATTTTCTAATGTTGGTTCAGGAACCAAACTAATTAATTCTACAGGGCCTTTAAAATCAACCTTTGTTGTCTCAAATTCTGTACTACTTTCAATATCTGCACCATCAGGCGAATAAATAGCAGCAAAAAGCTGATCATTTGGGCTAACTTGTAAATCTAAGCTTATTTTAGGGGCAAAATGGTTTGATTGTTTTGCACCATCAAAATGAGAATAATCAAACCCATAAACAATTACTACAGGGCCTGAAACCCGCCATTTATCTATAGCTCTAATAGTATATTGGTTAATATCTCTACTAATTGGTTTTGTAGCTGTAGGTGAGATAGTTGGGAGTTGACCATAACCAATTGCTAATTCTACTGAGTGGTTTTCATTGTGAGATAATGAAGCCTGAACATCTAGTCTTTGAGGGCTATTAACAGCCAAGCCTGTTTGACCTGCAATAACTAGCTCTATATCTTCATTTAACATTTGAGATAAAGCAAAATTTAAGTTAGTAGAATTAATAGGAAAAGGACGAGAAGAAAAAGACTTAGAAGAAGTAAGATTTACAAAACCATGTGCTTCGCGAATAAAAGGTTTTTTTTCTGCTATATAATCTTCTTCGCGTAGTTGATAAATTGTCCGATGGCGTCTTAGAACATATTTATAACTATCTGCTTGTTGTTCTGCTGTAAGTAAAGAACTAGCTTTTTGTAATTTCAGGTTAAAAATAGTGTTTTGTGAAGGTGTTACATTGGCCTGACTTACTTCTATTGGTTTATACCCACTAGCAATTGCTTGTAGCTTGTAATTTCCTGGAGAAAGGTTAGTAGCTAGAAAACGACCATTTTTATCTGTAGTGGTCTTTAATACTGCTTCTTCTTCAATATTATTAAAGATACGAACCACCGCGCCAACTAAAGGCCGATCTTCATTGTCTTTTACTGTACCAGAAATAGTTCCTGACATAGGATTAGCGTTAACAATTGTTCCCATCATAATTACAGCAGCAGGAACTAAAAATAATGGCCATTGACTAAACGGTTTCATAACAGTTTCTCACTAAGCTTAGAAATTACCGGGTTATCGAAAACAACCACCTCAAAACTAAATATTTGCTCATACTTAAGTTATTGTAAATATTGAGATAGATGTCTCAAGCTGTGACGAATAGAAAAATTTTAACATACGATTTTAAGCTGTCAAGCAAAGGATAAAATATCCTTAAGCTATTAGGTAAAAGATAACTAACTAAAAAAATTACTTAAGCTAATTTATAGTTCTAAATTTATATTTTAATAGCCTTTTATAATCTATTTGTTTTTTCTCTCTGCTATTATCATTGACCAAAGGGTCAGTTTCAGAGTAAATTTCTTGGCAAATCCAATCAAAACCAATATAGATTTATTAAAAGTTATCTTTTATAAATAAGATAGCTTAGGTGAGTTTGATGAAACAGTTAATTATCGCAATAGATGGGCCTTCTGGGGCTGGTAAAAGCACCGCAGGTAAAGCATTAGCTAATAAACTTGGTTATTTATATATTGATACAGGTGCAATGTATCGTGCTGCTGCATTGGAAGTACTAAGTGAAAAAATTCCTTTAAGTGAAGAAACAAAGATTATAGAGCTAGTAAAGCAAAGCAATATTTTTCTTCAAGGTGGGCCTTATGCTTTACATGTTTTTCTTAATGGACAAGAAGTAACCGAACAAATTCGCACAGCAGAAGTTAGCCAAGCGGCTTCAATCATTTCTGCTATAAGTGGTGTACGTCAAGCCTTAGTAGAACGTCAAAGAGAAATGGGTAAAAATGGCGGAGTAGTATTAGATGGACGTGATATTGGTACACATGTTTTCCCAAATGCAGATATAAAATTTTTCCTTGTAGCAGATGTTTATGAACGTGCTAGACGACGTAACTTAGAAGAAGTAAGCCGTGGCGAAACTCTAAGTTTAGAGCAAACTCTAAAAGAAATAGAAGAACGTGATGAACGTGATAGCCAAAGAACTTATGCTCCTTTACGTCCAGCAATAGATTCTATACAACTTGATACTTCAGAACTATCACCTACAGGTGTAATAGAAAAAATGGTAGAGCATATTGAAGAAAAACTAAATTTATTAGCTAAACCCTTAGCAACAAATTAGGATAAGCAGTTTAGGAAACATTATAGGAAATATTAAATGTTTACTGGAATAATTGAAGAAGTGGGTAAAATTCAAGCCACTCAAATTCATAGCCAAGGTGGTAAAATTACCATACTAGCTGAGCATATTATTAATGATATTAAGCTAGGTGATAGTGTAGCTATAAATGGTGTTTGCCTAACAGTAACTGAGTTTAACAACAAAAGCCTAAGTTTTGATGTATCCAAAGAAACACTTAATCATACTACCTTGGGTTACTTAAAAGGTGGCAAGTCAGTAAACCTAGAAAGAGCATTAAGACCTAGTGACCGATTAGGCGGCCATATAGTTCAGGGACATGTTGATACTACAGGAGAATTTTTAACTCGCCAGCAAGTTGGGGAAAGTTTTATAATGCGTTTTTCTTTTCCTAAAGAGATTGCACATTATATTTGTAAAAAAGGCTCTATTGCTATTGAAGGTATTAGCTTAACTGTTGCTAATCTAGCATCAAATTGGTTTGAAGTTGCTGTTATTCCTCATACAGTAAAGATGACAACTTTAAGTGTTTTATCTTCAGGAGATAAAGTTAATCTAGAAGTTGATATTGTAGCTAAATATGTAGAGCGTTTGTTAACAACAGAAAATGTGTCAAAAACAGAAAAAACTTCATTAACTATGGAAAAACTAAAAAATTTAGGATACTAAATTTTTGTCTTAAACATATTTATTAAATTTAACAAAAGTGTTAATAAACATACTCGTTATTTTAATAGTACTATAAACCTTGGAGGCAATTTATTATGGCAAATATTCCCGAAATTTTTGAATCAATGAAAAACGCTTATAATGCAGGTGCTATTGATGAAGATCGTAGCTATTATTTTTCCCTAGATGATTACAAATACACTGTAACCTTTGCAAAAGGAAAAATTAAAGTTGAAGAAGGTAAAACTGTTGATGAAGCAGATTGTGTCTTAAAAACATCTGCTGATATGTTTGCTAAAATATGGGGTGGTTATAAACCAGGTATGATGGACTTTATGAGCGGTAAGATTAAAACTAATAACCCTACCCTGCTACAAGAATTTGGTGGAGCTTTCACAAAATAATAGTAAGAATAATATTTTGTAGAACTAAAAAGGCACGGAACTAATAATATTTTATTAGTTAAACCGTGCCTTTGTTGTCTATTATTAAAATAAAAGTTTATAGAGGATATATGTTTTCTTCTCGCACACCCTCACAATTATTAGCAAATAAATTAACTTTAATTACTGAGCAAAAAAAATTAGACCAAGAAGTAATTTTAGATCTAACTCAGTCAAACCCAACTTCTATTGATATTAATTATCCTGAACAAGAAATTTTATCAGCCCTTGCTAATCCTAAAGCCTTGCTTTATCAACCTGATCCAAAAGGCTTACTTAGTGCACGTACTGCAATTGTTAATTACTACCAATTAAAACAAATAGCTGTAAATGTAGAAAATATATTTCTTACTGCTAGCACTAGCGAAGCTTATACCTTGCTTTTTAAGCTACTTGTAAATCCTGGCGAAAGTGTACTAGTCCCAGTTCCCTCTTATCCGCTCTTTGAACATTTAGCCCAAGTAGAAGGAGTTAAATCTATTAGCTACCCATTATATTTTGATGGTGGCTGGCATATTGATTTTCATGTCCTTAAAAACGTTTGTAGAAAAGACACTCGTGCAATCATTATAGTTAACCCTAATAACCCTACTGGCTCTTTCCTAAAACAAAGAGAGCTAACTGAGTTAATTACCTTTTGTAAAGACAATCACTTAGCTTTGATTTCTGATGAAGTATTTTGTGATTATACCCATTATGATGATAGTCAAAGAGTTAACAGTATTGCAGAAGTTAATGAGATCTTAACCTTTAGCCTAAATGGTTTATCTAAAGCTGCTGGATTGCCACAATTAAAATTAGGTTGGATTGTTATTAATGGCCAAGGGGAAGTTTTCCAAGAAGCTTATAATAGATTAGAGTTTATTACTGATCTTTTTCTTTCTGTTAGTAGCCCTGTGCAACATGCTTTACCTACATTACTAACTCTAATGCCAACAATAAAAGACCAAATTCTACAAAGAGTATTACAGAACTATAATTGGCTAAAAGAACAAATAAAGAGCGAAAGCGTTTGCAGTTTATTACCAGTTGAGGCCGGCTGGTATGGGATTTTACAAGTTCCTAAAATAATGAGTGAGGAAGAATTGCTAGTAGAGTTACTAGTAAAAGATAATTTGGTTGTTCATCCAGGATACTTTTTTGATTTGCAAATGGATGGATATTTAGTAGTAAGCTTAATTACTAGACCTGAAATTTTTCAAACAGGGGTTAACCGTTTGTTAAATAGAATAGATAAATTAGTCCATTTATGTTAAGGGTAACTATATGCATTTATTACTTTTACTATTTCTAGGATTAAATCTTACTTTTGGACAAGCTCAAAACAACCCTGAGCATCTAGCTAAAACCTTAGTATTAAATTATGAAGACTTTGGCCCACAAGCCTTAGCTTATGAGCTAATTGGTTATGAGTTTTATCAATGGAATGGTCATGGCTCTAGTGACCCTAATGAAAAAGACGTAATCTTTGTAGTAGTTTATAAAAATACCAGCTTAAAAAAAGTAAAAGCCAAGTATCCTGTAATTAAAAATAAAAGCGATTATCGTTATATTGAATATAACAAGGCAATAAAGTTTATTGATAGCAAAATAGCTGAATGGGAAAATATAAAAATTAAAAAAATGGATCCTGAGTCTTTTAAGCTCTATGAAAAATTAACTGAGCAATATAAAGAAACAAGGCAAAAAATACTTAAAGCCTTAGACGAAAAAAATACGCTAATAAAGTAATTAAACCTACTAGGTAAAAACATATAAGTTACTTAAGATTTTCCTTATCTTCTACTCTTATTTTTTACTAATGATAAGTGCCCTTGCCAGCCAATTCTCACTTATAACCCTTGATTTTCTATTATTACAAATTTATGACGGAAATCGCCAAAATAAACCAAGCTAAGGCATTAAAGATGCATTAATTTTTATTAATTTGCTGTGGTTATGAACCAATCTCATGAAGAAAGTGAGAGCCTCCAATGAAAGCCACATTTTTAAATAACCGCTTTAGTCCTTTTTCTTTCTTGGCACTCTTGATTGTGCTGCTACTATCTGTCAGTCAGATTTTGTTAGAACCAAAACCTGTTCACAGCCAGAGTAAAGATACTGAAAGAATGGGAAATGCCACATTAGTTTGGAAAATGACTGTTACTGGTACAAGTCAGCAAATAGAAGATCGCTCAAGTAACAATCTTAAGAACGTTACTGAGATTACAGAGAATATAACAGTAATAACAGAGGGATCGTTTAAGTTCAAGATAGATCAAGACGGTAACCACCGCACAAATGAGGAAATGACAACATCTGTTTCTGGTACTGGCGGTACAATCACCAAACATTACTATGAGCTTAAAGAAACTTGTGGTTTTCCTACAAAACTTGGCATAGGTAAGTACGAAGATACTTTTGAACGCTTTTATATCATTAAAGATAATCCTAAAGCCTGTCATTGGGCTGCTTATATTTATCCTAAAATTTTACTAGATAAAAAAGAGATTTATTACCAACTACAAGATGAACGTGGTGCTGAACCATGGTTAGCAGCACAATACACAATCGGAAACAAGCAATATGATGTGCATACCAATCCTTGTGGGGAAGTTGACAATTGGAGAAACGATGATTTTTATTATGGGGATACAGATACTATACCAGATAATGCGGCTGGTAAGGCACTAGCTTTTTGCCTGCAAGACGAAGCTTTTGTAAAACAGATTCAAGGTTATTTCCCAAAAAACCAAAATGACTTCTACACCGTCTCTAATACGGCCTTTTATGAGTGGACAGATAGTGGTGTGCTGACGGCTCCTAATGGTAAGTTTTCAGCAAAAGGGACGGTAAAACTTGAATACACTCTAACTTATGAAAATAACCCTTTAGGCTTAGAGGTAGTAATTATTCCTCCTGATGATTATGCTAAGTGGATACCTGAAAGCGGTAAGAATGAAGCGACCCAAGGCAATGGTATTGGGGTTAGTGCTGACTTAAGAGTAAAAGGTAGCCCTGATCTATCTCCTTTAGAGAAAGCAAAATTCATTTTTGAGCTAGTTGATACCTCACATGAAAAAGGGGTTTGCCTCAATGTGCCAAAGGAAGCTGATCCTGCTAATCCACCTGATATGAAATTTGATCCAAAAGAGAACCCTAATTTTACAATCACTAATGATGGTCAGACAGCAACCTCTAAAAAAAGTGATATCTCCGCCCATATTAATATTAGTAGCTTTGATTGGGGTGGACGTACTCGTTTACAGGTTACAGCAATTACAGATAAAGATAAGAAAAAGCTTATTGGTCATGTTGTAAATGGCGTTGAAAGAGAACTACTTATTCCAGAGGATAAAAATAATAATTTAATTGCTGATGCCTGGGAAAAAGAAAAAAATATTTTTGAAAAAAACCTGCCTTCAGAATGGAATGATATAGACCTACCATCAGGACAAGAAGCCCCTGGAGACGGGATTTCATTTTATGAAAGATATAGAGGTTTTGAGTTTGAGAGTACCTATAACCCAACTAACCCAAAACTCAAACATGAAAGACTAAAACCAGACCGTAAATATGTTTTTATTTACGATCCAGCAGATATAGTACTTTCTACAGCGGTTAACCCTGTTTCAAGAGATATGAACTTTATTCAAATATCAGGCTTTGTTGTTCGTTTCTTGGCTGAAGATCAATGGAGTGGCTCAGGTCTATTTAGTGATCATATGAGGATAGTAAATTTTAACTATGGAACGGCTCATATTGTCGATCAACATGGGTTAGAAATACACGCTAATTCAAAATCTGAAATAATTGATCCTATAAGCGGTATAAAAGAACCTAACTCATCAGAAAAGATAACTCTAGGAATAGCTTGGGATGACAATTCTTCTCCTCGCCCATTCCAAGATTCGCCTGCTAATGTTCATTTAATAGAAATATTTACCAGTAACATTGATGACTACCTTAATGATCTGCTTATCTACCATACACTTGGGATGCCTAAGTTTGAGGGGAAAGATTATAAAGATATGACTGCTGATGAACAAAAACAGGTAGAAGTAGAAGCAACCAAATATTACCAAACCCACAAAAATGAATATAATCAAGTTTTTCTCAAGCTAAAAGCTAGAACTACTTCTCATGAACTTGGTCATGGTTTAGGTGTCCACCATCATAAGCCAACCAAAGCAGGCTCAAAAGAATGTGTAATGAGATATTTTGAGGATCTAGTGGAGAAAGACCCTAATGACAGGTTTGAACTACGCAATCGTGTTTGGCCTGATAACTACTGTACTAAAACAGAAAATACTTGGAATAACAAAGGTTGTCGCCTTCAAATCAAAGCTACTGACAAAGGGAAAAAGTAAATTAGTAGAAAGGTTTGTACCCACTGGTATCAACTTAAGTAAGTCATTGAAAAATAAGAGAGTTCATTTTCTTAGCCATGTAGTGGCCTAATATCTGTAGCGTAGGACGTAAGTTTTATGTTATCAGTTAGTTAGAAATTATAGTCGCGTAGCGGCGAAAGAATAAATCAATAAAACAAATTTTTTCTATTTTAATCTTTCGTCGCTTTGCGACTTTAGAAAGAGCATTTTGCAAGAGATTAAATACTTTGTAAACTAAATAAACTGATATTTGATATCTTAAATTCTTAAGACCCTGAAAGGGTCTTTTACTATAGCCAAGGGTTGAATGCGCAGCGTTCAACCCTTGGTATTAAAAAGAATTTATTTATGCCATTATTTATCTTAAGAAAATACATTAAAACTTAGTTTACGGAGTATTTAACATATAGCGCTATTTAATTTACCCCTTAGGAATGCTCTTGGCTGCTGGTGCATCCTTCATTGGTAATGAATAACGGCGTATTCCATCAAATTTATAGAGTGCCCCTGCCACCGCTCCTGCTGTTGGTACAAGGCCGATTTCCCCTACACCTTTGGCACCAAATGGGCCTTGCGGGTCATGCTCTTCAACAAAGATCAACTCACATTCTGGCATGTCTTTAGCTCTAAGCAGTCCTAATGAACGGATATTGGTATTAGGTAGTTTACTATCTACTACTTTAAGCTCTTCACTTAAAGCATAGCCTAAACCCATATGGATAGAGCCTTCTATTTGCCCTTCTAATAATTTTGGATTAAGTACTTTACCAACATCATGTGCAGCAATTACTTTTTGAAGTTTGCCTTTATCGTCTAAAATCACAACTTGAGTAGCAAAACCATAAGAAAAGTGAGTAATTGTTTTTTCTACCTTGGCGTTTAAGGCCGTAGTGAAATCCACTACATGCTCGCCATAATATTCTTTTCCTACTAGCTCTTCTAAAGTATGAGTTTGTAGGTCTTCTTTAAGTTTTTGTGCAGCAATTCTAACAGCATTTCCACCAAGTGAAGTAGCCCTAGATGCTGTAGTCATACCACAATAAAGCGGTTTAGATGTATTGACTGCGGCTCGAACCCTACGAGGATCAATTCCAGTTTCTTCACATAAACATTGAATTAAAACTGTATAAAGCCCCTGCCCCATTTCGGTAAAGCCTTGGTTAATTGTTACTGTTGCATCTTTTTCTACTACAAGCATTACCCGACCATATTCAGGCATTCCATTACCTATACCAACATTTTTAATCCCACAGGCAATGCCTGCATATTTAGCATTTTGATAAGCATCTTTGACAGCTAAAAGAGTTTTCTTAAGCCCTACACTAGCTTCAAAAACTTGTCCTGTAGCAAAAGTATCACCAACATCAACAGCATTACGATAACGGATTTCCCATCCGTCCAAGCCAATTTTTTCTGCTAATTGGTCTAATGCACCTTCTAGAGCAAAAGCCGCTTGGTTAGCACCAAAACCCCGCATTGCTCCACAAGGAGGGTTGTTTGTATAAACGGCTAAAGCTTCAACATCAACATTATCAACACGATATGGCCCGCAAGAGTGACCAGCAGCACGCTCTAGTACTTTTGAGCCTACTGAGGCATAAGCCCCTTTATCACCAATCATTTTAGCTTTTACACCTAAAAGCTTTCCATCATTATCACAACCTACCCAATATTCCATCTTGATTGGGTGACGTTTAGGATGTAAACAAATACTTTCATCACGTGAAATAGTAATTTTTACTGGGCGATTGGTCATTAATGCTAGTAAAGCTGTTTGGCCTTGAATACTTAAGTCTTCTTTACCACCAAATGCGCCACCGTTTGAAACTAGGGTAACAGTAACTTTTTGTTCTGGAACACCTAGAAAAGAAGCTATTTGACGACGATCGTCATATATCCCTTGACCTTGGCTATAAACATGCATTGCGCCTTCATCTTGAGGAACAGCAATACAACTTTCTGGCTCAAGGAACGCATGTTCAATTAGTTGAGTTGACCAAGTATGATTAACTACATGAGGAGCATTTTTTAATGCTTCATCAGCATTACCTCGCGTAATCAATGAAGTAGAAAGTAGATTTCCTTTTTTATGTAGTTTAGGTGCATCAGGTGCAAGTGCCGCTTCAGGAGAGCTTACAGGCTGTAAGACTTCATAACGAACATCTATTAATTCTAGCGCTTTACGGGCTAGTTTTGGTGTAGTAGCAGCAACAGCAGCAATTACATCACCTACAAAACGAGTTTCTTCACCTTCTGCAACAAAAAGCGGCCAATCAGGATAGATTAACCCTTGAAAACGCTGTCCAGGAACATCTTTAGCCGTAGCGACTGCCATCACTCCATCAATATCTAATGCTCTAGCAGGATCAACCGAAAGCACTTTAGCACGTGGATGAGGAGAAAAAAGTAGCGCTCCATAAAGCATATCTGGCATTTTCATATCATCAATATAAGGCTTATCGCCTAGCACTGCTTCACAACCAGAATAGCGAGGTAAGTTTGTACCTATACGGCCAGAAAAATCTTGTTCTGGTAGTGGTTCACCTTGTAAAGCTTTAGCAGCTAGTTCAATAGAATCAATGATTTTAGTATAGCCAGTACAGCGACAAATATGAGGGTTAAGTGCTCCTGTAATTTCTTCTCTAGTAGGGTTAGGCTTTTTGTCTAGCATATTTTTTGCGCGTGCAACAATACCAGGAATACAAAAACCACATTGCAAACCACCGCCAAGCACAAAAGCTTTAGAAAAAATATCTCGTTCACGCTCGCTTACACCTTCTAAAGTTAGTACATTTTTCCCTGCTACTTTTTCAGCATTGACCACACAAGAAACCGTAGCACGATTATCAACAATCACTGTACAACACCCACATTGACCTTGAGGGCTACAACCATTTTTAGGAGAAATTAGCCCAAATTGCTCACGTAGCACATCTAAAAGCGTAGTGTCATGGTCTATTTGGGTATTAACTAAATTACCATTAAGAGTAAATTCTAGTGTTTTTGAACTCATTTATTTTTTCTCCTAAAAATATATTTGGATAGAAAGGGCAAACAATTTGCCTTATTTAAGAGGGCAAACTATTCGCCTTGTTTAAGAGGGTGAACTGTTCGCCCCTACATTTTCCGTACAACTTTACCAGGGAATTTTCCCTGTTCTTGATTATTTTTAATTACTGCTACACCTTGAACAATTACATGTTCAATGCCTGTTGGATATTGGCGAGGATCGCTAAAAGTAGCATTATCAATTACTGTATCAGGGTTAAAAGCTACTAAATTAGCAATATAACCTTCTTTAATTAGCCCATAATTCACCAAACCTAAATTTTGTGCAGCTAAATAGCTAAGTTTATAAATAGCTTGTTCTAGATTTAATATTCCTAAATCACGGGTGTAGCGCCCTAAAATCCTAGGATAAGTTCCAAATGCTCGTGGATGTGGTCTAGCCCCAAGTAGGCCATCTGTACAAGCATTAACATAGGGAAGTTGCCAGATTCTTTGAACTACTTCTTCTGATTGGCTAAAAGAAACCATTGAAACGCCCATTCGCTCTTCTAAAAGCAAGTCAAAGGCAAATTCTACAGGGTCTTTTTCTCGTAATTTAGCACCATCAGCAACACTTAAGCCTACTATATCCTGATTTTTACCTGAAGGGATATCAGAAATAATAATTCCTTCTGGCCCTGACCATTTCCAAAAATTATCCCATTCTGCCCGCTCAGTTGTAAGAATTTGAGAACGCATTTTTTCACGGTCTGTAGTACTAGCCAGTCTTGTTAAAGTAGCGTCTATCCCACCAGCATGCGCCCAAGGTGGCAAAATAGCCCCCATCATTGTAGAACCTGCTACATAAGGATATTGATCAGCAGTAAATGTTAATCCTTCGGTTTGTGCTTGGCTTATCCGACGTAAAACTTCGTCTATTTGTGACCAATTTTCTTTTCCTGCTGCCTTAAAATGAGAAATATGCACATGGACACCGCTACCACGAGCAATATCAATCATTTCCTGAATACCTTCAACCAAGTAATCACTCTCGCTACGAATATGAACAACTAGACGACCGTCTAGTTCTGCAACCTTGCGGCATAAATGAATTAATTCATCTGTATTGCTATAACAACAAGGTGGGTAAATTAGTCCTGTAGAGAGTCCAAAAGCCCCTTGGCGCATACCTAATTCTAAAAGCTTGGTCATTTCTTCGCGTTCGGCAAGGGTTGAGTCTCTGTCTTCCATACCCATTACCCAAAGCCTTAATGCACCATGTGGAATAAGGTAAGAACAATCTACACCAGGGTTTGCTTGCTCTAGGGCTGATAGATATTCACCAACCGATTGCCAAGGCCAAGGTCTACCTAATGTTCCAAGCAGTCCTGCAAGTTGTCGTGCTGCTTGTTCTTGATCTTTTTCTTTAACTGGGGCAACAGAAATTCCATCTTGGCCAAAAACTTCTAGAGTAATCCCTTGACGGACTTTCATAAAAAGCGATGGATCATTAAGTACTTTTAAGTCTGAATGGCTATGAGTATCAATAAACCCTGGTGCAACAACTAGACCACTACAATCAATTTCCTCTGTTGCATTTAGTTCTCCACTAGGTGCAATTGCAACAATTAGGTTATCTGACACGCCTATATCAGCCTTAAACCGCTCTTTACCAGAGCCATCAATTATAGTGCCACCTCTTAGCACTACGGTTAAATCTTTAGCCATTATCTAAATCCTTATTTTGCATTTGGGTTTATTATAAACATTTTATTTGCAAAGGTTAGACCTTTATCTAACCTTTGCAGTATCTTATTGGTATTTATCTTTTTACCCGTGAAATATCATCATAGAGTTCTGGTCTACGATCACGGTAGAATTGCCATTGAGTGCGAACTTCTTGAATCATATCTAGGTCTAGGTCTGCTACAACTAATTCATCTTTATCTCGGCTAGCTTGTGCAATTATTTTACCGCGTGGGTTGCAAAAATAGCTTTTACCATAAAACTCACCTATATCCCAAGGTTTTTCATGTCCTACACGATTGATAGTTCCAACAAAATAACCATTAGCTACAGCATGTGAGGTTTGTTCTAATTCCCAAAGATATTCTGAGTGTCCTGCTACAGTAGCAGAAGGAATAAAAACAATCTCTGCACCATTTAACCCTAATGCACGAGCACCTTCTGGAAAATGGCGATCATAACAAATATAAACCCCTACTTTACCAAAAGCTGTATCAAAAACAGGGTAGCCTAGATTTCCTGGAGTAAAGTAAAATTTCTCCCAAAAACCAGGTAAACAATGTGGAATATGTGTCTTACGATATTTTCCTAGATATTTTCCATCAGCATCAATTACAGCAGCAGTATTATAATAAACGCCTGTCATATCTTCTTCATAAATAGGTACTACTATAACCATTCGGTGTTTTTTAGCTAATTCCATCATTAGTTGGGTAGTTGGGCCATCTGGAATGCGTTCGGTTGTACCATACCAACGAGGGTTTTGTTCAGCACAAAAATATGGACCATAAAAAATTTCTTGTAGGCAAAGTATTTGTACACCTTGATTTGCAGCTTGTTCAATCATAGGCAGGTGTTTATCAATCATTGCCTTTTTTATTACATCTAAAGGTTGATCAGAATCGGCAGGATTACTAGCTTGAATTAGACCACATTTAACAATTCGAGGCATAGGTTAAAAATTTCTCCTTAAAAAATTATAATTCTTGCATTTTTTGCCATAGTTTAACGGCAGCGTGACGCGCTTTCTCCATTGCTTGAACAGGATTAATGGTTTGATATTTACCATCTTTGAGTAAGAATTTTCCTGCCACCATTACACTATTAACTTGAGCAGAAGACATACCAAAAATAAAATGCCAAGCAAAATTTTCTGCTGTAAGTGGTGTAGGAGATAGATAATCAAATAAAACTAGGTCGGCGGTTGCTCCAACATTAAGCGTTTGTAGTTGTTCATTAAAAATTTCGCTTGCTAGATGTTGACCTCCTGCTAATAGGCTTAAGACGGTTTCCGCAGGTAAGCTTACTTTTGCATCATGGGATTTATAAAAAGCAAATTTGGCTTCTTCAAACATATCAGCTCCAATGCCGTCTGTTCCTAGGGCTGAGCGTGAGCCAAAATCAGACACTCTAGCATAACCAACACTATTATTCATATTAGAGCGAGGGTTATGAACTAGCCAACAACCTGACATTTTAGCGATACGTAAAGCATTTTCATCAAAATGTGTACAGTGAGCTAATATGGATCCTGGGCGTAAAATTCCATTATTTTCTAGTCTTTCTATTAAAGACATTTGATATTTGGCAGGTGCATCATCTTCATCTAAGCGGTCTTCAGCTACATGTATATGAACACCACAATTAAACTCTTCAGCTAAATCTGCTAACATTTTTAGAGAAGTATTATCTAAAGTAAAAGCAGCATGTCCGCCAACTAAAGAGCGATAAAGCCCTGAATTACTATTAGCTAAAGCCTCTCGGCTTTCTTTTACTCCTAGGTCACGTCCTTTAAGTCCATTTCGGTCAGTTACTTCATAACAAAGTGCTGCTCTAAGTCCTAGTTCTGAAAGGGCTTGTTTAATAATAGACAAAGAATTAGTAATCTTTTCAGGTGAAGCATGATGATCAATTAGTGTAGTTGTCCCGCTTCTAATAGCATCTAGCCCGCCAGCAATTGCACTCCAATAAATAGTTTCTTCATCTAAAGCACGGTCGAGTCGCCACCAAACATATTTTAGAATTTCATGAAAATTAGTAGGGGTTTGTTTTGGTGCTGGCATACCTCTAGCTAAAGCAGAATAAAGATGAGTATGAGCGCAAACTATGCCAGGAAAAACTAGTTTATTAGAACAATCAATAACATCATCTCCTTCTTGAAGAGTAATATTACTAGCACGAGCAATAATTTTTCCTTGATCAATTCTTAAATCACAATTTTCAATGCTAATAGGGTCAAAGCAGACTACATTAGCATTTTTCAGTAAAGTTGCACACATAAGCACCTATCTAAAATTTTATGGATTAGGATTTAAACGATACTTAAAAACAATGAAATAAAGCTCGCTAATTATAACGAATATTTGTTGATTAGCTAGTTTTAAAACTACTAGAAATACCTACTTTTTTTCATTTCTTTTTTTCATAAGACAATGTGAAAAAATATAGCTTTCGCCTGTTGGCTCTTGGATGACATCCCAAATTAAACCGCTATTAGTAAGAGCAATAGTGGCTGTTCCTTTTGACTCCATATCAAAACTACTTTGAAAAGTAACTGTAGCAATATTATCAGTAACAGTACCTTCTATATTAGGATCATTTTTTGCGTCTTCTGATAAACAGTCTATTTTGCGACCATCATCAATTACTGCACAAGCGGCACCTTTTATTTTGTCGCCTTCTTGGATTAAATCTATATTAAACCCACTTTTTTTATCAGTAATATACCAAGTGCCTGTAAGTTTTTCTTTAATAGGTTCTTGTAAAACAATACTAAAAGGTAAGGTTTTATCTCCTTTAGGATTTGTCCAAGTGCCTTCTATTTTATTGTTAGCTAAAATTCCCTTAAAACTTCCTGTTTTTTCACCAGGGTCTATTTTACCTTCATAGTTAGTTACATAAGTATATTCAGTAATTTCTACATTTCCTTTATCATCAATTTTACCTAAGAATGGAATCCCCATTCCAATTTTTTCATAAAGGTAAAACCCTGATAAATCCTTATCTTTGCGGGTTATTCTCATTTGGATAGTATTTTTTTCTCCCAAAGTACCAGAAAAATATTTTGAAAAACTGCTAGGTAAACTACTAGTTTTACTTTCGCCAGGTGTTGAGGTTGTATTTGGCTCTGTTACAGCGCTTTCATTGCTAGGAGTCTTATTAGCAGTATTATTGGGAGTAGTTTGATTATTTCCTCCACAAGAAGAAAAACTAAGAAGTAAAAGAATTAGGGCTATTTGTTTTTTCATATTTTTATATATTTCCTAAGTCGTCCCTTATTGCGATAAATTATTTTCTAATTGATAATCCATAAAAATAAAGTATAGCGTCTGGAATAACTCTGTGATTGAATTTATTAAATATATTTGGAAAGAATTTATTGAAACCTTACTTAAACTTTACGATAAGCTTACTTATCCAATAGGGGTTGAGCCTATTGATCCTAAAACTTATTTTCGTGCAGAAGGAATCTTTTTTCAAGATTATATGTTTATAGCGGCTTCTGTCTATCCATCAGGGCTAATTAGTTACACTCATATCCAAGAAATTTTACCAAATGCTTTTCCTCCAGAAATTCGCACTAAAAATGGAGAAGTTCTTTTTGTTCCTGCTGAACTAAAAACAGAGTTAGAAAAAGTAGCTCTAGCCAATCAAATCCCTTTAGTTTCTCGTGTTGATGTTTGGTCATATATTTTAGATCCTTTTTTGGACACACAATTTACTAATGAAGAAGAAGAAAACACCTTAAGGCTTTTAGAGGAAAATAATATTTCTAGAGAAGAATGTGAAAAAATCAGAGACTTTATAGGTGAAG
>Ga0075163_10001351_pt1 | contig 32875 bp, 55 predicted proteins | sample JI1023141ADNA_FD_71478 | JGI IMG/M metagenome (GOLD analysis project Ga0075163, IMG submission 71478) | Wastewater effluent complex algal communities from Wisconsin, to seasonally profile nutrient transformation and Carbon sequestration -... | ecosystem: Engineered > WWTP > Effluent > Algae...
TTGAAAGCATAACATTAAAAACAGAAATGTCTTCATCTGTAGGTTTTAAAGGCTCTGGAATGCCACTCCAGGTTTTAGACCTTTGGTCCCAATAACGTGCAAGATTTTGATCGCTCATTTACTTTACCTTTTAACTGATATTTATCGTCATTTCTAAACCCATGAGCACATTCAAAACAGTATTCACGAGCACCATAATCAAAGTCGGTAGGATCAAAAGCCATACCATTTTCAATATCTTTAGAGATATCATCTAAAGAGTACACAAAGAGTCCATGCCACCAGAAAACATCAAAAGAATAGATTGTCTTCTTTGAGCAACTGTGGAAGCGGTCGGAATCGAACCGACAGATGGCGCGTTGCAAACGCACTGCTGTACCATTGAGCCACACCCCCATAATTCATTTATCTATATAACAATATATAGACTTTGTACAATTATTATTTAAATATCTTTTTTCTCTACTAATCAAGCCAAGCTTAACTAAGTGTCGGAAATGCCTATGTGCATGAGTGATTTTATTTTCTTTGTCAAAACTACTAACATAACGACTTCCAGACAACGAATTCTTAATAAGATTTAAATAATATTCTCTATTCTTATTGATAAGAGTTTTTGCCAATGCAGCATTATTTTGATTAATATAATGCTGACACTTTGTTCTGCGTTGTCTGGCAAGATTTAAATATTTATATTCATCAGATGATGTTTGGCTCATTTTTATTACCTTCTTTTATGTCATGATAATAATCACAAAAGGCAGCAATGGCCAAAACAATACTAATACCGCCATAAATCATAAACAAAACAAAGTCAGACAATGGATTACCAATATAACTTAAAAACTTTTCCATAGCAAAAGCAAAATTCAACAAACAAGCTATTAAAAGAACAATAAAGTTCCGCTGATTATCATGCATACTATTACCTATTAATGTGGTGGGGCTACCTGGACTCGAACCAGGAAAGAAGGATTAAATAAATTTGACTATCTTTATGGTTAGACATATAATGATTAAAACTTCCAATAGGAGAATTATATGGAAACCAAACAAGAGTACAATGCAAGATTAAGACTGTATATGAAAGACAGACTTATTGCCCTTAAAATAAGAGCAATTAAATACAAAGGCGATGTTTGTATGCATTGCAATCAAAAATATCCTTACCCATGTTATGACTTTCACCATTTAGATCCAAACGAAAAAGAATTTGTTTGGGGACAATTAAGAAATTATAAATGGGAAATCATTAAAAATGAACTAGATAAATGTATTTTACTATGTGCTAATTGTCATAGATTAGAGCATTCTAATTATACAGAATTAACAGAAAAAATAGTTAACTGGTTTGAAACAATAGAAAATAAAAAACTAAAAAAAGACATAGTAAAGAAAACATTTAAAAAAACAAAAATTAATTGGCCAACACCTGAAGAAATTAAAATTCTTATATGGAAAAAACCAATAAGAGAAGTTGCAAAAGATTTGAAAGTTTCAGATGTGGCAATACATAAATATTGCAAAAAACACAATATTCAAAAACCGCCAACAGGATATTGGCTAAAATTGGTTGGCCTGGAGGGTAGCGACCCCTCTTCTACTGGTTAAAAGCCAGTTGCATCACCTTAATGCTTCAAGCCATCATCTATGATAACCATTTCATCACAACCCCATTATTAAGAATCGAAGCTTCACTTTAAAGCTTCAATCCCAAAAAGTTTCCTAGTTTTCTAGTAGGCTAGGACCTACCTTTGCTATGCAGTATTGAAAGCTTAATTAACTACATATACAAATTTGGGGTAGTCTGACGGGAATGAGCCGACATATTCTTCCTTCACAGGAAAGATCATTAACATTATGATAAGACCACCACAGCATAATTATTTATCAGCAAGCCATATCGTACCCAGTAGATACCCGCATACTGTCAAGCCCTTAAGCCCTCTGTTTCTTACTGATAAAATTGGTGACCCAGACAGGAATTGAACCTGTTTAGTGTCAATTACAATTGAAGTTGGCTCCAAGAAGAGGGATCGAACCTCTGCTACTTTCGTAGGACTCTGGTTAACAGCCAGGCACCTTACCACTCGGTCATCTTGAAATTATACAGTTTCCCCAAGCCCATGCGTCTTGCTCGGGTTTTGAGGAACAATACTTTACATAAAAAATTGGTCGGAACAGAAGGACTCAAACCTTCGACCACACCGTCCCAAACGGTGCATTCTATCAACTGAACTATGTTCCGATGGTGCTTAAACAATTTTAAAAATATTTACTACTTCCAAACCTGGGTGAATAATATGAAATAAAATTAATTTAAGGCTTTTTGATGTCTCAAAAAGAGACGTAATAAGATTACATAACATCATATTAAATATGAGAGGTTATGTAGCTCTGTTTTTGATATGGTAACGATGGGCGGATTCGAACCGCCGAGGCTTTCGCACAGGCTTATGAGGCCCGCCTGATGACCAACTTCAGACACATCGTAACAATATGAGCCAAACGGGGACGACTAGACTCCCCTAATCAGCAACAATTTATTAAGCATATAACAACAGTATTTCTGTTGTCAATACTTATTTTCAATTAATTCTTTAAATGTTGCTACACTTTGAGCCAATGAATAAACATCGGGTTGATATATAGCAACACCACTTCTTGAACGCCACTGTTCAATATTATGACGATTGTCATCAATCAAATAGTAGTTTTCACCTAAACAATGCTCTTGTTTATCTATTGCATAAGGGCCAAATGTAACAGGAATATCTTTGTTTAGATGTTTACGAACCAATTCCATTTTGGAAAGCATTGATGGCCAAGCAAGGTCTTTACGAGCTAATGGTAATGCTGTTAAGAAGCGCATATTACCTTTTGATAAATCATATAGCTCATCAATACATTCATTCAAATCATGAGCTGGTTCAAGCATCTCAAAAAACTCTGGAGTAAATTGATAATGCCAAAAGTAAACTCTTTCACGCTCAGTCATGTCAAGGAAGTTAGTACCAGTTAGCTTTTCAGTGCCACCCAAAAAATCAAATGTAACATTATCCATATCTACGAATAGGATTGGGGTATTTTGCATTACTTTAATCCAACTTTGAGGTAACGGTATTAGCATTAACAAAAAATCTAATACCAGGAATACAGTCTACATCTTGTGGTTCAGCATAATGACCGTGAGCATGTACCCATCGCCAAGTATAACTAAATTGAGAGTCAGGAAACAATAGCTTAAGTTTTTCAACTATTTGTTGCCATGTCTTATCTCGTGACTCTTTTGTGCCACAACCAGCAGAATTTTTACAAAACTTAAAAATAGAAATATCCCAAATACGATGAAAATCATTATATGAAACTTCTATATCTCTTTCGCCAAGGTATATTTGTTGGGTAGTTAAGTATTTATGTACAAGTTCTTGATGTCCAAAAACAGATTTATCTTTAGATGCAAGCGGAGGAGAAAATATTAACTGCATAATTATATACATGAATTTGGTGGGCCCACAGTGAATCGAACACCTAGTCTCAACCACCCACCCTTTAAAGACACCGCGTTTACAGCGCGGCGGTAGGAAATGAACCCAATAAGATTGTTATATTGCATTAATCAAGAATTAATGTCAACATCGCTTTTAATCAATTTGCTTAAGTTAAGCTTTTCTTGATGACGCAATGCTTTATCAGACTTACCATGACGACCACCTTTATTAATATGCTGGTGAATAGCAACTGGATTAAATCTAACAAATTTAGTTTTTTTCCTCATACATTACGTCCATACAAAATAGGACGAGTCTAGCAGATTCGAACTGCTGCCTTTAGCTAACGATGCTAAGTAACTGTTAATAATTGCAACTAATTAAAGAGAATAAGTTTATAACAGAAATTTTAACGTGCTACCACTACACTAAGACTCGAAATTTATTTATAAAAAACATGATTGCCAATATACTTTGCATGCGCAGAATTAACCTTCAAAGATTTAACCTTAAAATATTGAGCGCCATTTGTATAATTGGTCTTTGTGTCATTTACAATAAAATCATAAGCAATCTTTAAAGATTTGTCCCATGATTTATTATTAGAATTTGGAATTTTCCATTTATGAGCATTACTAAATTGACCGCGCTCATATATAACTTCGCACACACTCAGATTTCTTTCCTGCGCACGATTAACAATAACTTCTGCTACAGCTTTTTGACCAATTTCAATCTCACCACGAGATTCATGAAATACAGCCAAAGCCATACATACCAATGCTTCTTTGAACATTTGGTTTCTCCTTTGTGGTAAGAATAAATCTTACTTAGGGATAAGCCTACAGTTTTTAAGCACTTGCCAAATACTACAAAAACAGACTTACTATATTTAGTAAATGAATATCAAGAAGTCAGTTTGAATAGATATTCATATTTGTAACTTTTTACAGAAGTTACTTAAACTGTTATAATTCATACTGATGTCAATACCATAATGATACTAAAAGATCATATCGCAAAAATAATCGCTAAGTTCTCAATATATAAACAACGTTAATCAGTACACTTTGTCATTAAGTTTGAATTATAAAACAATTAGCAATAATTTAAGAAATTAAAGCCTGAATTTTATCTGCAATACCGAGCGCTCTAGCGTGCTCTTGTGTTGCAACATTCATTTTAGCAGTTGCATTAGCAATGATAGTAGCTTGATTGTCTTCATCATTTTTATGCTCAACTGCAACATTATGCAGATCTGCAATCATTGTGTCAAATTGTTTGACAATACTGTCAATTGTTTTAACTTCAACTGGCTTGGTAAAAAACAAAAGGTACATTCATTTTAAAAGCTCTTTTAACATTTAAAGTGGTAGGCACAGAGGGACTTGAACCCCCAACAATCGGGCTTGCCTAATAAGTTTGAATCTAATATAATAAAGAAACAAACGGCTAAATGGTACGGCTGACAGGATTCGAACCTGCATTGACTCCAATTACGCTCTACGACTTAGAAGGCCGCTACGGTACAGCCGTATTATAAAACAAAGGAACCTACTTATGACAGCAAACACACATCATACAAAACTAAAAGGAGATATTGCAGTCGCTGCAGTAATTCTCGATTTAACCAAAAAAGGCTACATAATTTCTGAACCAATGTCAGAAAATGCACCATATGATTTAATATGCGACACTGGATGCAAGTTACTTCGTATACAGGTCAAATATAGATCTGACAGAATGATACCAAATAAAACTTCGTGGAGTGACAAACATGGAACACATCAAAACATGATAGATGTTAGCAAAATAGATTATTTCGCTATGGTCTGTCATGATTATTCCATAATATGCTATCCATTGGCCGCAATGGCTGGAAGCACTATTTCGTATATTGTTCCAAATTCTGCAACACCATTTCATTGGTATGAAGACTACTTGGATTTTAAAGAAGAAATTCAACCAAAGCATAAAAACGACAATGTTAATTATACAAATCAAATGAATAATTTAAAACCAACGCCATGCAAAATTGAATGGCCATCAATAACGCAAATGCAGAAATTGGTTTATGAAAAACCAACATCACAACTTGCAATAGATCTTGGTGTGTCAGATGTAGCTATTGGCAAATTTTGTAAAAAACACAATATTGCTAAGCCACCAAGAGGACACTGGTCTAAAAATCCCACGATACTCTATCCAACTGAGCTATGAGCAGATAAATAAATGTCCGTTCACCATCTGGAATGACTACACTATATACGGTCTTACAAGACTATGTGAGATTAACCAATCGGTATACTAGGACAAAGAAAACGCACAAAGAAAAAAATGAAGCTGGGCCGTTAAGATTAAAAGTCTAAGTAACCAGCTAACAACGCTATTATGCATATATGGAGGTAGATATCCGATTCAAACGGATGAACCTGTTTACTAGACAGGTTACTAGTTTTCAAGACTAGGGCAATAGTTCACTCTGCCAATCTACCATAATTTAATTACACACCCACTGACTGCAATCTTTTATGAAATTGAATTTCACTATGGGCTGTGTAGAAATATTTTGTTGAACATTCTGATTTGCATTTGCAGAATTTGCAATAGATGCTGCAGCTCCAGCAATAATTGCAGTAGACAATAAATCTGAACCAGAACTACGATACTTTGTATCGTTGTAATGATTGTTAACAACAATAGTCTTTGCCTGTGTTATTGGGCGAGTACTATAGTTTGTCTTTGGCAAAGAGTCAAGCTTTTTTGGCTGACGTTTAGGAGCAGGAGTTGAACTAGAGACCACTGGAGTGGTCTTAGCAACTGAAGCACTTTTTGCAGAAGATGGCTTAACATGTGGCTTAGTAGAATTGCTAGAAAATCTATTAGAACTAGAAATTGAACTACTAGACGATCTGCTATGACTATATGCAAAAGCGTCAGTAACAGACATTAAGCAACTTAAAAATATTGCTGCAAAATAAAACTTTGTTTTCATTGTATATTAACAACCATTATTAAAACACCAAAGCCACAACATCTTCGACACGGAGCAGTTGTAGAACCTTCAATAAGCTTATTGGCTACCCTAGTGCCTTTACAGCAAATGCAAACAATAATACTAGAAACACTATAGACATACATTATGGCAACTTCAACTGAACATCAGTCCAAGCACAATCAAAATCATTAAGCATAGATTCAATAGCGCGCAATTTACAATCAGAATCTTTTGTTAAACACTCAATTGCATCTGTTAGTGCGTTAGAATATTCATTCATTTCCAAAAATGAATCAGTATGCTGCATTCCATGAACTTTTAATAATGAAATAGCAGAACGAACCTTGCTTTTAGAACTATTGCATCTGCGTAGCAATTCATCTTTACGCTTCTGTTTTTGCTTTGCAATGTCTTTTGCATTCCATTTTTGATGAATAAAACTTTTAATCTCATCAATATGAAAAATACCAACTACTATAAGGGCTAAGCCAAACAATATTAATCCGATTCCTAATAAAAACGAAGACGTAATAGTTGGAGAATGTGACTCTTGAATTACCTTAGAGGGCTCAGTGCGCAAATTATAGTATTGCTTCATTTCTGTTTTTGCATCTGATGCATTGCCATTAATCTTGTAAATTTGACCAAGATAATAATGCGCCTTAGCAGACTGTGGCTGCTCTGCGACAACAGATTCCAATGCAACTTCAGCCTGAGTGTATTGCTTGTTTTGAATCAAAGATTCAACTTCATTCACAGAAGGGGCACCCAACGCAATTGATGACATAAGCATCATAGGTAATAAATATTTCATAATATACCAATGGTAAAGTTAATTTAAGCTATGAATACAGGGCACCAGAAATATGATTAATGGTTCGTTGACTTAAGTCACCACAACAGCTTTCATCTGGAGACCAATCAAGAGCAAGCTGGTGCTGTTGTTTAGTTACTTCATCAATTTCCACACTTCCATTATATACAACTACCGAAGAATTATCGGTAATCCAAGAATTAGCTCTTAAAGAAGCGGTCATTCTATTACATAACAATGGAGCAAATTTTTGAGCAGTCTTCAAGTCAAAGGCTTCAAAATAAACAGTATATGTAGCTGCAAAAATTTTTGGCATAATTATACCAATAAATAAATTTGGTACTCGCAACCAGATTTGAACTGGCGATGTTGCCTTGAAAGGGCAATGCCTTAGACCGCTAGGCGATACGAGCATAGAATAAAATATCTCATATGGGAATCGAACCCATCTCTGTCATCTGCACGACGACCGTATAATCCGATATACTGATGAGATAGATGTTTGGAGTACACAGTAGGAATTGAACCTACATAAAGTGGATTTGCAATCCACTGCCTAAAACCACTCGGCCATGTGTACTAAATTAAATATATAAGCAAAAGTCGCATAAAGTAACGTGAGACTGGGATCGAACCAGCATCTCCAGATTTTCAAGTCTGGTGTTTTACCATATTAAACTACATCTCCAGATTGGCGGGGACAAAGTAGCTCTATACTGCGCAATAGATATTTAAATTTGGCAACGGTGGTACTTATAAATCTAAATACTTCTCAGTTGTAAATGCAGAATCAATTCTGTTGAGATGATGATATTCTCTATGACAATTGGCACACAGAACAACACATTTAGCAATTTCATTTGCAAGTCTTTCCATAGAATATTTAGTTGTTAATCGAGCCATTGTGTCATCTTTAATTGATGGATCTAAATGATGAAAATCCAAAAGATACAATCTTTTGTCTTTACACTTAGCACATCCATCAGTCTTAAATGAATTAGTATAATTTTTTAATTCATTATACCTATTAATCATAACTTGACTATGACAACGTTTACATAAACTTTGATGACCATCTTTTCTTGATGAATCTTTACAAAATAATTCCAAATCCTTGGACTCTTTACATTTAGAACACTGCTTCATGCATATCAACAATAGTTGATTTTATTATTAATGTGGCAGGGTAGGGTGGATTTGAACCACCGACATATGGCGACTTCAAAGGCCGCAGTCTTAAACCACTTGACGACTACCCTATGTAAGCAGACCACCAATTAGGCGACACCGCTATATAAAACGTAAACTGAATTCAATGTTTCAAATTGACCAGTAACTTCATCGTGACTAACAACAGTAGAGGTTTTTGAAAGACTCTTATTGCTAACCAACGATGAAGTATGATCTTTGGAATAAACAAATGCTGAATAGCCAATACGAATTGGAAATATATCTGCAGGAGCATAATGTACAATTTTCTTAGTCATTTGTTTATCCAAATAAATATACACCAGAGTAAGAAGCGATGCCAGAGATTTTTTAGTTTCCAATAAACGAAGTATCTGGTATCTGATGCTACAAGTGTAATAGGGTTTAGCTCTGCTTGTTACGCAAGCGAGCTACAATTTCTGCAGGAGTCTCTTTGTGGGCAGCATCTAAGCGCTCTAACAAGTCATCTCCACCACGATGTTTTTGCGATGCAATTTGTGCGCGAGCCAATGCCGATTCTTCGTCAACTTTACGTTGCAAGCGACCTAAGTCATTTGTAAGATTGTCAGAATTTGAACTAATTAATGCACCAGCAACAGCACTTTGTGCCTTTGAAACTTCAGACTGAGTATGCATAATGCGTACAGCATTAGAAGATTTATTACGCTCTTTTAATAGCTGTTCAATCTGGTCCTCTAATGCATCAGCAGATATCTTAACAGAATCATATTGTTCCTGTAAAGTCTTTGTTTCTGCTTCGGCATCTTGAAGACGTTGTGCGCATTCTATGACCAAATCACAATGACCTTGTACATCAGCTTTCAATACAGCTGAAGACCATTTCTCAACATTAGTTTCTGACTTTGCTAAATCGTCGCCAATCAAAATAAGCTGACCATGCACTTTGTCAAATGCAACTTCGGCATCACTAATTTTTTCATCTAAATCACGAAGAATCTGACGACCCAACGAAGATGGGTCTTCTATGCTGTCAACAACATCATTTGCTTTGCCAGTAAAAATACTGCCAAGACGGGCTAATAGTCCCATGCTTTTTTACCTGTATCTAAAATTGTAATATCGTCCAATGTAGGACCATTTGATATGTATATAACGTGATGAGCCATTGAAGCAGAATCAAGAAATTTTGTGCATGAGCCAAGTGGTACTTGGTCCAAACATGTAACGGCAAGATTAATATTACACCAATTCATATTAACAGCATCAATATCAGAACGAATACGTCTATACACATCATTGTAAAATTCATGTTTACCAAAACGCATAGTACCTTGACTATGATTTGGCACATTTGTTAAATCAACAATGTTGTATGATGATTCACTAATTGGCGGATAATCAAAATCACCAGCACCATGTCGTGTCATATATGCACGAGTTACATAAATAACTTCATCAAGACTTAGCTGATTTGCACGGATGATTTGAACAATGTTGTGTAAGCCTGTGCGACTACGAGTAACGTGTGGAAAATCACCCAGCATTTCATCTAATGCCAAACCCTGTGCACCTTCAAAAACTAAGCTATAGCTATGCAATAAGCCGTAAACCTGCAATGCCTTCACAATTACAATGTTCGGCATCTGACCAATCATTTCCATTTGTGCATAAAAAGTTTCAACTAATTCCAAATTAATACAAGTAAAAAGCTCTTCAGACAAACCAAACTGTGCAGCACGATGCTTATAATATGAGTAGATATTGGTAAATTTATTTACAATTTCACCATAGCTCATATTAATTACTTCGCCATATGTCAGGCAAAGTTCTGGCCATTGACTGCGCTCTATTGTCTCATTGATACCTAGACCAACACTACCATGTTTATTTTCACCACGAGACTTTTCAAGCTCAAGATTGAATAAAACATCTAGTGGAGTTGTGACAATCGAGCGATAGTCAACAAATAGGACTGGTACAATATCAAAGTCTTCTCGAAGCTCTTTGAATTCGCGCAACAATGTTCTTGGCTCAAACGAGCAATACTGAGACCAATAAGTTGGAGCACCCAATAGTGTACCAGCACCAAAATGACTAAAAACATGACGCTTGCCATCAGCAGTTTGAACAGTGTGTCCAGCTTGTGCGCCACCATTGTAGCGAACCACTAATGGATTTGCGCCATTTTTTTGCAGCCGATTAACAACATATTGAGTCATGTGGCCTTTGCCACAATCACCATAATTAGAACCAATAACAGCAGTATTGTGTGTCATGTTTTTACCTTAGAAACGAATAACCTTACTACCATTAGCAGGATTAACGCTTAAGCCAGAAAGAGCTTTAGCAACAGTAATTGCAGTAGAACCAGACCAACTAGCAGCAGTATCTTTGACACTTACGCCATTATTGATTTCCAAAAGGGAAGTAATAATTTCTGGCAATTTAGTGTAGTCATCAACTGGAATAACATTTTGGCCCATTACTGCATTCCAAGCAGCCTTATGGCTATCTGGAGTGTACTTGGCAGCACCTTCCAAAATTAGCAAGTGATATGGAATCCACATCTTGCGAACCTGTGTAATTAAATCTGCAAATGTAAAAGCAGATTGTGGCGTATAACCAAAAACTTTTTCAATATTTTTGACAGTAATGATATCTGCTGGCAATTCATCACCAATAGAAAATACATAACCTTTGTTTTGGCGTTTTAAGAAGGAATCACATTGAGTATGATAAGCGGCAAAATAATAAAGCAAATCATATGATTCACTATCGTTACCGCCACCATTACCTTCTAACCATAACTTTTCAAGCCATTGTGTAATTTCATTGCCACTTTCAAATTGGCCAACCTGCAAAGGTGCACGGTCAGTATGTGCATCACCGATGCCAGCAAATAAAATTGAAGGATCTGTAACAGGCTTACGGTCATAGATATCTTGGAACATTTTACCAAGACTATTAGTAATCATATCGGCGGGAATCTTTCCCATTGAACCAGTAACATCGAGACCAATAATAATTGGTGTAGAATTTGGATTTGCAACAGAGTCACGAGACTCACGAAATGTAAGGTCTTTTGGATTCATATCTGCATGCATATCACGAGACTTAAATACCGAACCTACACCAGCTGATGCAACAGATGCACGAGTTGTTCTGGAATAACCAGTCCAATCATTAGCATCAAAACGAGAACCACCCATATCATTTTCCTTTTAATAGCTGTGCAACTGGCACAACATATTTATAAAACTTACGAACGCCAAAAGAGTTAAGTAATACGTCTTTTTGCCACTCTGAATAAGATTCTAACTTGTCCTTCAAAGCTGGAGAAGTTAACCATTGTGTTAATGCTTTTGGAATAGAGCTACTTAATAGTGTTCCAGTATATGTGGAATCACCTAAAAGTCTAATGCCCAATGCCTTAATAAGAGCCACATCGCACTTGGATTTAGCAGTCTTGCTATGTAAGCAATCTGCAGGATACATTGACACAGTATTAGACGACAAAGCCGTAAGCCTTGCATTGCGACCAACCGAATAAAGCATTGGGCTTAAGTCCAAGATACGATGATCTTCTAAGTCAACATATAACAATTCTAAATCAAAACCATTTGCAACCTTATCCATAAAGCGATAAAGCATACTAATGTCAAAACATCTACTAATAATCCATGCAACGATGCGAGGTTCAATTGCACCATTAAAGTGATTTAATAAATAGATCACTGGTACAAAATCCTTGGGCAGTTGCAAGATTAAAATATTTTGCGGAGCCTTGATTGGATAAACACGAAAGAGAGAATATTCATAATTCTTAAAATGCTTTGACTTCTTAAGCTTGTCTGAATACTCTATGAAATTCTGTTTAAACAAATCAATTAAAAACAAATACTCATCTTCAAATACATAAGCTACAGAACCATTACGAACATAAGCCATACCAAAAGATGTTTTATATTTTGCATCAAACAGATATGAGCACAACTGATTTGCATCATTTGTATACTCAACCTCTGGCGGAACAAACCCCAAATCATACAATTTAGATATATGGACAAAGACATCTGTGGCCATACCATCTTTGCAACGATCGGGATGCCATTGATGCTTCAAAGTACGCAATTCTTTTTCTGAGCCATCTTTAGAAAATAGCTGATTAAAAGAAGTGAAAGATAAAATCTGCTGTGCAGTATATTGAATAGACATCAATGGCTCCAAATTATTGCTTTGATTTGGTTTTATAACGGGCAAATTCAGCAACAAGCTCGGCATGACGTGCAGCCGAACAAGGGAAACGAAAATCTTTGATATCGCCAGTATGCTTATTTGGCATACAGCTGATAACCGTATCGGTATAAATACGTTTAATTGCAATAGCAACAGAATAATCAAAATCAAAATCAACCAAAAGACTTGCTTCAAGTGCATTTTTTAAATGACTGTTGTTATCAGTAAGAATAGAATTTTGTTTCTGAAGTTCTAAAACTTGGTTTTGCAATGCTTCAACTTGTTGAGCTAAAGGCATACGTGCCATGATTAAATACCTTGATGATAGGTAGCAAAATAATCAGAAAGTTTGTTAATTAAGAAACCAACCTGATAATCGCCAATACGCACCATAGGTGCTTCGATTGCTGGAGCAGGAATAGCAGTAGTTTTATAAATACTATTGCTCATAGACTGCACAAATTTATCAACATGTTTAGTCGTTTCAGCCAACACCCAACGCTGTAAATCGCTTGTATCAAACTCAACGGAAAGTGGTAAGTCACTGCCATCGCGTACAGATTTATTATTCATGCGCAATGTAAGGCGCTCTAATGCATATGCACGACCAGTTTCTTTTGAAAACACATCTTTGTCGGAGCATAAAGATAATGCGCCAACAATACGACTTTCATCATGGTCAATATAATATGCAATGGTTGCACCACCAGTTGAGCTTAATGAACCATCTGCAAGCTCTAAACGAGAGTGATGATACCGAACATCAGCAGGAAAGGAAAAAGTTTTATCTTGCATCATTTTGTATGATTCTCTGTAATATAAAGTGGAGTACGAGCTATCTCTGAAACATCAGAAGAATAATTACAAACACCAAATTGAGTGCCAAATTCTTTTGAAAGCCTATCTGCTAAATCAATAACTTTGATTAAACTTTCACCAGTAATTGTGGCATAAGTTCCCACAATAGGATAATCACCACCAAAATACTGTGGATCAATATCCGTAATAATATATTTCTTTTCAACCACAATAGTTACTCCAGAAACATAAAGTCATTTAAGACCATGTAACGCCAACAGCTTTCACAGTGCCAACAACTTGCAACACTACAAATTCTTTTGAGCCATCAGACTTTGCTAAACGTTCAGCTTCACGCTTTGCAATTACAGCAGTTTGATGTTCTTTTGGTTCTTTTGAAATACTTAATCCAACGTCAGAAATAGACCCAACGATGAAAGTACCATTAGTTAAACGAGGCATATTAATCTCCTTAGATTAATGATTGTGGAAAATAAAATGGAGCAGCGTATGAGCACATGATCTCATTTCTTCGGGTCGGCATCACGATATTTTACCTTATAAACTAACGCTGCATAATCAAATACTTAGGGCAAAATTAAACCAGAATCATTGGCTGGCACTTCTGGTACAGCATTGTTTTTTTCCAAATGCTTCACATATAGTGCAGACAGCTTTTCTGCTTCTGTTTTCATAACAGCTTGCATTTCTGTGTCTAGAACAACACCTTTTGAAATCATAAGAGATTGAATGGCATTAACTGCAACAATTAAGTGAAATATTGTTTGTTCATGAGCTGCAATAGCCTGACCAATACCATTGAATTCTTGCTCAATTTGTTGAGATGTTAACGGCTCTAATTCCGTATCTTGAACTGTATTTTCAGTTGTCATTGTGTTACCTTATTTGATAAATAATCGTTTGTTAAGCAATTCAAAGAACTGCTCATGTGTAATTTTAGCAGCAGCAGCCATAATGTGACCGCCTCCACCTAGTTTGTTTGCAATATGTTTTGGTGTGCATCCAGCTAAATGAGCTTCAGTAATATCAAAATATTTACTATCGCATCTAAACGATAAGCCAACAGCATTATTAGTAATTGTAATACAGCATCCAATAAAACTTCCACAATTTAACCTAGAAAGATGCATAGCTATTTCATGTGCATATAGTTTATTTCCAACAACTGCATAAAATTTAATGCCTGCAACTTCTAAGATTAATCGTTCAGCACAAATACCTTCAACCAAGTTATTAATTACCAAAGCATTTTGATTCCCAATGCGTAGCATCTCTTCTTCATTGAATGAGGTGGCAATCGTATTAATGGTTTCAATAGTAGCTTTGCCAAAAGACTTTAAATAATTGCCAAATGTGACGACATCTAACTTTTCTGTATTATGCAAATCCATTGCTTCAAAATAATCAATGAACAGTGGACGTGGAATTTGTCTATCAGCAAATAATGCATTCAAATAATCAAATGTAAGGCCAGCTCCAGAACGATTCATATCAAAGAAACAATTAACTTGCCCACCTAGGTTTATTTGACCATCAATATGATGATCCAACAATTGAAATGAAGCAGCACGATCTTTAATATAATTTACTGACTCCAATGGGAAGGAGAAATCAACTACAAAAACATGTTTATTTTTTGTTTCAGCGATATTAGGTATAGGTTTGCCATGTTCACATGGGATTAATAGCACATCATCTTTTGGATAAAATTGCGTAAACAACCAAGCAGCAGTAAGTCCATCGTAACAATTAGCGTGGTAGAATACATATACAGTTGGCAACTTTTTATTAAGTATATACTCTTGAAATAATGACATTAGCAGACTAGCTCCATAGGTTTTGCTGGATTAAAATACAGTGGTGGCTGATTTTGAGGTATACTTAGCATCGTTTTTTTAGACATAGACAAATGCTCTTTAATTATAAGCCATTGTTCATCTGTTGGGCATTCTCCGCCCATTTCTACATAGCCATTAAGCCAATATAGAAAATTTTCTGCACTCATTTGTTATTTTCTCTGTTAAGCAAATATGAATTGCCAATTGCCTTGAAACTAAAATCTCTGGAATGAGATTTCATAACCAAACCTTCTCTAAATTTTCCATTTAATCCACTACTGCCATCTGCCATTTCAAGCATACTATAAGGATCTAATGGCAATTCTGTTGATTGAAACATAATTGGAACAGATTGAAAATTAAATTTATCCAATAGAAGACGTCTAGCGTATGGAAGTAAATATATTTGTTTATCAATATCAAAAACATCAAAGAAATAAATTCTTAATTGATCTAATCCTTCAAAATTTTGTTGAATACCTGGACCACATAGTTCTCCTTGCAAAGCAATATTACATTTAGTTGTTAAATGATATAAAATTAAATTAAAAATTACACCCTGACTAATTGCAGTTGCAACAAAGGCATTTGAATTATTAATCCACTGAGCAGGGTCAAATATATCGAAATTAATCCAAATATTTCTACTACAAATACCAAGAACACCGTCCTTAATAAATACAGTAATTGAACTACCATCTAGTTTATATGACATCTCAAATAGTTCATTAGAACTAACTGCGGCATGATATTTTGAAATAATATTTTGCAATCTTTCTTGGTCAGTTTTGCGAATAAATGAAGGGAATGGTCTTCCTCCACTAGTGGAGCCAAGATTATTTCCGCCACAATTCCTATCCTCTTGTGGCTCATATTTAAGACAACCTAAAAATTCATATAAATTTTCAGCATCCTTGTCTTCTTCAAATTTAGCAATTTCTTCTGCAAAAAGTGCAACTGGAAATACCAAGCCTTGTGACAATTCACCACGAAGCTTCATGCTTTTTAATCTGGAGTATGCAACTTCATCAACAGTGTAAGGATTACGTCCACCAAGAAATGCAAAGCGAGAATCTGCAATTGGCAACATTGTATCGTATTCAAAATACAAAACAGTATCACCAGCTTTAAATTCTCCGTTTTTTAACTACACAATGCCATAGTCCGAATTACTGCAAGTTCTAAAGCATCTGCATTTGTATGCTCAAGAATTTTATCTACAGTAGTTATTTTAACAAGTTGTCTTGTCATTAATTACCTCTCTATAATTTTTGTCCATTAGCTCTAAAATCTCACTGTGAGGACTAGCTAAGCAATACACAGCCCAATCAAATTTGTCTGGAAATTTATCCATAGTAGCTTTGATATAAAATCCTAAATTTTTACCACTAAATCCAGTGTGTTTTACAATTTCGTGTGCGTTAAAATACTGTTTAGCACACTTAATTGTGCGAGCAATAAATTTTGCATTATTTAACTGTATGTGTATTTTTGGAAAAAACTTAGCTACATAAATAAAATCAGAATCACGATTAAAAGTATGAACAGATTCTGTGGCAACAATATTTTGACAATATTTGAGAAATTCTTGATAGGTTTTGCGCTTTTTATCACGAGTGCGTCCTTGATGATTTATGTTTTCCAATAAATAAAGTTCTGGTTGAAAATATTTATTAGTAGAGATATATAAAAAAATATCTTCTAATGTATCAAAGCCTTGTAAAAATCTTTCATATGAAAAACCAAAGACTTCTAAAGCGTCTTTAAAGCTTGTAGTCATACAAAACTTTTCATCAATACCTTCATCTAAATTTTTGTAATGATACCAAAGACCATTATGACCAAACTTAAATCCCATAGCATCTGTAATGCGACCAATCAAATTACAAATATCGTTATAAGAATAATAATGAACTGCAAAGTCATAATACTTAGAAGTGGTAAAGATTAAGTCAATTTGAAAACCTTTGTATTCAAATGAGATAACTGGGCTATTTTTAGTATGAACAATTTCTTTGGAGTGAAATACATCGTTAATGATGTCAAACCATTCAATGTATGTACCATTGTCTTCAACAATAATGTCCATATCTCCAAATGTTGGCTTGCTACGATAGGCATCAATCGCCTTACAACGAATATCGTTCATTTGCATAAATGGCGCAAGAAGTTCTAACACCTCTGCACACAATGTAAAATATTCATCTTTATTTAAACGAACAGCATTATTAATTGCATTTCCACCCATAGTACACCTTTAATTAATCTATATTTCGGTCATAAGTTTCTGCGGCACGAATCAGTGCGTCCTGATTCAAATTATGTCTAATTGCATAGCGATGCAAACCGCTAAACCATCTGTCTACAGGAAGTCCATCATGTTAGATATCATTCCAATAACTTTTCTATGTATTGCTGGCATGCACTCTAATGCTGGATCATAAAATTCGTCTTTGATTAGTCCACCAATTGCACAACTATTGCCATGGCCATCACGATACATGCAGCCAGTTTTTCAACACTACATTGTTTATACTGCTTCATAAGATGAGTAGACGCATCATCAAATATTCGTTGCAACATAGCTGTTAGTGCAGGACTCATGCTCATGTTAATCTTCAGATTTACAATAAATCATATGTGGCTCAGATTCTTTTGGCAAACAAATCATCATTTCACGAGAATTGATACGCAAATCAATCGTTTCACTACCAACAGTAATCTGTAAATTTTGTACAAAAAGATCGTTATTTAATTGACTATCGTTTTTCCAAAACTTATGTCCAGTAATTAAAGCAAATAAAATAAGTGCAGTTGCTAAAAGACATAAAAGAAAATCACGAATAGTGAATATAAATTATGAATATGCAGTTGACATGCTAAATCTCTATAATCTGAGGATTGCGCCATGCAGCTATTTTTAAAGCATGATTTGATGCTTCAAGATAAGATGTAAAGCGCTTAGAAGAGGTATGCCATATAATATTATTGGCATCTGTGGATGGAGTATAATTTGAACCAGATAAACCTCTGGCTTCGTCTGCATTCACAATATACTTTACAAGAAATAATTTTTTAATCTGTTGATTCATCTTGTACAACACTCTTTTTGGCACGCTTTTCTTCAATAATCTTTTGTAGCATATCAAGGTGCGTAGGTTGAATTTCTGAAAAACGAGTCATTGCATTAAGTGCAATTTCTGCACCCAATGCATTTGCATCATTAAACGCATTATTAAACATTGCTTTAAGCCAGTTAATTAAACGCATACGCACCTCAATATTATTTACCAGGAGTAAGCTGAATAAAGGGAGTGGAATTGCCCATCATATATGTTGGAACATTTCCTGACCATTTTTCAATGGCTAAACGTTGATTTTCAATACGACGCAACTCTAACAAACCTTCAGTAATTTGTTCGCGCTGAGCTTTTAAGCCTTCTGCTTCTGCTTGAGCACGAGCCAAAGCCTGTTGGGAATCAATTTGAACTTTTTCCAATTCAAATTTTGCCTGCTCTGAACGTTGTTCTGAAATTTGTTTAGCTTCAATGGCTGCTTCAAACTTATCACTAAAGTCAAAATTCAAAATAGAATAGTCATCTACTTTGATGTAGTATGGAGCTAACTTTGCAACAATCAAAGCTTTTGCTTCATCGCGCACAATGGCACGTTTGGCAGTTAATTCTTGAATCGGATATTTAGCAGTTGCAGCTTTTAAAGACTCTTGAATTGTTGGAGCGATAATAATGTCAGCGTAGTTTAAACCAACCTTTTGTTTTAGCTCTGCAGCATTAGATGGGTCAACATGATAATTTAAAGCAGACTCTGTTTGAATCGTTTGTAAGTCTAAGCTTGCAGATGGACTTTTAACCTGAAGCTTAAAAACACGCACATCCCATTGTTCAACATGGTCAAACAGTGGATTAACAATATTTAAACCTTCTTCAAGTTCAATATTTTGAATAGCACCAAGTTTTGTAACGATGCCGCGATGCCCACCTTCAACAATGTAAAACGGATTTAATGCAACCACAAGCGCAAGAAATGAAAATGCTCCACCACCAAGTTTAAACCAAGATTTTGGCAAATCAATTTGTCGAGCAAAAAAAATTCCAACAAAACACACTATCGCCAATAAAACAAATAGACTTAATAAAAAAATTCATACCACAGCACCAGAGCCATTCAATGACTCAAATTTTGCATAAAATTCATGAGCGGGACGTACCCATCTCACGCCATCATATTGAGAGCGATAAACAACCATTGGCGTTTTGTCGTGCTCATTAAGAACATTAAGTAGCAGCACCTTATACAAGGCACCAGTTGCTAAATGTCGCACCAATTCATTTTCAGAAATAGAATCATCGCTATCTATCATAACGGCGGCTCAAATGGAACCGAGTCATCAGCTTGCACATCTGGCTCTACATCTGCTTTTTTGTCTGCCTTCTTTCGCTTAACGGCAAACATTGGCGCTAACGCTTGTTTTAGACTTTCATCTTGCTCAAGCATATGTAAAAAATCTGGAACAACAAAACCAATTGTTGGATTTGAACATTGAGTAACTGCTTCTGCAAAAGTATGTTTTGCATCTGCAATTAAGCATTCGGCTTTTGAGCGATATAATTCGCCATCAAGGCCTTCGCATAAAGAAACAACTTTCATTTGTAAATTACCTTAGTGAGTAAAAGGGGCCACAATATTCTTGACTCTCATAACTACCATTAGTGTACTTGACACTGATAGTATATTTTTGAGATGCAATATTATATGACGATATGTATGCGAAGCATTTTTTGCCACCAATTTCAACCGCTACAAACACTCGACTATTAGTAGAAATAACACCTGGAACATACAGTTTGTCAATTCGACTTGGTTCAACTTCTTGTGGGCAAATAACAAAGCACGACATATGAGAGCTTAAAGTTAATCCAACTTGGCTAAGAGCTGCTGCTGCATTATCTCGAATCTTCTCGTACGACGCCTGTATTACATTAATCTTGGCTTGAATTTCATCAGACATAAAAGTTTCCTTGTTTAACATTGAGCACTTGAGCTGATCCACTCATCTGGATCTGGAAAGGCATTGCCACCAATACGGTCTACTTCTACAATCCCCCAATGGAAGCTGCATACAACCGTAATGCCAAGCTCTTGTGCTTCGGCCTTAACTTCGGTTAATAATGCATTAATACTGTCCAAAGACGGCGCTATTTTAGCAACCACAGAAGCCGCAGCGTCGACTTCTTTTTTCATTTGCATAATTTGCTGTACTACACTCATACTTTTTCCTTAATGGATTTAAGATTGCCAGACGTAATGGCTAGCAAAAACTTAGAATAAAAATCTGACTTTTGAGACACAAACAAGTCAATAACATTGTATGCATTATTATATGCATACTCCCTAAACCACCCACTTGTAATGGATGTACAAACCTTGCTTAAAGCTAATGCAAATGCATCTGAATACACTAATTGACCATTAAATGGCACAAGTGATCTCTCAAGCGCTAAGACGCAAGATTCTTCATATACTGCAGCAAGTCTCACCTCTTCACTATTATTAAAAAATAGTTCAGAGCTGCAATATACTTCATTTTCAGTTGGCTTAAAATATTGATAAGCTGGCTTATCAAATAGCTTCACAACTTCATGTAGTTCGTCATGGTCATACACATACGCAACATTATCGTCTCTAAAAAAGCTTGCCTTGCTTGTATTGAGCTTTGGATGTGAGTAAGTATATGTTTCATATTCTCGTTTTTTTAAGATTGGAAGTAACCAGTCAGAAATACCATATGGAACAACTAGCTTTAACAATGAAATATCTTTCATTGTCTTCCAAAAATGTGGGCTATTTTTTAAAAAGCGATGACTTAATTTAAGCATTAAGCAAACTTCATTAGAAGCAAAATAACCCAAACCATTAGGATCCTTGGTTGCTGGATCATAACTTCTTGCATCAGATAATAAGTCAAATGAAGAACGACCAACAGTAGCAATTTCAAATTCTATTGTCGTTAGTCGGCCCAATAAAAATGCCTTAACTATATAAATAGTATCTGATAACCAATAGGAGTTAACAATAGCGTCAACATGTTGAACCATCCATAAATTAACAACTTCTATACTAGGTGCCATAATATCAACATCATTGCACTTTTCTAAATCACGGCTAATGGCATAACTTCCAATAATTAACATATAAAATACTCCTACAAGATTTCAAAACGTTTACGCGCTTCAGTTAGGTAAATATAGGCAGTTTGATACTTCTGTATTCTAGCTATACGTTTTGCTTCTTGATTTTCGATATCATATGTAGTCGCAGAGCTAAGAGGCTTCATACGAGTGATATCTGAATTATCACGAATGTCTTCAATCTTGACACGTATTGCATCATAGCTCGTCGCTATGCGCTTAATGTAATCTTGGTATGGCTCATTAGGGTCATGAGTTAGTAAGCGTAAGCCAGCCATAATACGAGGGGTTGCACCAACAGCAACAAGCTGTTCTTCTGTTACTACACCATCTTCAATACCATCATGACCAATAGCCATAGCCATTAGTTCTTCATCTTCTGTACGAAGACGCATTGCTACCCGCATGCAGTGAAGAAAATATGGCTTTCCACCTTTATCAACTTGATCTTTATGTGCAGTCGCAAGTAAGGCAATAAAATTACCAAACATTGTAGACTTGTGTTTCATTTTACCCACCCTAGTTCTACAGCTTTATTTAAGGCTTTAATGAAGTTGACTACATCATTCTTATCATCAAGATAGGCAGATTTAACTGAAATCCCATGTATTTGAATCGGCACTCTTGTTAGGCTTTTATCTGGATTATCTGACCAAATAATAGATGTTATGAGACCTTGTTCTACTCTGGCATCGTATGCAGACATTTTGTGTCTCCGTTATTGATTTTCTTCAACGTAATTTTCAGCAACTGCGCTAATTAAAGACATTAACAATACTGTTATTGCTGCAGATATATAATGCTCATTGACGCCAAAGCCTGTAGCTATACCTATTGTTAGGCAATCAATATAATTGAATCTACTGATAGCAATGAATTTAATAAACTTCATTCTGTTTTCCTAGTTTTATTAAAAATAAAAATTTTAACGACGTTTAACAAATTACTTATATTTGTCGATTAAACATCTTTAGCTTAGCAGAGATGGCTCTATGTTCGAGCAACTCCATGTTTGCTTTATTTTGTCGTGCCATTAATGAATCTAAGCTTAATTCATATGGTGTATAAATTTCAAAATTATAAATAGAAGCGCAAGATTCACAGCCCCATTTTCTAATATCCCATTCTACATAGACTGGATAAACCTGATCTTTATACTTATGATTGCCATTCATAAATTCAGCAAGCAAATCAACTTCAATATTTTCTAATGCTTTATCTGCTAAGTCATGAGCTTCTTGAGCAATACCTAAAACACTTTGTACAAACTCATATTCAAGACATACAACTTCATCAGGACATTGTTTAGCGCGCTTATCACTAAAGAATATATGAATCATTAATATTCTAAATTCTTCTTCTGTATCGCAACGAATCATGATTACACTCCTTCTTCAATTTTATGATAACCAAGATATGTAACACCAGTTATATCAACATATCTTTTGTTACTAAAATTCATTTGCTTTATTTGCATATACGAATTGTTGAACTTGGATGCTCTTTACACGCCGCCAGATAGTCTGTTACAAAATCAACAAGACCTTTCCAAGTTCCCCAACCATTAGATGGATTGAACTTTTCAAATTGGGCCTTATTACAAACAAGTAAGCATAAGCCTTTTGATAAAGGTTCTATTAGCTCACTTGCTTTGGTAATATTAATTTCTTCAGGACGCCACAAGTGCATATAGATGCCTGCTGCATCTGCCATCGTGTTAAGATTATGAGTTATATTCCTATGATAGATTTGCTCGTCTTCGTTTGTATCAAGATATACGTCTAAGCTCATTTGTTTTGCCTTTTATTGTTGCTTATTTTACTTTCTTAAAAGAAACATCTTCGGCGACAAGAATGTCACCTTCTTCTTTTATTAAATAAAAAGGAATTAATTCATCTTCAGATATTTCTGCGAACAATGGAGACGTTGCGCCATATATAAAGGAATGAATTACTTGGTTATAACTTTTTTTTATGAATAGTCATACCACTTAATAACTTCTTCATAAACGGAAGATCACATTCTTTAGTACATTGCACAAAGAACGATCCTCTTCTAGGTTTTTTTGGTTTTGTATTCATAATTTTTCACTGTCATTAAACGCCCAGTCGGCATTTTTATCATGCAACTTAGTGCCTAATTCTTTTGGCATAAATTGCATTAGTGGATGCACGATTACGTTATGTATGAATGATTTCAACCATTGATTCATGATGGCACTCCTACAAGGTATAATTATTAAAGAAATATTCTATCGATAAATAAAATGCATATGGCGGGAAGAATACTGCTGCAAATGCAGACCAGAAGCCTTTACTGATAACTATTCCTAATATCCAGAAAAAGCAAAGAATTAATGTTGTTAAGTCTAATTTAATGATTGTTTTGGTTCGTTCTGTCATGTCGGCTCCGTTAGAGGACTACATAAAGGGAATGCATTGTTTGTAATGCGTTAAGCGTCAAGCAGAACACTTAAGCTAAGTTAAAGCTTTCGTGCGGCAGCTAAGAAAGCGCATGTTATTTTGTGAAGCAAAAAACTTAGCAAACAATACATATATCAATACCGAAGTTTAGTCGCACTTGTTGTTTATTATGTTTTAACTTACACCTAATTTGTTTTTAATTTTCAGTTATTTCGCACCAATATCTATTTTATAGATTACAGAGTAATGATATAATGTTATACAACCAAAAACACAAGGACGAAAACGTCTAGTCATACCACCCCAAAAAAGGTGGCATAAAATATTTTAGGATAAAATATAAATGAATCCCGTAAAAAAAATTCAAACAAAATCAACAGAAGATAATTCATATGCTCAAGATAAAGAGAATATTCTTAAAGACTTTGAAGCTTTATCAAACATTATGCAATTTCATGATCAAGGCATTCTTCAATTAATAATTGGATTAAACGCTTTACAAAGAGGATTAATAGAAAAAAATATTATAACAGCCGAAGAACTTACAAAAATAGCTTCAGAAGAAGCAGAAAAGATTAAAGAGGCTTTTATGAGTAAACAAGAACCAAATACATAAACATTGTTTTTACTTATCAAGACTTTGATTAAGATGCCCCGTACTTACATACGGGGCATTTGTTTATCCGAAAGAGAATTCAACTTCAGGGAATAAATCATCAAACATAGAATCGCCAGAGGGATTAATATTCAAGAAGTCTTCACCAAAGCCAGCTAGAGCACTATCAACGGTAATACCGTAATCGAACCCATACTCCTTAGATAAGTTAATAGAATTTGAAATTTTGGAAAGCGGTTCAATTAAACTACCAAAATATGTAAATTGCCCAACATACTTAAAGAGCTCTGCATCTACAGTAGTTAGTTCAGTGCCTTTATTAAACTTACGAATGAATGCCTTAACAGCGTCCATTATTCCGTTCTTTTTAGACCAATGAACAATATCAATTAAAATATTACATGATTTAGCAGATAAACCAAATTCATGAATAAGTTTATTGCTTACTGCATTAATGTTTTTTTCTTCAGACATTTTGTTTAAAGAATACATTTCAAACGAAGCAGAGCCGCCCTCCATATGCTTAATAGCATTAATTACATATTCTTCTACTAAACGAGTATATGTATAGGAGATTTCGTTAATTTCATTTTGTTGAATTGTTTTTGGCGCAAATGAAGATTTTTTACGCCAAGGAAGAATATAGCGTTCATAAGTTTCCTTATTTGAAGATAAACCCTGATACATTTGAAGAATTGCATAAATAGTCCAAATATCAGAGGTAGCTTTGCCGATTGTTGATTTAGCAATAGCTGCGTTAATCAAGAATTGTGGATAGTTTTTAAGGTTTGTATCGTCCACATGCATTAATGTTTCATACAGTGTATATACAGGTTCTAAATAAAGGTCTTTATTGCCCTCAAATTCTTTATGATAGTATTCAGTAGTCCATTGCGCTTCGGCATATGTGACGTTCTCTAACTTAAAGTTTTTGAGATACTCTTGACCTTTGCCTTGCATAATAAATATGGGCAATGAATCGCCGTCCGCGTCGCCATGTTGGAGCAATGTAAGGTGAGGACTAATTAATACACAATCTCTTGTATGTTTTAAAGAGATATGTTTTAAAGGGTCTACTCCAACAGATAATAGGTATTTTGTGAATCGTTCTGCATTCCAGATTTTAGAAACATTAATCTGGCTGCACCATAACATTGGGTTCCGAATTGCCATACCATAAATTTCTTTATCTCCTAAGGCCAATGCTCCAAGATGTTTATTTTCAAAATCCATACTCATGATATGAGCTTGAATTTCGTGATAAATACGTTCGTCTAAAATAACTACTGTGTCCATAGGAACTAAGTGGTCGGGAACTTGTTTCATGTTAATACCCATTATTTTAGGTTTAACAAAAGATTGGGCAAGTGTCATGCCTTTCTCTTCATTTGAAAACAACATACCTTCGGCTTCAGATAAGTATTGTGATAATAAATCTCTTTTGCCTTCAGTATATTCACGAGCACGAATAAAGCCAATGTTGTATTGACCAGTAGCATTCTTAACAATACATGCTTGAAGTATTTTAGAAAGGTTAACTAATATCATTGGGAAGATATGTTTACCATTAGATAAAACACCTTTAAATGAATTCATTAATGCGGCGGATGGCATACGATACACACCAGCATTTTGAGTTCTAAGGTCTAAATAAAAACCTTTATTAAAGTCTTCGTCTAATAGTTTAGAATCACTGTCCCAACGGCTTTGGGTGCTTAATACTAAATCGTTTTGATGAAAATGTGATAACAATTCTGTAGGTGTATATACAGGAAGATTATCTGCCATAGCATATAAGCCATTAACATCATTAATAATCTTGTAAAGCTCTTTAGCAGACTCTGTCATTTCTTTATCTAAACATTCTGTCCAAATAAAGTTAAATAAGTCTTTGTTCTTTTGCATCTGAAGATATTTGCCTGCTTCAAACATAAAGCTTTGAGGTTTAAATTTGGAATACATTGTACCAATTTCTGTTACATAGTATTCAATATAGCCGGCCCATACCATGCTTTTTTCGCCATACTCATTAGTATATTTCACCTTTTGAATATGAGAAGCAGCTTCATTAATTTCTTTTTGGTCTAAACTGTTTAGATAACCAGTTTTGTTTGTGTATAGACCTTCTTTAAGTGCTAAAGCAGCTCTTGATAGAACTATAGTATTCTGCTTAGCCTTGACAGCATTCATGCCTGTGAGTAAATCAACATTAAGTTCTGAACCGTTATCTAGAGTAATATACCCTAGGTTCTTTCTGGTTTTAGTAAAACCTTTTAAGCCGGTGGAACTAATGATACGCGCATTATTAACTTCAATTACACATTCAACAATGATTTTTGCAGAAGAACTAGATTCCTCTTGAATAATTTTTGTTACTGTAGCTGTTTTAAAGCCATAGATACAAATATTAGTATCATCGTTGTCAATAGCTAAAATCATTTTACCGTCTGAAGATGTTAAACCTTCATAAGCTAATAATTCTTTGTATTGAGTGTGAATAATTTCTTTTTTTACTATTTGTCGTGTAGCTAACTTTTCTGTTTGCTCTACTTCTCCAAATACAAAACGGCCTGTATGTAGGTCCATGTCATGAAAAACAATGATGGCAGACATAGCGCCATTATCTTTTGAGACAGGTTGTTTATTTACCAAAATTGTATCTTGTCTAAAGACATGCTTTTTGACAGGAATACAAGCTTCAAAGCAATCTGAGGTAGTATGAGTCTTAAGTCTTGATGGCATATTTTGCTTAGGAGGAAAAATACTAATCAAAAAGTTCTGATTTAATTTTTCATTCTTTACAATTTGATAGCCAATAGAACGATACAAAGACTGTCCTTTTGTGGCAACTACAACAGATGAGTCATTTAATGCAGATTCTGATTCTGGATGAATATTTAAGTCGCGCAATACTGCTTTAATTGCAATGGCAGAAGTTTGAGGCGCATCTTTTTTAATTAAGTCTCCAATACAATAAGGTGCATTAGTTCCATATTTACCCTTATAATCTAAAGAGTGAATTGTGGAAGTACGAGTAAATGGGTCCAAGATACAATATTGATTTGCGACCTTTAATTTTGCATTGTAACTATTTGGCTTAATAAAGTTAATATAGTTACGCAGCGCCGCAATATCTTTACGAAGTAGGCCCGTATAGTGTTTGGCAAAACCTTTAAATGTTGTAAGGCGATGATGAATAGCCATAAACAATAGTTGGTTTTGATTTAATACTAAATAATTATGATTACCGAAGTAGTCAATTTTATTACGAACTTTATTCATGTCTAACATTGTAGAAGCTTGAAAAATAAACTTACAAAATGTTGCATCGTGTAGGTCTGGATTAAATACATAAGAAGGAATACTAATAGCATTATCAAATGTATTTTCTGCATTTAATAATGTTAATATAACATCATTATTTGCGCCTATTGATACTGTTACAATATCATCAAAACCAGCAGGCACTAATTGGCTAGCAGCATCTTCTGTGCTGATGCTTCCCTTAATGTGTGGAATGTCCTTTGGGCCGATTAATTTTTTGTTGCCTACCATGCTTGTAACATAAGAATTCATTTTATATACCTTTAATTATATAGTCTTTTTTAGACCTTTTGGCTTTCGGCACATTGTATCTGTGCCTCCCTCGTAAGCGTTGATTACCCTTACAAAAAAATTTTAACAACATAAAGGGGCTTAACGCCCCCATATGATTTCTTAAACATGGAAAAAGTTTAATGCAGGTCTCTTTGTTGAGCCCATACAAATAAAGGATGATTAGATATGTCTACTTTAGAACGAAATGCTAAGCATATAATTGCATTAGCAAAACGTCTTTGAGAGACTATATCTTGTTCATCTAGACCTTTAATACCTTGACGGAAATAGATACCGCCTATTGTGGCTAAGGATTGTGGCATATTATTCTTCCTTATTTTTGGGCACATGAACAACAGATACCTTAATGCCTTTTTCAGATGCTATTTTTTCAAAGATTTTTGCAAATAGTTCATTAACTTGCTTAAAGTCTTTTGGGTTGATTGTTTTTTCTTCCAAGTCTTTTTCAGAGGAAGCCTTAGCAGAAGATTCTTTAGTTTCTTCAATCTTGTCAGACTGTTCTTTAATCCAACTACAATCCTGTTCAGTGTCTTGAACTATAGTTTTGATTATTTTAGCCATATTGTCATGACCTGCTGTAGTATATGCGGCTGCTAATGTAATATTTTTATTTTTAGCCTGTGGGCATACTTCTTTAACTTTTTTAATAAAAGTATTAATGTATGCTTCAATTGCTTCGTTCTTTGGTTTTTCTTTTTGATTATTTTCTGTCAATAATTTATCAAGTGCTATAATATTGACAGCAATAGCTTTACATTGGCATTGTGGGTTATGTGACATTTTGAGCCTCCTTAGGCTGCTTGTTGGGAAAGGGTTTGTTGGTGGTTTAGAGAATGTAGGGCATCTATTACTTTGCCCCAAATTACTTCTGGATTCTTGTCATGAAACAAGAACTCAATTAGCGCGGAAATATATATGCCACTCATCTCTAAGTTGATGGTGAAATAGTCTATTCCGTCTAAAGCGGCTAGATATACAGGACTTACTATTCCATTAGAATACACAAACATGAAAGACCTCGTTTAAATAATCAAAAAAATAAAAAACATCAAAAAATTTTTAACAAATTCTTACTGGGCTAAACGTCAAGTCATTCGATTCGTTAAAAATCAAACGTCAAGTCATACTTTTTTTTAGCGAAATTAAACGTCAAGTCATACTATTTCCAATTTGCCTTGGGCGGCACGGGGACGTCTCCCCTGTACCACCTTGTTCCGCTACTGTGCGCTATTCCGCCACGCACTGCTTGATTTCGTTGGGCTCTCGGTTGTAGTCAAGCCACATCAGAACTAGCCCTAATACGATTGCAAACATTGCGGCAACATGCATTAGGATATCGAATACTATAATCCAGCCTAATACTTTGTATAGAGCTAGAGTATAGTTGCCATTGTTGTCCTCTGTGTAGAACAACTTATTACCATAACTGGCTGCTACAACTGTCATGTTATTTTGCATGATAATCACCTATGTTGTTTGCGGGCTTAATAACGCGCCGAATATTTTCCAGAACAGGTACAACAAGTACATAATAATCATTAGTTCAAACATGCCAAGAATGAACATTGGATTAATGAAATATGTATATGCTGCGATGGCTACTAATAGACCTACTTTTGGAATGGAAACTTTACCGTCCGCACCTTTAAATAAGATACCAGTAACGTCACCATTTTTTGATTTAACAGACATGATAATTTCCTCACATTTGGATTTGGTAACTAAGGTTATACATAGCACATTCAGTCCATGTATTGGATAACCCTAATAGTACGTTATGACGTCTTTGTTCATAACGAGCTTCAGACATATCACGAACTTGGGCATAACTGGTTCTAGAAGCCAATACGACCGCGCCGAAATATAATCCTATGCCTTGAAAGAATTTAGAGAATTGAAACCCTTTGGTAATCATTCGCCAAAGATTCCATAAATTCTTAAAGAATAAAACAATAAAGCTAAAGAAGTCACTAATAAAATCTTTAACTTTACTAACCCCAATAACACAATATGAATAGACTTTATTAAGCCATTTCAATACTGTTGATGTCATGTTTTTTAGCACGTAAACCTCCAAAGAAACTCTTTACGCCGCCGCCAACCTTTCTACAAAGATTGCCAAACCAAGAACCAGCTCCGTCCATTGTCCAGTCACCTTCGTAATCAACCCATGTCAATTTGCCATTAACACGTTCTACTTTACTATAACCAATAGTGTGTTTAGCACTATATAAGCATAGGGAGAAGATACAACCAGTAATCGCCGAAACTATAATTCCAGTAATTGAACCAGTGAGTCCAAAGTAGAACATCATGCCAAGCGACATAATGATATCAAGAAAATATTCGTAGCCTAAGACACGCTTAAGCCATTTGTTCGAGCATTTTCCAATAAGGGCTAAGAAGCCGAAGGAGGTGAACATTGCAGAAGCGACAATAACTGTCATATTCATACATTTCTCCTCTGTTGTCGAAACTTTATTTAAATCATTACTATTTAAAAATTATTATCAATTTTAAAAAATTATTATCAATGAAAACAACATCTTTTATTTACAACATTACTAAAATCATTGTTATATGAAAATATTAGAAACTTTTTGATTGAAAGGGTGACTACATCTTGTGCCTACGTGTCATTGTAAACACAAGATATAGTGGTTTTAGGGATTAATGGAACAACCAAGCAAGAATAATTGCGATGATAACTGTTGCCATGATATTACCATTCTCCGTCATCAGCGAGTAATTCTTCAGCAGTCATTTCTTTCTCTGCTTCAACTTCTTTACTCGGTAATGAGGCAATAACAACTTCTTCTTCATCTGAAGGCAAATCAATATCACTGACTTCAGTGTTAAGAATGTCATTAATGTCAGCGGCATCATTCATAATGTCATCGCCAATCATCATTGGGCGCGCGGCAATTCTTGAAGCAATTGAATTATCTTGAACTAAATACCATTCAGAATTTTCATCAATTGAAGCTTCAAATTCAACTTGTGCAGAGTTTTTACTAATATCGCCAATTAAATTAACTTTAAGAGTCGCATTTCGTATTTCTACTAAACGTGAATCTTCCATAATCATGCGATACATTGTTTCAGCACGCGAATTGCCTTTATCAGTGTTGTGATATTTATCAAGTGCAATTTGCTCTTCACTTAATTCAGCTTTTGGAGCTTCAGTGACTTGTTTCCGCACAATATCAATAAATGATGTACGGATTTTAGAGGCTTGTTTGCGACTGTTAAACACTGAACCGATAAAAGAACATGCTTTAACATTTGGGCGAACTTCACGCAAGCCATAATGTAATTCTGTACCGTTTGGCAATGTTTGTAGTTTTGTAGTTCTGTCAATATCAACAAAAGCATGAAAACTATTAATCATTGGAAGCCAAGTAATCGGCGCATTTTTCTGTGACAATACTGTATTACGGTCTAAACCGGCATAATTAGAATCATCACGCAAATGGTCGGGACAAAATATTGGGCAAAGTCCGTTATCTTCAACATAAATTACACTGTTTGGCTCCAAATGGTCTTTATAAGTTTCAAGATATTTGTTGCCTCGCGCCGCACATTTAGCTAAGTTTTCTTTGTACTTTGCTGTTCCGCGTTGTTCTTGAACAACAATATCGCCAAAAGCTTTGTAAACATCTAAAAATGCTTTACGGTCTTTCGGTGAAGCGCCCCAAGAAGGTCTTGGAACTTGAGCCCAAGGAGTGATTGTTCCGCTAATTACAGCAGCGTTATAACCAAAGCCTTTCAATATCATTGCCATTACAGCAGGATTTGTATTGCGTACAGGATTTGCTTCGCTACGGTCATCAGCTCCGCCGCCATTCCATTTCGAATCCATATTTATGGCTAACCAAATGCCATTCAATTTACGATTCGCAGCTTTTGCTTCACGGTTTGGTAAGAATACTTCAAATAAGCGATAATGACGGATATCGCCATTTTTAGCTTTCTGAAAGGAATCAACCATACGAATCTCATCAATATGAGGAATCATTACGGTTGCGGTGACAAAGTTTTGATGGCGAACAGTGCCTTTGTTGTTTGTAATCATGAGTTTTTACTCTCTTTATTTAGTGAAGGAAGTTTTAGAGCGCGAGACTAATTTCTCTTTATGCGCTCTGACAATCATATTGGCAATATTAAATCGCCGCGAAATGAGTTTGACTTTCTTATTCTTTAATAATTCAACTGTGTAAGAAGAATCAGTAAAGATAATACAGTCAGGGTTGTTTTCTAATGCAATTTTAACAGCTTCTAATTCAGCATTATTTGAATCAGAGCATTTCAATGCTTTAGAGAAAGAAATAGACATATCAGTATTACAATAAGCAATAACTGCATCTTTAGTTAAGTGATTGAAACCCGCATCGGCATAAATAACATCTTTAGGCAGCAATCGGCTCTTCATGCTCAACTTCTTTAATGGCGTTATCAAGCTTTTCTTTAGGTTCTGTAATCTTTGTTCGCTTAACTTCATCAGCATTCTCCGTTATTTCAAGTTCTTCGCCTTCTTCAATTAAGGCATTAATATCGAGCGGCGGGAGTTCTTCTTTCTTTGAGAATTTAGATTTAAGCCAATCATAAAAGCTAATAAGTTTTTCTTTAACAAACTCATAAAC
>Ga0075163_10001353_pt1 | contig 32839 bp, 28 predicted proteins | sample JI1023141ADNA_FD_71478 | JGI IMG/M metagenome (GOLD analysis project Ga0075163, IMG submission 71478) | Wastewater effluent complex algal communities from Wisconsin, to seasonally profile nutrient transformation and Carbon sequestration -... | ecosystem: Engineered > WWTP > Effluent > Algae...
AAAGCCCGGGAGAGTATGTCGATGCCAATTTTAAAAAATAGCCCACTATAGAAATATAGTGGGCTTTTTTTTTGTCCGTTGACTTAATTTTGTCGGCACACCCACACCTCCAAGGCACTAAAAGAAATAGATGTTTTGATTCCGATCATTTCTGTTTTTACTCATTCATACCGATTACTCAATCATTAGATTGGCCCTCTTTTTTTTACCGAAGAAAAGAGAAAGGAGATATTCTGTAGCAATGACGAACTTTTTACATCGCTTCTGCAGAAAACACGTAGTTTCCTAAGAAATTTTTTGGCCCAACTCTTATTGGCACCTTCTTGTAAAGGTTAGATATAAACCCCTTAAGAAAAATTCCGATGAAAAATTTTTTACTCATTTCAATGTTTCTGCTATTAGGATGGCAGATGAAAGCACAGATGTCAGCAACAATTGCTGTACAATTTTACGTTGATGCAAACAATAACTGTGTGTATGATCCTGCTGAACAGCTAGTTTATAATGTCCCGGGAACGTTCTCATATATTAATAGCAGTGGTACTGTAATAACAACCAGTTTTGGTTATACTGCAAGTACTTGTGGAGCTACAACAGTTTATGCATGGTCCCAACCATCGGTAACCCCTACTAATACAATAAATATTAATACGGGTATTGGTGTTTCGCCAAATCTGGCTTGTAATAATTACAATAACCTTGCCTACAACACAAATACAACTTATTACCTGCCGGTAACACTCACGGGAACTTCCAGTGTGGGAGCGAATATAAACTACATGTATTTCAACAATGGTAATGGAGCTTTTTATAATTATCAGGGAGCCAACAGCAGCACAATAGGAATTTGTTCAAATCTTGGTACCGATTCTGTTTACATGTCCATTAACGTGTATAATCAGTTAAATTGTAATAATTCAGGAAGTACTGCTACACGAACATATAGTTTATACCTGGATGGGGTTAATTACGATGTGTTAACAACAACCGGGGGATTTATGTCGTCTTCTAATGCTATTGGTGTTAACGCGCAGGCATCCATATCTGAGTTTTATATGGCCAGCCAAACACTTCTCAGTCTATATACCAAATTACCTGCAACCTTCAGCGTATTGGGAACGCATACTTTCGAGATAATGTCTTCTATGATCTACAATAACGCTCAGTCGACATTAAATTTTAGTAAGGTCATAAATTCAGTGCCCTGTTCCAAGATTTCAGGTCGTTTTTACAATGATTGTAATAACAATTGTACTTACGACGCCGGAGACAGTTATGGAGTTGGCTATTACGCAAAAGGAAAAGTCTACAATGCAACAACTGGTCTTAATTTAAATTTCTATCCGAATCCTTACGACGGAAAATTCTCGATCTATCTTCCTACTAATGTTTCGTATTCCCTTACTCAGTTTCCAACCTTTACCGCATCACCTTATAATTTCACGGCCTGTACAACCGGTACAACAGCCATCCCGGCGGGCGCTGCCACAAATACATTTCAATTCGGCTATCAAAACAACTCGGTAAATCTTATGGATCCTTCTGTGTATTTAAACAGAACTAGTAGCACATCCACAATCATTAGTCCGGGTGTGGGTGCTACATTTGCAGTTATGCTCACCAATAATTGGTGGAATGCCTGTGGCGGGGCGACTGTTAACCCAGGACAATTAAAAGTTACTTTGCCCAAGTTTATTAATTATATCAGCACGTTAACTGGACCGACACCGACATTTGTTCTTGGAGCAAATGTAGACACATTGATTTGGGCTGTTCCTAACTTTTCTAACAACGGATTTATTTCGTTTTGTTCTTTCAGCGTTGTCGTTAGCTCTACGGCGGTACCTAATTCAGGTTTTACAATTAGTGCGAGAATTACCCCTGTAACAGATTCATACCTGTTGAACAATATTTTTAATTGGAGCAGAGTAATTGATGGACCGTTTGACCCTAATGGAAAAACGACGGAAGTAGCTGGTTTGCAAAGTAATGGAGATGTGCCTTTCGGAGCGGATCAATTCTTTTACACAATTGGGTTTCAGAATATCGGGAATGCACCTGCTATTAATGTAACTACGATTGATACGATGGACATTAATTTTGACCTAAGCACACTCAGAGTTACGCAAAGTTCTTTCCCGGTTAGTGCCCAGATCGATCATGTAACTCGCGTGGTAGGGTTTCATTTTGATGGCATTAATTTACCAGGTATCGCATCAGACGAGCCCGGTAGTCATGGTTTTGTGCGTTATGCAATTAAACTTAAGTCGGGGGTGCCAGTAAACACTGTTTTGAAAAACCGTGGGCATAACTATTTTGATTTTAATGAACCGGTAGCCACCAATCAGACCTCAAATAAACTCGTGATTTTGACAACTGGTTTAAACGAGTTTAATAACGCTGAACAGACGCTTAGAGTAATACCTAATCCGTTCAACAATAAACTGAAAGTTGTGGATGAAAAAGGAATTCAAAATATTAGTGTATACAACCTTGTCGGTGATTTGATAATCGAGTATAAAACAAATTCAGTTGAAGCCAATCTTAATCTTGAAAATCTCTCTCCGGCAATCTATCTGTTAAGAGTAACCTCCGTAGAAGGAAGAGTGTCAACCGTGAAAGTGATTAAGGAATAGCCGATTGGTTTTGTCCATTAAAAATTACACTAAAAACGTCTGCAAGATAGCAGGCGTTTTTAGTTTTATAATTGTAAGGTGAATGGAAAATGTTCTGGCAAAAAAATAACTGTTAAATCTAAAAATGCAGATAATAGTCCTTCGTTAATTCCTTGTACTCTTTTGTATAATTTCTGTGACTATCCTCCTCAATAACGAGTGTTGATTCCGAAAACTCGCTTTCCTTGAATTCAAACTGCATAATATGGCGTTTCTCCGAATCCTTTTCGAGCCTGGTTCGTATTCTTAATAATTTGGACAGATACAATCCTTTGAGTTCAGCCATTTTTCTGAAAATTGCAGCCTCGTTTTTAGGCAAGATCAAACAAAATTTTCCTTTTTCATCCAACAATTTTTTTACACCAACGATCAAATCCTCAAAAGGTAATAAATCGGCGTGTCGTGCCGTTTTTCTGCTAGTTTCTGCTTGATTTTTAAGTGAGTCGATAAAATAGGGTGGATTTGTGACAATTAGATCAAATTTTTGATCGCTCGATTTTGTCAGTTCCTGGAAAGACATATGCCTAACCTTAATATGATCTTTAAAATCACTTTCCGCTACATTCGTGATGGCTTGCTCCGTACTTTCTTTATCAATGTCAATGGCAGTAATCTCTGCTTTTGTTTTTTGGGCAAGCATTAAAGAAATAATGCCGGTACCGGTTCCGATATCGAGTATTTTTTTACTGTCAATAGGATTTACCCAGGCACCAAGCAGAACAGCATCGGTACCTACTTTCATCGCACATTTATCCTGCTTAATATTAAATTTTTTGAAAGCAAAACTTATATTAGGCATAAAAGGATCTTTCCCACTAATTTAAAAATTTAAAAAGGTATTTTCAAAAAAAAAGCGTTAGTATACTAACGCTTTTAAAATTTAATAAGAAGGTTTTGTATCCGACCGGCCTAAATTTCTTCCATAACCCGGGAAAATATTGTACCTCAACATGATCTCAAGTCCGCCATACTTGTTTGAAGCGGGAGTAAGTGATGATACATTAATATCATAGGAAACACCAAACGCATACTTGTCGTACTGAAGCAGTATTGCTGGTATGATAGCGTCTTTAAAGCGGTAGTGACCACCTACTGCCAGAGCAACGGGTTTTTTCACCCCTGTATAAGTAGATGGATCTGCAATAATAAACTTAAATAAAACACCAGCTATAACTTCTTCGCTTGGTCCCTGGCGCATATATAAAAAACTTGGCATCAATGCATTTTTAGTGCCCGGGATATTAAAGTCACCATTGAAATAAGCGCAAATTCTGGTCTGTAATTTTTCTTCGGTGGTAAAAAATGAGTTACGGCCCATGCCATAGTGGTAGGCTGCCGCTCCGATATTAAACTTAGCGGCATTTCTACTGCTGATAAATTTATCGCTTTGTGAATAGTTTAAATTAATACCTCCTCCAAGATCGTAAGAAGTAATCGAACTTCTTGGCGTATTTTCACCGCTTGGTAAATTAGGATCGTAAGAGGAACCGTTATACTGTTTCCCCCAACGAAGGTTGTCCACATCAATGGTACGGTAGAAAAAACCGCCCTGCAAACCGCCAGACACTTTCATTGAGCGGTTTATTTTTTGAGAATAAGACACGCCAATATTTGGGTTCAAGGTATTCAATTTTGCATCACCAGCGGCATCTCTAAAGATGTTTACAGCAACTGCAAAGTAACTGCCCTTTAGTTTTCTAAATTTTATGGTTTGTTCAAAGGATAATCCAAATGTTTGGTACCTTCTGGCAACACTGCCCCATTGGTCTTTATAATTGGCAGAAATACTCGTATTGTAACGAACACCAGCTAAAGCAGGATTAATGATGCTTGGCGTTTCCGCGTATTGCGAAAAATGGATGTCCTGAGCATAAAGAAACTGCCCAAAGAAAGCCAAAGCTATAACCGATTTTAAAATATATTTATTTCCCATAATTTACCTGATGAGCGTTATGTTACCTTTAGAACTATATCCTTTTCCTTCTATTGTTTTTCCTTCAAGTCTGTACACAAATACTCCTGTGTTTAGTTTGTCGCCATTATATGTGCCGTCCCATCCAACATTTACATCTGTTGTTTCAAAAACTTTTTCACCCCATCTGTTAAAAATCATGAAGGTTAATGTTTGAAGGCAAGCTCCGTTTACTTTTAATTCGTCGTTGACACCATCTCCATTTGGAGAAAATGCGTTTGGAACAAACATATCTCCGCAATCCTGAATAACAATCACATTTATCGTGTCACTGGAGAAACATCGGTTGCTGTTAAAGCCCGTTAGCACATATTGAGTTGTTTTAAATGGGCTGACTGTAACATTTGGATCTGTGCTGGATGTTATATTATACTGGGGTGACCAGTTATAACTTAAAGCATTAGTGCCAGTTAACGCTACCGATTGTCCATATCGTATCGTCGTATCACTGGATCTTTGACCAGGTGGTACAATGGTTACGTTTGGAATATCCACTACCTTAATGTATTTCCTAAAGGCAACAGTCGCACTGCTTCCGGGGGTATTTGTGTATTTTGGATAAGGATTTGACACCTGCAATATCACATCATGTTCTCCACTGAGGTTATAACATACAGCTGGCGTCGCAAGAGTAGACGTCGGAGGAGACCCTCCTTTGAATGTCCATGAGTAGGTTTGAGGCCCGCCGGCCATGGTGTCAGTAAGCGCAATATAGGTGATGCATTCTCTCGCACAAAGCGTGTCTTTTTCTATGTCAGTATTAAATAGAACGTTTGACTGTATAACTGGTCGGCAGTCAATAACTCTGACGGTAATAGTATCAATAGATTTACAGCCAGTTACACCATTATAGCCAGTTACTACGGTATATATTACAACGGCTGGCAGTCGCGTTGGCGCTTTTATTTTTACCATAGGGGCATAACGACTTGTTACAAAAGACTCAGGAAAATACGGAGAATCCCAGGTATACGTTGGGGCGATACCAAATGGTAATCCGGTATTGCCATTATAAGCAGTAAGATCAAGTAAATTGTCTGGCGCACCCGGGATATCTCCCACAAAACAAAGCGTATTGGTTGGGACATTGTTAATGGTCGGAATCGCAATGGCTGTAATTGGAACCGGTAATACCGTTACGGTTGTAAGGCGGGGTAATGAAGCGCAGGCCCTTGAATCCTTCATTTCAACAGTATAGGTGGTAGTATTTTGCGGATAGGCAGTAACGCTAGGGGTTCCATAAAAATTAAGACTTGGTGGTGGCGCGTTAGCAGCTTCTGCCCAGTTGTAGGTATAGTTGGACGCTGGGCCCACGGCAAGCGTGCCAACGTTGGCAATGCTTAGGTTCATAGAGTCCCCAATACACATTACCGGCGATAGAGGAATTACATTCATCGTAAACTGTGGAATAACCGTTACGCAGAGCGTGGCAGTTCCAGAACACACCTCAGTCGATCCAATAACGGTATAACAGGTACTGGTTGGAGGGCGAACCGTGGTGGCAGGTCCTACAGAATAAGTCATGTATGGCTGCGTATTAGGGAACCACGAATAATCCGTGGCGCCATCAACGGTAAAATCAACAGGTTTTGATAGTTTATAAGGGTTTTGGGCGTTTGCATTAGTAGTAATACACGTTGTATAATGATTCTGTGTGGTATACAACACAAGATCGGGAGCAAGACTTATACTTATGTAGAACGGAGCTGAGACGCAATTGCCAGCGGCGGGTGCCCCAATAACGGTATACGTAGCCGGTGTCAGCGTGTTTGGTCCGGGACTAACTGAAATGGTTTGCTGGTTTACCGGTAAACTAAACGTTGAGCCCATCCAGGTGTATGATGCGGCTCCTAAAGCGGTTAAAGTGGAGGTAAAGCCCGCGCATACCGCTGTAGAAGTGGCAAAAGCAGTAACTGTTGGGATTGGTGTAACGGCAAGGGCAATAGTTGCCGTTCCGGTACACCCTCCACCGTTATCAACCGTCACGGAGTAGATGGTGGTTGCGTCGGGGGCTGCCACAACACTTGGTCCTGTGGTGCTACCCACAAGCGTTAGTGTGGGGTTCCATGAGTAGTTTGCGTTAATAACCGTGGTAGTTGCCGATAAATTTGCGGCTTGTTGCGGACACACCGTGGCGACGTTTGACGTAAGTGTAAGTGATAGCGCTCCGTTAGTGACCATATTTACAGCCACGGTGGCCGCAGCGGAGGTGCAAAACCCCGCCGCATTAGATCCACTGACACTGTAAACAGTAGCAACCAACGGATTATCTGTTATGACGGAGCCGGTGCCAACAACTCCTGCAGGAGAGGTCCAGGTATATGAACTAACGCCATTCCCGTTAGCGGATAAAGTTACCTGAGAGCCTGCGCAAACAGAATTAGATGAAACGGCTGCTGTAACACTTAAATTGGGGGTAATACCAACAAGGGTACTTATGCTATTTGTACAACCCGCCGGACTGGTAACAGCAAAACCATAAACAGTGGCAACTGTTTGTGTGATGCTTATGGTTGAGGGCCCCGGAACATAAGGAAAAAGTGGTAAAATAGGGCCGGATACCGGAGGATCCTGATATGCCCATGTATAAGTTGTGGAACCGATTACGCCACCGGTACCTGTTAGGGTGAATGTTTCGCCAGGACAAACCGACGGGGAGGATGAACTTATTGTAGGCGTGAAAGCGGTGAGCCCAATAGGAATAATTGTTGCGCCAAAACAGGCGCCATTTCTCGCGTTAACGGTATAAAGGCCAGGACCTGATCCTATGATTGGATTAGTTGTGTTATTAGGCGTCGCAGGAATGCCTGGTCCACTCCAGGTATAGCTGGTGGCACTTGAAAAGGCGGTGAGCGTCACGCTTTCGGCGGGGCAAACCGAGGGGCTTGATGGACTGACAAAAACCGACAGACTACCTCCAATAGCTATACTGGCAGTGGCGGATGCCTGACAGGTATTGAAAAAAGCGTTAATGGAATAAGTGCTGTTGGCTACCGGGGTTACCGTTTGTGTGGTCCCCGTTCCTAAAGCTACCAATGCTGGCGAAGTCTCAAACCACTGATAGGTGTAACCTGGACTCCCAAGAGCAGTCAGTGTTGCCGTAATGGTAGGACAAATGGTTTGCGACGGAGGAGCGATCGACACGTTTACATTTTGAACGGTCACACAACTAACCGCCTGGTTGGTACATCCGTTTACCGTTGTACCAATTGCAGTATAACAAGTTGTCGCAAGCGGGCTTACCACATAGGGATTGGCATTGGAACCACCTGGATTCCAAAGTACAAAAGGAGCGCCGTTAAGAGTAAGTGATGTCGTTTGTCCGGCACAAATACTTGGGGATGAGGCAACAATGTTCACTGTTGGTTGACAGAAAAGTGTTACAAGCAATTGGCGATTTCCACCAGGTATTAGGTTGCCATTTAAATCGATAGCAAAAATGTTTACAGAGTAGGTGCCACAAGGGCCTGTAAGACTAAAGGTGATCTGGGAATTAGGAACAGGCGTACCTGAAATCACGCTATATGTACTAATGGTTACAGGTCCGGGTCCTATAAGACTCCATGTGTAACTTGTCGCTGCAGCGTTACCATTCCCGGCACCAGCGCTGCCAATATAGGTTCCATTGGGGTAAAGACAAGCATCTGGTGAAATGGTTGGGGTCCAAACCTGCGCCTGAACGTTGCCAGCTAAAAAAACAGATAGGAAGAAAATACAAGAATAAATTATTCTTTTCATAAGGGGGTATTTAGTGTTTTTTGGTTTCATTTTTGCGGATGTAATAGCCGTTATGTATGTTTAGCGTTTGATTTATTAAATCCCGGCTACCTTGACAGAGGCCTTACCTGATGCTAATTTACTAAAGTACTTCCACATAATGAAACTGTTTACTCAATAAAAAATGATACTTACTCACCGGTAAATGTAAACAAAATATTAAAAAGCCAAAAATCCAAATAAAAGACTCCGGAAAGTCCAAAAAAGCAGTGCAAAGCGTTTGTTCAAAAAGACCACAAGTTTTTAAATTAAATCAACATTTCAATCGTTTATCGCCTACAAATAACTAATTTTGAATTTTAGAATTACAACCTAAAAAACACTATGCAATTAAAATATTCTTCGTCCCCAAAAGCAATACTATTGTTGGAAGATGGGAAGATTTTTGAAGGAAGAGCTGCCGGTAAAATAGGCACTACATCCGGAGAAATTTGTTTCAATACCGGCATGACCGGCTACCAGGAAATATTTACTGACCCTTCTTACTTTGGACAAATCGTGGTGATGGCCAACGCTCACATTGGTAATTATGGTGTTGAAGAGCAGGACGTGGAAAGTGATGGCGTAAAAATTGCCGGAATGGTTTGTAAAAAATTCAACATTGGTTTTTCGCGCCCAAGAGCAAAAAAAAGTCTTCAGCAGTATTTCGAGGAAAACAACATTGTGTCAATTAGCGATGTCGATACGCGTTCCCTGGTCAGATATATTAGGGATAAGGGCGCCATGAACTGTATTATTTCTTCAGATCTTACCGATATTGAAGCGTTGAAGAAACGCCTTAAAGAAGTACCCAGCATGCAGGGCCTGGAACTCTCTTCCCGGGTTTCATGCAAAGAACCGTATTACGTTGGGGATGAAAAGTCCCTTTATCGTGTAGCTGTAATGGACTACGGTACCAAGAAAAATATCTTACGTTCGCTCGAGGAACGGGGGTGTTACATTAAAGTCTTTCCAATGCACACTGGCGTGAAAGAAGTATTGGCGTTTAACCCGGATGGCATTATGCTCACCAATGGGCCCGGTGATCCTGCCGCAATGCAGAAAGAAAGTGGATCAGTGAAAGAACTAATCGATTCCGGTAAACCTGTTTTTGGCATTTGTTTAGGCCACCAGCTTCTTGCCCAATCGCAGGGAATCAGCACCTATAAGATGCATGCCGGTCACCGGGGTATCAATCATCCGGTTTTAAACATCATTAGCGGGAAAAGCGAAATTACCTCCCAAAATCATGGATTTACGGTGAGCGAGGAAGAGATTCGTAAAAATCCGGCCGTTGAGATCACGCATGTTAATTTGAATGACAAGACAATTGAAGGCATCCGGTTAAAAGGGAAAAAAGTCTTTTCTGTGCAATATCACCCTGAATCCTCGCCGGGGCCTTATGATTCACGGTATTTGTTTGACGAATTCATCGACAATATTAAGGCTTCTAAAAATTAAGACTCATCTATTTCTAATAAAAAAACCAGAAAGTAGTTTACTCTCTGGTTTTTTTATGGGCGGGAAAATTGCGTAAACCTACAAAGCCTGTGTAAATCTGATTATTTTATCTCTTCGAAATCAACATACTCACCAGCTTTATTAATGTGGCGGCGAATAGCGTCTTTAATATCTTTGTTAGTGGGATTGGCGGCTTTTTCCGTTTGTGAGCTGTTTTGCTTATGTTGTGTTTGATTGTTTACGTAGGAGCGTTTGACCGTTGCCGTTTTAAACAGTTCAACTATTTTATAAATCAGCCAAACAATGATAAGTGTCCAGATAATATCTTTCATAATTGGTCTAAAATTAAGTATTTTAATAATTCTACCAAGGTTATAGATTGTTAATTGCTTTCACCTTTACTTAGAGGTATTAGGACTTTCCCGGGTCAATTATTTCGAAATTGCCTGTTGCACCCGTTTTTCAAAGCGCAAAAGCTCTAAATCGTCGGAACATTGAAAAAATGTAAATAAGTTTTACCTGTATTTTTGAATGTTTTGGTACTTTTGCACAAAATTTAAAATATGGAAACATTTGAAAAAGTAAGCGGGGACTACCAGACCCAATTAAATGATTGGATAAACCACGAGAAAGCCGCTATCGATCTTATTAACGCAGTTGGTAAATTGTGGTTTGAAAGATCTATTGAGCTTATTTTATTCCGTAATCAGTTATTTGACCGCAGTGCGAGTGAAATAATGAACCTCCATCTTTACGCGAAAAACATTGTTAAAAAACCAATCACGGTTTTTGATACAGTGGCGCTTGCGAATGAAATTTTGAGTTCTGAAGTGGGTGCAGGTCGTATTGATATTGGTAAACTAGCCTACGAATGGCATCAGGAAAATGCCAATTATAAATCGAAAGCTGATTTTATCAATGATAAATTAAAAGGATTAATTGGCAATAGCGCGTCGATCACACCAAAAGATGTAGTGCTATACGGTTTCGGGCGTATAGGTCGTCTTGCCGCCCGTGAGTTAATTACTCTTGCAGGAAAAGGGGAACAATTAAGGTTACGCGCAATTGTGACTCGTGGCAATGGTAATGATGAGATTATCAAACGTGCCGATTTGCTTCGTACCGATTCGGTACATGGTCCTTTTCCAGGAACGGTTATTGAGGACCTGGAAAACAAGGCGTTAATCATCAATGGGCACACCGTACACATGATCGATGCGAAGAATCCGGAAGATGTGGATTATACCAAATACGGCATTAATGATGCCTTGTTAATTGATAATACAGGTGTATTCAGGGATGATGTGGAATTGAGTCGCCACTTGAAAGCAAAAGGAATAGATAAGGTTTTGTTGACCGCACCGGCAAAGGGCAATGTGCCAAATGTCGTGCACGGTGTTAACCATGAAACTGTGGATTTGAAAACCCAAAAAATATTTTCTGCAGCAAGTTGTACAACCAATGCCATTATGCCAATTCTTTACGTAATTGATAAAGAATTAAAGATTGAAAAAGGACATATTGAAACCGTTCACTCTTATACCAACGATCAAAATTTGTTGGATAACTATCACAAAAAATACCGCCGCGGACGCTCAGCCGCTTTAAACCTGGTAATTACAGAAACGGGTGCTGAAAGTGCGCTGAAGAAGGTTTTACCTCATTTAAGTGGTAAATTCACCGCTAATTCAGTGCGTGTACCAACCCCTAATGTGAGTTTGGCGATTTTGAACCTGAATATTGGAAGGGAAGTTACCAAAGACGAAGTAAATGAGATTATTCGCCGGTATGCCTTACAGGGAAATTTAGTAGAACAAATCCAGTATGCTTTTAGTAACGAATTGGTGAGCACCGACATAATTGGTAATCCTTGTCCAAGCGTATTTGATAGCCAGGCCACTATTATTTCGCCTGACAAAAAGAGCATTGTTTTATACATTTGGTATGATAACGAATACGGATACACCCGTCAGGTGATTCGCTTCAGCAAACATATCAGTGAAGTAAGAAGACCGGTTTATTACTAAAAATTTTTTGACCAATCGAAGGGCCCCGGTTAGGGGCCTTTTTTTTTGTAGCAATCATTACTTTTTCAGGGGTTTCGAACCTGTTAAAAAAATAGCGACAAATGGTACCTGAAGTAATTTTGTTCTATATTTGGCATTTGGTAAAAGGAAATAAATTTTAAACAATTAATAAGATTACGCATGTCTCACACACTTATAGAAACTGAAGTTGGAATGGGGTTTCAGTTAAATGAAAATCAATTGATGATCGCCGATATGATTCGCAAATTTGGCAAGGAACATATTATGCCAAAAATGATGGAATGGGATGAATCACAAGAGTTTCCCATAGAAGTCTTTAAGAAACTGGGAGAACTTGGCTTGATGGGGGTATTGGTTCCTGCGGAATATGGCGGATCGGGTTTTTCATACACCGAATACGTAACAGCCATTACCGAACTTGGAAGTATTTGTGGTTCGATTGCCTTATCCATGGCGGCGCACAACAGCCTGTGTACAGGTCACATTTTACAATTTGGGAATGAAGATCAAAAGAAAAAATATTTGCCAAAATTAGCAACTGCTGAATGGATTGGCGCCTGGGGTCTTACGGAAGCGAATACAGGTAGTGATGCCATGCGCATGCAATGTGTTGCAAAGCAAGATGGTGATTACTGGGTCTTAAACGGGACAAAAAACTGGATCACACATGGAATTACCGGAAACGTTGCGGTAGTATTAGCCCGTACAGGTGAATTGTTAGATAGTCATGGTATTACCGCTTTTATCGTGGAACGCACAACGCCGGGTTTTAAAGGTGGTAAAAAGGAGAACAAGTTGGGAATGCGTGCCAGCGAAACCGCTGAACTTGTTTTTGAAAATTGTCGGGTACATAAGTCTCAGGTGATTGGTGAAGTGGGTGATGGTTTTGTGCAAGCTATGAAAGTTTTGGATGGCGGCCGTATAAGTATTGCTGCGTTAAGTCTTGGCATTGCCAGGGGTGCTTTAAATGCCAGTATTAAATACGCAAAGGAACGTCAACAGTTTGGACAGCCAATAGCGAACTTTCAAGGTATCGCGTTTAAATTAGCCGATATGGCAACTGAACTTGAAGCTGCCGAATTGCTGACCTTTAAGGCAGCCGATTTAAAAAACAAACATCAAAAAATGACCAAAGAGGGTGCCTTTGCAAAATACTACGCGAGTGAAGTGGCGGTGAAAGTGAGTACGGAAGCCGTTCAAATCTTTGGCGGGTACGGTTACACAAAAGATTTTCCGGTTGAAAAATTTTACCGAGACAGTAAGCTCTGTACTATTGGAGAGGGAACCAGTGAGATTCAAAAACTGGTGATAGCGCGAGAACTATTAAAATAATATAAAACCATAAAAGCCGCTTAATTTAAGCGGCTTTTTTATTTAATTTTAACTGGTTTTACACGATGAAACACTATTCAACACATGCAATTGACCAATTTACGCGCCATGTATTAAAAGATACGTCGGGTTTTAACTGGTTAATGAATAATGGTTACCGCGAACTTATTGCCACCATTGACGCCATCCGGGACGAGAAAGGGGCGTTTAAATATCTGATGGATAATAAACACGTTATCCTGGCAGCGTTCGTAAACGCTATTTGGGAGGATCAGAAAGCCTTTCAATTTTTGATGAAAGCAAAAGCGTTTGAATGGGCCGCCTGTGCTAACATTGTGAATGGCGATGAAAAAGCCGAGACTTTCCTGAAAAATATTGGAAAAGAAAGTTATGTATTGCTTGCGCACGCTATCCAAAGCCGCATTCACGAGGATGGAGACAGAAATATAAGCCCTGCAGGTGTCCTTAGAAACCTATTTGATTTTAAAAAAGCGTTTAAAAAAGATAGTTAACATGAGGATTGTAGGAAGCATACCACACGAAAGTATGACGATCAGTATTTTTCAGATGAATGATAAATATCAGGTGAAGTTTGAAGCGGGGCCCATGGAACAAATTTTTAAGTTTCATGTAGACGATGTAAAAAGTATTGAAAATTTGAAAAAATTAATGAGTACGGAATTTATCGAAACTACCCGCAAACGTTTTAATGAAATGTTCTTGCAAATGAAAGCACTTTCCTGATGATTATATATTACAACCCGCGCTGCAGCAAATGCAGGGATACACTTGGGTTACTTGAGGCAAATAATTGTGAGATAGAAATTCGGGAATATTTAAAAAAACCGCCAACAAAAAAGGAATTAAAAGAACTTCTCAAAAAATTAAAATTAAAACCGTTTGATCTGGTAAGAACATCGGAGCCACTGTATGTCCAGGAGTTCGCTGATAAAAAACTAACGAATGAGCAATGGATTACCGCATTAGTGAAAAATCCAATTCTCATCGAACGGCCTATAGTAATTAACGGAGAAACTGCCATTATCGGCAGACCTCCCGTATTGGTGTTAGATCTACTAAAGAAATAATTCGGATTTTTACTCTATTCGTGATTAATTTGCAGGGGTAGTGTGCCTGAATTTAAAGGAGCGTTTCTCTAACCAAAACAAAAACTCCCACCAGGAGTGTAAACCATCCAAATGCTGGTTTTAATTTTTGAGCTGGAATTTTAGTGGACAATAGGCTCCCTATTAATATTCCAAACGCGCATACTGCTGAAATTGCCAGCAAAAATTTCCAATCAATTTGCTGCTGTCCAAAATTACCAGTAAAACCAACGAGTGAGTTGATGGCAATGATACATAGGGATGTGCCAATTGCTTTTTTGAATTTTAATCGCAAAAAAAACATCAATACCGGCACAATAATAAAACCTCCTCCGGCCCCCACAAAGCCAGTAATGAAACCAACACATATTCCTAAAAAAATAACAAAAGGAAGACCTATCGGGCTTTTCGCAAATTCGTCCCATTTTACCTGACGGATGTTATTAGCGGTTCTTTTTTTGATCATGCTGTATGAGGAGGCTAATATGAGGAGGCTAAACACAAACATGATCAGGTTTTGTTTTGAAATTTCCAGTCCAAGAAAATCAAATTCTAAAGGAATGGCGGGCATTATGTATTTGCGCACACAGAAAACAGTGATCATGGAGGCCAGTGCAAACTGGGCTATTGCCTCGGCGCTAATCTCGCCTTTGCGCAAGTAAGCAATTGCGCCAATTAGAGACGTGAGCCCAACAATGAATAGTGAATAAGAGGTAGCCATATCTGCGCTATAGTACAGAATGTAAACAAGTACTGGTACGCCAAGGATAGAACCACCACCGCCGATAAGGCCAAGGATTAGACCGATACAAAAAAACGCTATGAACCCCGCTACGATCAATGGTTGATAATATTTTCGATATGAAGTTCTTTTAATTGCTCATCGCTTATTTCGCTGGGAGCATCAATCATTACATCTCGTCCCGAATTGTTTTTTGGAAACGCGATAAAATCACGAATACTGTCTGCGCCACCAAACATCGAACACAACCTGTCGAAACCTAGTGCGATACCCCCATGTGGAGGGGCGCCATACTCAAACGCGTTCATTAAAAATCCAAACTGTTTTTGTGCTTCTTCCTTTGCGAAACCTAATACGTCAAACATTTTTGCCTGTAAATCCTTGTTGTGAATGCGGATGCTTCCTCCTCCAATTTCAACGCCATTTATAACAATGTCGTAGGCGTTAGCTCTTACAGAACCTGGATCAGTAGTAAGCAGGCTGACGTCTTCCGGTTTCGGCGAGGTGAATGGGTGATGTTTGGCGTGCCAACGTCCGGCCAATGAAGCTAAAAGATTAGGATCTCCTTCATTCCACTCCAATAAGGGGAAATCGATTACCCACAGGCACGAAAATTTATTTTTATCACGAAGGCCTAATCGGTTACCCATTTCGAGACGCAGTTCACTGGCAGCTTTCCTTGTTTTGTCATCTTTACCAGCGAGAATGAGGATGAGATCTCCAGCCCGTGCGTCACACAGATGACACCATTTTTTTAGTTCTTCTTCATTGTAAAATTTATCGACACTTGATTTAACAGTGCCGTCGTTATTAACACGGGCATAAACAAGTCCGGTAGCACCTATTTGTGGGCGTTTTACCCATTCGGTTAATTCGTCGAGCTGTTTACGGGTGTATTCCGCAGCGCCTTTGGCACAGATAGCGATTACAGATTCTGCCTCATCAAATACTTTAAAGTTATGCCCTTTTACCACCGCATTCATGTCTGTCAACTTCATGTCGAACCGTGTATCCGGTTTGTCATTTCCATAATACTTCATAGCGTCGGCGTACGACATTCTGGGAAGGTCAGGAATCTCAATGTTTTTCACTGTTTTAAACAGGTGTTTTATCAGGTTTTCGAAGGTCTGGAGAATATCTTCCTGTTCCACAAAACTCATTTCGCAATCTATTTGTGTAAATTCAGGTTGCCTGTCCGCTCTCAAATCTTCGTCCCGGAAACACTTTACTATTTGATAATACCGGTCGAAACCACTTACCATCAACAGTTGTTTAAACGTTTGGGGGCTTTGTGGGAGCGCATAAAACTGGTTGGTATTCATGCGGCTGGGTACCACAAAATCACGTGCCCCTTCGGGAGTTGATTTGATAAGTACCGGGGTTTCCACTTCTAAAAAATTAAGTTTATCCAGATAATTACGGGTTTCTATCGCGATACGGTGGCGCAATTCCAGGTTTTTCCTTACAATGGATCGACGTAGATCCAAATAACGGTACTTCATACGCAACTCATCGCCACCGTCCGTTTCATCTTCAATGGTAAAGGGTGGGGTTAAAGATTTGTTCAGAATTTCGACCTGTTGTAGCTTAATTTCAATGTCGCCAGTGGGGATATTTTTGTTTTTACTTTCACGTTCTACAACAACACCGGTGGCTTTTAAAACCATTTCCCGGTTAAATCCTTCTTGACCGAGTGTTTTACTGTATTCGTCATCTCCGAGAAAGATCAACTGAGTGATTCCGTACCTGTCCCTTAAATCAATAAAGGTTGCTCCACCAAGTTTTCTTGTTTTATGTACCCATCCGCAAAGCGTTACTAATTGTCCGGTATGATTTTTAGTTAACTCGCCGCAGGTGTGTGTACGTAAATTAGTTCTTAACATAAGTGTTTAATATAGTGATATAAAATTAGTCCTTTTTGTTTAATGGTTAAAATCAATTTCAGGGTTAATTTTCCGGATAATCTCTTTTTGTCTTAGAATAAAATCGTTCAATTTAAGTGCTTCCTCACTATTTATGATGAGTTTTCGATGATTCAATGCCTGGTTCAGTGCCAAAATTTGTTTGTTAAGTGAACGGGTGCTTTCGGAAAAAAAACTAATCGAAAATTTTTCCCAGACATATTCAATGGCTTGTTCGTTTGGATGCGCAAGATCTTCTTTGTAGAAACGGTAGTCACGCAAGTCGTCATTTACCAGTTCAAATGCCGGGAAATAGTAACAATGTGGAAATTGACTTACGAGTTGGTGCACACTTAACAAAAGGGTGGATTTACTCAGATTGTTTTCTATGACGCCATCCCTGAAATACTTGACCGGCGACACGGTGAATACAACACGGAGCAGGGGATTCATTTTTTTTAGCTGAGAGAGAAGGACACAGTATTTTTCAGTGATTTGCTCAACGGTTAATAATTTTTTTTCGAAAAGTTTGTCGGGTTGTTTGTGACAGTTAGCCACCGGGGCATTTAACTCATGATGATGAAATAGAAAGGCGCTGCCAAACGTAATGATCAAACAATCTGTTTTTTTTAGAAACTCAGTGCCGCTTTTGTTTTGGTGATTTATTTTTTTTAGGAGATCGTGTTTGTCTTCACTGTGAATGGAGGAATGATGCTGATAACTAAAGAAATTGCCGTCCCGGTAAACAAGGTTTTTCTCGTCAAACGGGTTCTCGGATATTAAGGTTTCGAGGCATTGATGGATACTGAGCGGATTAAAAAGAATACCATTAGGATTGTTTAAAATAGAAAATCGGTAATTTTTTAATTTTTCGGAGATGTTTTCCGAAAAGCAAGACCCCAATAAAACTATTTTTTTATTATGGTTTAATTCGAAACCGGGCAACGTTGGTATGTAATCTAGATGGAGTCGCATGATAGCAGTGATTAGTACGTTTTAGCGCGGAAACATTAATTCGTATTTAAGTCCAATTGTTTAAACTTCTCATCCAGAAAATGACGGGCACTTTCGTAGTTGTTCTCTACCTGTCCGTCAAGGATCGCATCCTTTAAGGCGGTTTTTAGGATTCCGATTTCTCTACCTGGCTTAAGGGAATAGATGGCCATTATTTGATCGCCACTAATGGGTGGTTGCCAATTCCTAATTTTATCTTTTTCTTCCAGTTCCACTAACTTTTGGCGGACAACTTCAAAGTTCAACATGTAACGTTTTACCTTGTTTGGATTTTTGGTTGTGATATCGCTTTCGCATAAGATCATCAAATCATCAATGTCGTCACCCGCTTCAAACAAAAGACGCCTTACAGCACTATCGCTCACCTCTGTTTTAGCTAATACAATGGGTCTTAAATGAAGCTCTACCAACTTTTGAACGTACTTCATTTTTTCATTGAGGGGTAATTTAAGGTTTGAGAAAATTTTTGGCACCATCCGCGCCCCCTTATCTTCATGGCCATGAAAAGTAAATCCATGTCCTTCTTCAAACCGTTTGGTGGCGGGTTTAGCAATATCGTGTAATATAGCCGCCCATCTTAACCAAAGGTTATCGCTTTTACGGGCGGTATTATCCAGTACCTCGAGGGTGTGATAGAAATTGTCTTTGTGCGATAGTCCGTTTATGGTTTCTGTTCCCTGTAATTTTACCATTTCCGGAAAAATCAAATGCAAGAGCCCTGTATTGAATAAATGTTTAAATCCAATAGAGGGAACCGGTGAAAGAATGATCTTATTAAGTTCTTCGGTGATACGTTCTTCAGATACAATCTTAATCCGGTTTTTGTTTTTGGAGATGGCTTCGAAAGAATCAGGATGGATAGTGAAGTTGAGTTGTGTAGCAAAACGAATGGCGCGCATCATGCGTAGGGGGTCGTCACTATAAGTAATGTCAGGGTCCAGCGGTGTGCGTAATATTTTAGCCTCGAGGTCCTTCAGCCCATTAAAAGGGTCTAACAGCTTTCCATAGTTATCGCCTGAGATGCCAATTGCCAGCGCATTAATTGTAAAGTCGCGCCTGTTTTGGTCGTCCTCGAGTGACCCGTCCTCTACCACAGGTTTTCGGGAATTGCGGTTATAACTTTCCTTTCTGGCGCCAACAAATTCAATTTCAAGGTCCTTGTATTTAACCTGGGCGGTGCCAAAATTTTTAAACGTTGCTAAAGTCGAACTTTCTAATTTTTCATGCAGTTTGGCGGCAAGGTCTATTCCTTTTCCAATGGTAACAATATCGATATCTTTACTCTCTCTCTTTAAAAAAATGTCGCGCACGTATCCACCAATGGCATATGCGTCTGCGCCTACTTCGTCGGCACAGCTTTTTATAATTTTAAAAATAGGTTGATCCAGAAAGGAATACATTATTTTATACAAGCTTTTATTACTAAAAATGGATAAATAAATCTAATCCCCCGGGTTATGATTTATTTTAAAGTCGCTCTTCTTTTTTGTTCTTTGATGATCAGGTTTAATTCCCGGCCCGTTTGTCCTTTTACACTGGTGTTTTCTTGTGCACGACGGATAAGGTAGGGGAGTACCTCTTTTACCGGACCGTACGGCACATATTTAACCACATTGTACCCGTTTAAGGAAAGGTTGTAGCTGATGTGGTCACTCATTCCATATAGCTGAGAAAAATAAACCCTGTTATCTGAAGGCGAAATGGCTTTTTTATGCATTAAATCCACCAGATAAAGACTACTTGCTTCATTATGAGTTCCGGCGCATAATCCCATCACTGCGATGTTATCCATGCACAATTCCAGGGAACGGTTATAGTCTCTGTCTGCCGAAGATTTGTCGGGTTGGATCGGAGAGGTGTATTTCATATCAGCAGCCCGCTGCCTTTCTTTTTCCATATAAGCTCCTCGCACCAGTTTAGCACCAATATGGTATCCATTCGTTTTGCCGTTTTGAATGCTTTCTACCAGGTAATCATAACGATCCGTCCTATATAATTGAAAGGTGTTATAGATGAGCGCTTTTTGTTTGTTATAACGCGCCATGTTTTCGTTTGCGAGCTCGTCAATCGCCGGTTGAATCCAGCTTTCTTCCGCGTCAATAAAAATAGGTTGGTTGCTTTCGTACGCTGCCAGGCAAATTGTGTTTACCCGTTTTTTAACCCGTTCCCATTCGGCTTTTTCGTCAGCATTCAGGGTTTGGTGCGCACTTATTTTTTGCAGCAGATCAAAACGTGCCAACCCTGTAACTTTAAATACACAAAACGGAATGTTCTTGTCATTTTTCGCTTTCTGGATGGTGTCCAGCGTTTCTGTTAAACAATGATCAAAATCCTCTTCACTTTCTTTGCCTTCAACGCTGTAATCCAGTATAGTACCGATGTGGTATTTAGCAAGTCCGTCTATGGCCGTCGAACAATCGTGGATTGTTTCGCCGCCAACAAATTGCTTAAAGATGGTATTTTTGATTAGGCCTTTAAAACCGATATTGAGGGCCAAAGGCCCAAAGTTAGCTCCTGTTTTTACGAGCAGAGGATTACTGATCAATTTAAACAACCAATAAGAACGTTTTAATTCAGAATCATTTTTTGCTTTAAAAGCGTTTTCAGTATTCTCAAATGAGATCATAGTTTAATTTCTAAATTCCGTCGTCTATTAATAACCAAAAACTTCTTTAAGCGTTAATACCTTCACGGTACCGTATTTTTCAAGTACTTTCATGTCAAGGGCATCTTTTTTGCCCAACACTAATACGGTAATGGGTTTCCCTTTCACGTTTGCTTCCTGAAATTTTTTAACGTCATCAAAACTGTAATTCTGTACTTTTTCGAAAACATCTTTACGGATGTCGGTTTTGTTATTGAGTTCCAGGGCTTCGAGGTAATTAAAAATGATATCGCCTTTGGTTACCCGTTGCGTTCTCATTTCCTGAAGTATGGACTCTTTCGCCGATGCATAACTTCCGTCTGCTTTTGGCATTTCATTCAGTAAATCACTCAGGCCCTTCATCGCTTCATCCAGCTTGTCTGCCTGCGACCCTATGTAAGATACGTTCAGATATTTTTTCGTGAGTTTGTTTGGTTGATTATACCGGGAGAACGTTGAGTAAGCTAAAGCCTTTGATTCTCGTAAATCCTGAAAAACAATACTGCTCATTCCGCCACCAAAGTATGCATTGTAAAGTGTGATAATGGGAACTTCAGCAGGGTTATAGTTTAATCCGTTTGAAAGCATCATGATCTCGGCTTGTTTCATGTCGTAATCTACCACATAAACAGTTTTATCCAGCTGCTTTTCTTCAAATTTGAATGCGGGGGGTACCGGATTCATTTTTTCGGGTACGCTGTGCGATGTATTTAACACCGTTTTAATTTCTTCAACATCCTTGGGGCCGTAGTATAAAACTTTGTGATCGTAACCTATTAGTGATTTTATTTTGGATTTAATATCAGCTACTGAAAGTTGGTTTAGCTCCTGATCGCTTAATACGTTTGAAAAGGGGTTTACCGCACCATATCTGGCATAACTCAGCATGCCACGGTTCAGAATCAAACGTTTTTGTAATTTATTATCTTCACGTTCTTTGATGATGTCGCCAATAAGATTTTTTAAAACCGGTTCTTCTACAACCGGGTTTGATAGTACTTTTTCAAATAAGGCAACCGCCGAGTTAAAATTATCGCTTAGTCCCGAAAGGCTTACCCAGATATTTTCATTGTCGCAGAATACATTAAATGAGCATCCCAAACGATAAAGTTCTTGTTTTATCTGTGCGGCGGTCATGTCGGAAGTAGAAAGATAAGGAATGTATTTAATCGCAATGGGCATCATCTTATCATTGTTACTTCCCATATCAAATTTGTAGTAAAGATCAAACAGCTTGTTTTCGGTGTTTTTGTTATACAATAACGGAATATTCGATTTCAGGGTTGTTTTAACAATGTCCTTTTCGTAATCAATAAATTTTGGTTCGATAACGGGTGGCGTTGATTTGGCAATGTTATCAACAAATGGAGAGGTGTGGTCCCTGTCTACTTCAACCGGGGTGATGGCTGGTTTTTCCACTTTCTGAATGGTTAAGTCTTCGGCGGTTCTTTTGTACACAACTACATAGTTGTTGTCAGTGAAATTCTTTTTGGCAAAGTCAACAACTTCTTGTTTGGTAATTTTAGAAATTCGCTCAATCGTATTTACAGAGCTCTGCCATTTAATATCATTTACAAACGCGTTTAACATAGCCTGCGCGCGGGTATCGTTATTTTCAAGTTCTTTGGTTTTTCTTAATTTCAGGTCTGTAACCACGGCCTGCATTAGCCAATCAGGAAATTCGCCTTTTTTTATAAGCTCCAGCTGACTCATCAATAGTTTTTCGACTTCTTCAAGAGTCTGCCCTTCTTTTGGCTGCCCGGAAGACCCGAAAAAGCTATAATCCTTGAGGGCGTAAAAGAAGTTGTCACTGGCTAGTACTTTTTGTGCCTGATTCAGATTGATATCCATTAACCCGGCAGTTTGATTGTAGAGTATGCCAGAGATTAATGTGCAGATATCAGCATCTTTAGTACCCTCACCCCCAAATGCCCATCCAAGGTTTACACTTGCGGGGTCTGGTCCATTCACTTCTTTAACAATTTTTTGTGTGACAGGGGCTTCCGGTTGATAAGTGTACGTTTCAACCGGTTTTGCGGCAAAGTTCCCGAAGTTTTTTTCAATTTCCCCAATCACTTTAGCCGGATCAAAATCACCACTCATAATAATGGCCATATTATTTGGCACATAGTATTTTTTGTAGTATTTACTGATTTCCACCATAGAGGGATTTTTTAAATGATCAATCGTACCAATGGTGGTTTGAGTGCCGTAGGTGTGTTTTTTAAAGAGACCCTGCATCAAGGCTTCCCACACTTTATTTTGATCATTATCCAACCCTCTGTTTTTTTCTTCATACACGGCTTCGAGCTCGGTATGAAACAACCGCAGTACCGGCGCGCGGAAACGTTCGGCTTCTATTTTTAGCCAGTTTGAAATCTGGTTACTTGGAATGTCGTTCACATAAACGGTTTGATCGTAAGAGGTAAACGCATTTGTGCCATCGGCACCGATCGATGCAAGCATCTTATCGTATTCGTTGGCGATGGCATATTTAGCAGCTACACCACTGATACTATCGATCTGGTGATATATTTTGGCGCGTTTTGCGATATCCGTGGTGCCCCGGTAGGTTTCATACAGATTTTCAATTTTTTTGAGTTCCAGCTGTTCTTTTTTAAAATCTTTTGTTCCAAATACATCAGTTCCTTTAAATACCATGTGCTCCAGGTAATGTGCCAATCCGGTAGCGTTCGCCGGATCGTTTTTACTGCCCGCTTTTACGGCGATATAAGTTTGAATTCTTGGTGCGTTTTTATAAACGGATAAATACACTTTCATTCCGTTTTTAAGGGTATAAATACGCGCGTTCAAAGGATCGTTTAAAGCGTATTCGTAATTAAGGCCAGTTTTTACCGCTTCTGATACCGGCATAGGTTTTCCGGGTTTTGTCTGAGCCGACAGATTTAAAACGATTCCGAGCGCGAGAGAAGCTGCTGTTAATTTATGCATCATGTGAGTTTTTATTAATTTCTAAATTTAATAATCTATTTCTAAATCGAAGCGTTTTTTTAGTTCCAGCAGGGCTGGATTTTTCTCAGACATCGCCTTAAAGATGTCTATTGGTTTATAAGCTTTTACCTGAGTTTCACTTTTCGAAATTTCAATTTCGAGCGTTACCCTGGTGTTTTGCAGATTTGCCCGGAGCTCGTCCACAAAGTTTTGTTTTATAAGGAGGAATTGCTCTTTTTGCGTTTCGTTGTTAATGGTTAAAATGACAGCATTGTCTGATAATTTTATATCAGCTGTTTTGAGTATGGTGGGAATTTGACGGGAGCCTTCTTTTTCCTTGATTTCGGCATATTTCATAACTGCCGTTTTTACCAGATCGAGGTTTATTTCCTTTTCAGGTAAATTAGCCGGTGGGCTTTCGGAAGGTTCCGTGATGTGTTGTTGATCGGATTTGAAATTTTTCGCTTCGTTTAAACTAAACGAAGATTTTATTTTTAATTGCTCAAATGGAATGCTGGGTCTGGAAGCGAATTTAACTTCCGGCTCCTGAAGCACGTTTACCTTTTGCGAAACGCTTTGTGGTTTATAGTCGACAGACTCCTCTTGCGCCTCGTTTGCTCCTAACTCATCTTTTTTTTTTCCGCATCGGCGGATGCGGTAAGAAATGTGAGTTGCATGAGTGTCATTTCGACCAGCAATCGTTGGTTTTTGGCACTTTTGTAATTGACGTCTGTTTTGCTGATCAGCGCAAGCGCTTTTAGCAAAAACTGCATACTACAGAGTTGCGATTGTTGTGCGTATTGTTGTTTGAGATTTTCGCTGATTTCCAGAAGACCAATGGTTTGCGAGTCTTTACTTACAAGCAGGTTGCGTAAATGTTCACCAAGACCAATCAAAAAATTGTGAGCATCAAAACCTTTTTTCAGAATATCATCAAAGGTAACCATGATTTCAGGCAGGCTATTTGAAATGAAAGCAGCTGTTATTTTGAAATAATAATCGTAATCCAATACATGCAGGTTTTCTACCACTTGCTTGTAGGTAAGATGATTGCCGGTAAAGGCCACCATCTGGTCAAAAATAGAGCAGGCGTCGCGCAGCCCGCCGTCAGCTTTCTGGGCTATTACCTGCAAGGCTTCCGGTTCAAAACTTACATGTTCTTCTTTGGCCATGTAAGCCAGGTGACCACTAATATCTTCAGTTTTTATCCGGTTAAAGTTAAACACCTGGCAACGGGAAAGTATGGTTGGAATGATTTTATGTTTTTCGGTAGTGGCCAGGATAAATTTGGCGTGTTTGGGCGGTTCTTCCAAAGTCTTTAAAAAAGCATTGAAAGCGGCTGTACTCAACATGTGTACCTCATCAATAATATACACCTTGTATTCGCCTAATTGTGGCGCAAAACGCACCTGATCCACCAGGTTGCGGATGTCCTCAACTGAGTTATTACTGGCAGCGTCCAGCTCGTACACGTTGAGTGACGCGCCGGAATTGAAAGACAGGCAGGATTCACACTGATCGCAGGCCTCACCCGAATCGGAGATGTTGGTGCAGTTGATGGTTTTTGCGAAGATGCGTGCACAGGTTGTTTTTCCCACACCCCTGGGGCCGCAAAAAAGATAAGCCTGGGCTAGTTGTTTATTGATAATGGCGTTTTTTAAAGTGTTGGTGATGTGACTTTGGCCAACTACGGTGTTAAAGTGTTGAGGTCTGTACTTACGCGCCGATACAATAAAATTTTCCATTTACAGATCTTAAAAATACGGCTAATTGCACTTTTTTTTAAAAATACTTGTGCCTAAAAAAGGTTAAATTATTAACCGTATGTTTATAATTTTATTTCATAAAGTTAATTTTAGAAAATTGAAACGTCGCTTTTTAATATTTTACTTTTTTTTGATAACAATACCCTTGTCGCAGGCTCAGCAAGTGATTAAAGGACTTATTGTGGAAAAGGATAGCAGTAGCGCGCTACCCTTCGTTTATATCATCAATAAAAGTAATGGTAATGGCACCATGAGTGATAACGATGGACGGTTTTTACTATCTACAAATGAGAACGATACGCTGGTTTGTTCTTATATTGGTTATACTAAATTGTATGTTCCTGTCAAAAATCTTCGCCAGAATAGTAAAGGTGAGGTACGAATTGTAATGGCACCAGGGGGTATTAACCTGGATGTGGTCAATGTATCCACCTTTAAGTATAAGCCTTACGAGCGCGAATACATGAATGACATTATTGACCGAAGTAAGGTAAAAACACTTAATTATTTTCAAAGCCCTATCACCGCTCTGTACATGCAATTTAGTAAAGAGGGAAGGCAAGTACGAAAACTGGCCAAAATTTTTGAAGATATTATGATTGAAGAACAAGTACAAAAGAAACTGAGTCCGGCCACCCTTGCCAGGCTTACGGGGGACGATCATATCGACTATGAGGCTTTTCGTAAATACTGTTATTATGTGAACAATTATTACATTGTTTCGCACGATGGCGTGGAATTGTACACCCGGGTGATGGAATGTTATCGTCGCTGGAAGGCGGATCTTGGCGCTAATAAAATCAACGAACAACAATACCGGGCTCACGATTAAAACCGATTAATATGACTTCAGAATTTTTAACCACCGCAATCAAGCAATTTGAGTACTACAAATTATTGGGCGAAAAAACGTTTAACCAGTTGACGGAAGAACAGTTGTTTTGGATGCCAAACGAAAATAGCAACAGCATTGCGATCGTTGTGAAACACCTTCATGGCAATATGATCAGCCGTTGGACGAATTTTTTAACTTCTGATGGTGAAAAGGAAACCCGCGACCGTGACGGTGAATTTGAGAATAATTTAAACTCAAAAACAGAGTTACTTGAAAAATGGCAACAAGGTTGGGCGTGTTTATTTACCACACTTAGTTCATTAAACGAAGAAGATCTGTCAAAAACGGTTTACATCCGGAACCAGGGATGTACCGCTGAAGACGCCATTATGCGTCAATTGGCCCACTATCCGTATCACATTGGTCAGATTGTTTACGTGGGTAAAATGATTGCCGACAAAGAATGGAAATCGCTGTCAATTCCTAAAAACGCCTCCAAGTCTTTTAATGCCGAAAAGTTTTCCCAGCCAAAACATCAGGCGCATTTCACGGATGAAATTCTCAAAAAGAAGGGGGATTAAGCCCCCAGCATAAAGTTAATAGCGATTCGGATTTTAACGCAAGGGCCGGATTAACGTTTTTGTGTTTTAATTTCTTACCCGCATGTTTTATGGTAAAGGCCTATTTGGGCATTTTGCTTAGGTCCATGTGAAGGATGTTCCAGCGGTGCCCATCCAAATCGGCAAATACGCAACCATACATCCATCCTTTCATCGCGGTAGGTTTATGATCACTGCTCCCTCCGGCTTTGATCACTTTTTCTACCAGTTGATCCACCTCTTCTTTGCTTTGTGCGTCAAACGATAGCAGAACCTCGGCGCCTTTTCTAGTATCTGAAACATCACAGTTTGTAAAGCCCTTAAACGTGGGTTCCTCAAACAGCATCACCACCGTATTTTTGTCACCTAATTGCATGGCAACAGATGTTTCTGTATTGCCATTTTGCAGATTAAATTTAAAACCTAGTTCAGAGAAGAACGCCTTTGATTTTTTTACGTTTTTTACCGGAAGGTTAAGCCAGAAATCTTTCATTCTAATGGTATTTTTTTGAGTGAAACGAATAAGTTATTTGTAGATGGGTATTTTGATAAAAGATAAAAAAAGAATCTATAGTCGTAACAATAATTCGTCAAGACGCAGGTGCGAATCTACCAAACCCCTTTCCATACCGGAGGCGACCAATCCATCTCGATCATCTACAGAGCGGAATACCGATTGGATGGTTAATTTGGTTCTGTTTCCGGGAAGCGTTTCGAAGATGGCGGTTTCCATAGAAACGTGTCCCCGCTCAGGCAACCCTTCGAATTCAAATGTCCGGATCATTCGCTCTGGCCGAGTTACTTCATGTATAACGCCATTAAAACCAAAGGCATTTCCTTTTGCGTCTTTATGAATAAATCTGTAGGAGCCCCCCGATCGGCTGTCCATTCGTTCTATTTGCATGGATAAATCGCGAGGTCCCAACCATTGAAGCAACAACTCAGGTTCTTCAAATGCTCTAAATACCAGCTCACGCGGTGCTTCAAATTCTCGGACAATAAATAATTCCTGTTTACCTGGATGCGCGGTGATTTTTGTTTGATTTTTGCCAGTCATAAGTTTTGTTTTTTTAAAGGGAAACGTTTATTAGCGTAAACAACGATTTTCGAATTCATTGAACCGTTCTTCCCGCAAGTCGATTACAAGGTGGTGATTTTTATTTTGCATTTAAATTTATTTACGCAACTAATTGGTTGCAAATATAAACGCAATCGAACAGTTTCGCAAATTATTTTCAATTTATTCTGATATTGAGTTTAATAGCTTGATAATCAATGAATTTTTGTGATTTGTGTTTAAAAAATACTTTCGGGTTGTTAGTTAACGAGTTTATTGAGTAGATAATTAAAACAAAACACCTCGTTCATGTCCAATTATAACCAAATTATTTGTTAATGGTATAATTCATATATTCAATAATATTAAAAATTAAAAAAATGGAAGAATTCATTTTGATTTTCAGGCATGAGGATGGCAACAAGGTAGCCTCGCCACAGCAAATGCAAGCCTGGATGCAGCAAACCATGGACTGGATTAGTAAGATATCAGCCCAAAAAAAATTTGTAGGGGGTAATGGTTTACCCTTTGATAACAGTTGTGTGGTACACCATAACCAGGTAGTTACGAATGGACCATTTGGCGACATTAAAGAAACGATAGGCGGGTACATTATTGTGAAAGCTGATTCCGTGGAGGAAGCCGTAGAGTTTGCGAAAGGGTCTCCGGTTTTGCAGGGGGAAGGTAATAGTGTTGAAGTTAGAAAAATAGCCAAAGGAGATGGGGTACATTAGTTTTTTGGCTCAGGCATTAAACGGATTTAATAATTTTTAAAACAAAATACATGAAAGATTTTTTATTGGTGTTTAGAGCTGACAGCAGCCTCACACCTAAACGCACAGATGAAGAAGGGAAAGCGAATACAAAATTGTGGATGGATTGGATTGCAGGAATTGCAGCGCAAGATAAGTTAACCAGCAGAGGAAACGCCCTTACGACAACGGGTAAAGTATTGCGACCAAATAATGTGGTTACAAATGGTCCGTATGCAGACATCAAGGAATCAATTGGAGGGTTTTCGATTGTTAAGGCCGTTACTTATGAGGAAGCTGTTGAACTGGCGAAAGGTTGTCCGATCCTTCTGGATGGAGGGAATGTAGAAGTAAGGGAAATAAGAGTCATGTAATGGAAAATAACCAGGCTGTTCCGGCTTTTATCATTAAAATCCGGAACAGTTTTTTTAAACATGCAGCAACAAGAATTAATACCGTATTTATTCAGAACAGAGTTCAGTAAAATAACGGCAGTACTGTGCCGGTCGTTTGGTATTGAGCACTTAGCGGTGGCGGAGGATATAGCGAGCGAAACATTTTTAACCGCCGTAGAAACCTGGAGTTATAAGGGGGTGCCCGAGAATCCCAGCGCATGGCTTTACACGGTGGCAAAGAACAAAACAAAGAACTACTTAAAGCGAAACCATCTTTTTAAAGTTAAGATCAGTTTTGATTTAAAAGCTGGCCTTGATACTGCCTACGAAACGGAGATAGACCTTTCTTCACAGAACATCAATGATAGTCAATTGCAGATGATTTTTGCCTGCTGTCATCCTGTTATTCCGTCTGAAGCGCAAATAGCGTTGGCTCTGAGAGTATTGTGTGGCTTTGGGATCAATGAAATTGCCGATGCTTTTTTAACTAATAAAGAAACTATTAATAAACGGCTTTTCCGCGCAAAGGAAAAATTACGGATGGAAAAGGTGAGAATTGAGTTTCCGGGCGAGAGCGAAATAAATAAGCGCCTCGAAAACGTGCTTACCACTTTGTATTTACTTTTTAGTGAGGGGTATTATTCTGAAAGTACTGACACGGTATTGAGGAAGGACCTCTGCCTGGAGGCTATTCGGTTAACTTATTTACTGGTTGACAATGAACAGACCAATCTGCCACCGGTTAACGCATTATTGTCATTAATGTGTTTTCAGTCCTCGCGTTTTGAGGCCCGGGCCAACGAGAAAGGTGAAATGATATTGTATCAAGATCAGGATGAATCTCTTTGGAACCAGGAATTAATTGCCAAGGGCGTTCATTATTTTACGAAAGCTTCAAGTGGCAACAAAATTTCTAAATATCATCTGGAAGCGGGTATTGCCTATTGGCATACGATTAAAACAGATTCAAAGGAAAAATGGGAAAATATTTTGCAACTTTTCAATCAGTTGTTATTAATTGAATACTCTCCCATTGCTGCTTTAAACCGGACTTATGCACTTTCGAAAGCTAACGGAAAAAAAGAGGCTATTTTAGAGGCGGAAAAATTAAAGCTGACGACCAATCATTTTTACTACACCCTGCTCGGGGAATTGTATATAGGCCTGGATAATTATAAGTCTCTGGAAAATTTCCAAAAAGCACTTTTACTGGCTAAAAATCTGAATGATAAAGAAACCATTCAGAAAAAAATAAACAGCATACAGGGAGTATTGAAAAGTTAAAATTTACGGTTCCAAATTTCCCAGTTTTTTTCCGCCTGCAATCGCAACATACTTAAGCCATTTATGGTTAACGCGCCCTGTTCTTTCGCCTTTTTTAAAAAGACCGTTTCTGAGGGGTTATAGATCAAGTCGTAAGCCAGATGCTGCGGGGTAAATAAATGATAGGGTAGGTTGGGGTAATCGTTTTCGTTCGGTGTCATGCCCAAAGGTGTAGTATTGATGATGAGTTTAAATCCCTGCATCACCCGATCATTTATTTCAGGATAGGAAAGTGTTTGCTCGTTTTTTTTTGGAGAATGACTCACAAAATAAACTTCCAGCCCAATTTTTTTTAAAGCGTAAGCCACGGCCTTACTCGCACCGCCTGTGCCAAGCACCAATGCCCGTTCATGCGTATTGTCTAAAAAGGGCTTAATGCTCTGCGCAAAACCATAAGCATCTGTATTATGTCCTATCAATTTTCCGTTTTCTATTAAAATGCAATTCACGGCGCCGATCAAACGGGCATCTCCTTCTAAACTGTCAAGAAAGGGAATAACAGATTCTTTGTATGGAATGGTTACATTTACACCTCTCAGCTCTGGATTCGATGTCAGTACCGAACGGAGTCCATCAATAAAAGGGATTTCAAAATTAGAATACGTGTAACCGGTTAAATTTTCTTTCAGAAACTTTTCCTCAAAATAATTTTTAGAGAAAGAGTGCTGGAGTGATTTTCCGATTAATCCAAAAAGTGTTTTATTTGATTGTGGCATAGTATTTTGGATTCTTTTTTTAGTCAGTAATCACGAAGTTCTTTTTTGTCTGTCATGTAAGCCATGCCTCAAAAAGTTTTCAGAAAAATCGAACTTAAAAATCAGGAGCTTTATTTTTTGAATTTATTTTTCAAAGCTGCCAGTGCGCTATTGATGTCATTTGGATTATAAGCTTCTTCTTTTACAACAGTTTTTGTTTTTGCCTGTTTTACGATTTGTAATTCACCCTTCATGCTCAATGCAATCCGTTTTCTTTTTTCGTCCACTTCTGTGACGTTTACCCATACTTTTTGCCCGACTTTTACCACCTTATTGGGATCATCTACAAATTCATCGGCTAATTGCGAAATGTGCACCAAACCATCTTGATGAACACCAATATCGACGAAGGCGCCAAAGTTTGTCACGTTGGTGACAATTCCCGGTAAACGCATGCCTTCTCTCAAATCCCTTATTTCATGTACGTTTTCATCAAAGCTGAAAATTTCAAATGTTTTACGGGGATCACGGCCCGGTTTTTCAAGTTCAGCTAAAATGTCTTTGAGGGTTGGAAGGCCAACCGTTTCGGTAACATATTGAGTGGGTTTTATTTTTGATCGTAGTTCTTTTTGTTCAATCAGATCATCAATACTGCAGTTAAGATCGCCGGCCATTTTTTCTACAATGTGATAACTTTCAGGATGCACAGCGCTTTTATCAAGTGGATGTATGCCGTTACGCACTCTTAGGAAACCCGCACTTAACTCAAATACTTTTTCGCCCATACGAGGCACTTTCAATAATTCTTTGCGCGACTTAAAGGCCCCGTGTTCATTTCTGAAATCAACAATGTTTTGTGCCAGTGAGGGGCCTATTCCAGATACATAGGAAAGTAATTGTTTGGAAGCCGTATTTAATTCGACTCCCACTGCGTTTACACAACTCCCCACAACTTCGTCCAGTTTGTTTTTTAAGTGACCCTGATCCACATCATGCTGGTATTGTCCCACGCCAATAGCCTTTGGGTCGATTTTTACCAATTCGGCCAGTGGATCAGCCAACCTTCGGCCAATGGATACAGCACCTCTTACGGTGAGATCGTAAGCGCCAAATTCTTCGCGGGCCACTTCACTGGCAGAATAAACGGAGGCACCTGCTTCGCTTACTACAATTACCGGAATATCTTTAGGAAGAATTTCTATTCCGCGAATGAACTGTTCGGTTTCTCTTGAGGCAGTGCCGTTTCCGATTGCAATGGCCTCTATCTGGTGTTTTTGGCAAAAGGCCAGCACGATCATTTCCGCTTCATCCTTTCTGCGCTGCGGTTCGTGTGGATAAATAACCGTTTCTTCCAGCAATTTACCTTCTTTGTTTAGCGCCACTACCTTACAACCTGAGCGAAAGCCAGGATCGATGCCCAAAATAGATTTTTGACCTAATGGCGACGCCAGTAGAAGCTCTCTCAGATTATCGGCAAAAACAACGATTGCTTTTTCTTCCGCCTGTTGTTTCGTTAGCAAGCGCATTTCTGCTTCGATGCCCGGTTGCAAAAGACGTTTATAACCATCCGCAATCGCGTCTTTGATCTGGCTGGAGGCTTCACCACGCGAAGTGATTATTTTTTTTTCGATAAGGGCCAAAGCCTCTTCGTTGTCAACAACGATGTCCAGTATCAGGATGTCTTCCTTTTCGCCGCGACGCATAGCCAACATCCGGTGCGACGGGCAAGTCATCAGTTTTTCTTCCCACTCAAAATAATCCTGAAATTTTTCACCCTCTTCTTCTTTACCTTTTACCAGTTTGCTTTTAATGAT
>Ga0075163_10001354_pt1 | contig 32836 bp, 29 predicted proteins | sample JI1023141ADNA_FD_71478 | JGI IMG/M metagenome (GOLD analysis project Ga0075163, IMG submission 71478) | Wastewater effluent complex algal communities from Wisconsin, to seasonally profile nutrient transformation and Carbon sequestration -... | ecosystem: Engineered > WWTP > Effluent > Algae...
CGCCGCAGCCGCCGATCGAGCGCGCGCCAGTCGCCCCGCCCGGCCGCGCTCGCGCTACCGGCCCCTGTTCCAGCCACCGCCGCTGCACCGTCCACACCATCCGTCATGCCTCCGCGCCCAGCAAGGCGCGCGCCAGCGATAACCCAGCGTCACGCCGTGCGGCGCGTCCGAAATCCGGACAATCGGGACCGGATTCGTCCGGAATCCGGCCGTCCCCGGACACTCCCGGACAGCGCACGGCGTCCGGCGCCGCCCACCGGCCACGCCGCGACGGCGCCCGCTGCGCTCCACGGCACCGGTGTCCGGCGCCGCCCACCGGCCGCGCCGCCCGCTGCGCTCCACGGCACCGGTGTCCGGCGCCGCCCACCGGCCACGCCGCGACGGCGCCTGCCGCGCTCCACGGCGCCGGTCGCGACCTCGTCGCAAAGCTCCGCCGGCGCCCCGCCGGCGCCCGCGCGCCGCGGTGCGGCGCTCGCCACGCCTGGTCCCCGCGCGCCGCGGTGCGCCGCGCGCCACGCCTGGTCCGCGCGCGCCGCGGTGCGCCGCTCGCCGCGCCTGGTCCGCGCGCGCCGCGCGTCAGCCGACGACGGTCACGACCTTCGAGGCGAGCATCGCGCCGTCGGGCATCCGCGCGACGGTGAGGAGGTGTCGATCGCGCGCCGCGGCGGCGATCCCGGCCATGATGTTGTCGGTGGTGAACGTGGTGTCGGGTTGGCCGAAGCTCGCGTACTCGGCGTGGCTGGAGAAGATCGCGGCGGTGACCTCCTCGGGGAAGAACAGCTGTGACACGCGGTAGCTGGTGCTGCCCTGCTTGACCTGGAAGTGCACGTGGACGGCGCGCCCGCGGTACCAGCCGGGGAAGCAGGTGTCGAACCCGACGACGCCGTTCGCGTCGGTGGGCTGCGCGCCGCGGAAGAAGTCGGCGCTCGCGTACGCCTGGTCCGCGAGGCACATGCTCGGGTTGGGCGTCTCGCCCGAGTAGCTGCCGGCGAGGTTGGTGTGCCAGATCTTGACGGTGGCGCCGACCAGCGGCGCGCACGCGCCGTCCAGCACCTTCAACAGCAGCCGCACCGGCAGCCCGGTCCATCCCTCCGAGACGTCCTCGCGGATCTGATCGTCGCTGGTGGTGCACGGGCCCTCGGTGGTGGGCGCGACCAGCGCGCACGCCGTGGCCGCGGCGGTGAACGGATCGGGGTAGCTCGCCTTGGCGGTCATGGCCGCGGTGCCGCCGCTGGCCCAGTCGCTGCTGGTCGTGCCGGTGGCGTCGGGGCCGGCGCTCGCGTCGTCGCCGCCGTCGGTACATGCGGCGGCGTGGACCAGCGGGATCGCGGCGAGGCCCCAGCCGAGGCGGCGGAGAAACTCGCGGCGCGCCAGCTCGCCGCCCTGCGGGCGAGGATCCGGGCGGCCGAGCATGGTGAAGCGCGCGAGCGACGAACGGCGGCGAGGTGGGGTCATGCCTCCATTCGAGCGTCGACGCCTGGAGCCCCGCTGAACCGGGCCTGACGCGCGCCCGAAGCTGGGCGATTTGTCGCCCCACCCCCCACCACAGCGGCGTTGACAGCCGCCGCCTCGCGACCGAGGATGCGCCAGCTTCACCGCCGAGGACCCATGACGCTCCGCATCGCTTCGCTCGCCCTCATCGCGGCCCTGGCCGCCGCCGGCTGCTCGAAGGGCCCCAAGACCGACGCCAAGGCCGCCCCGGCCGCGACCGCGGCCAAGCCCGCCGACGGCGCCGCGACCGCGGCCAAGCCCGCCGACGGCACCGCGTCGGCCGCCAAGCCGGAGGGTACGGCCACGCCCACCGCCGCGGGCCAGTCGTTCGGCGCCGGCGTCAAGCTGCCCGACTCGACGCCGATCGCGACGATCCTCGCGAACCCCAAGGACTACGCCGGCAAGACGGTGCGCGCCGAGGGCATGATCGTCGACGTCTGCCCGAAGCGCGGCTGCTGGTTCGAGATGGCCGGCCCCAACCCTGGCGAGAAGCTGCGGTTCAAGGTGGTCGACGGCGAGATGGTGTTTCCGCTCGATGCCAAGGGCAAGTGGGCGGTCGCCGAGGGCGTGCTGTCGGTCAAGGACATGTCGCTCGAGGACTCGGTCGCGTACGCGAAGTACCAGGCCGAGGAGAAGGGCGAGGCGTTCGATCCCGCGTCGGTCACCGCGCCGATGAGCGTCGTGCGCATCGACGGCACCGGCGCGCTCATCCGCGACAAGCAGTGACCGCGCCCGAGGCCCCCGCCCCGCCGGCGCCGCGGCGCGCGCGCGAGGGCATCATGTGGCGCAAGTGGCTGCGGATCTTTCACCGCGACATCGGCTACGTCGCGGTCGCGTTGATCATCGCCTATGGCGTATCGGGGCTGGCGGTCAATCACATCGAGGACTGGAACCCCAACTACACCTTCGCCGAGCGCGGCTTCGACATCGGCCCGCTGCCGGCCGGCGATCCGGCCGCGCTGGCCGACGCGGCGATCACCCGGCTGCGCCTCGATCGCGCCAGCGTCCGCGGCCACTTCCTCGAGACCGCCCGCGAGCTGCGGGTGTTCCTCACCGACGGGCAGGAGGCGCGCCTCGACGTCACGACCGGCAAGGGCAAGCTCAAGCTGGTGGCGCGGCGCCCGGTCTTGTTCCAGCTCAACGCGCTGCACCTCAACAACCTCAAGGGCGCGTGGACCTACGTCGCCGACGCCTTCGCGGTCGCGCTGATCATCCTGGCGCTGACCGGCATGACGATGATGAAGGGCGACCGTGGGCTGCTCGGCCGCGGCAAGTACTTCGTGCTGGCCGGCCTGGCGGTGCCGGTCGGGTTCATCGCGTACGCGTTCGCGTAGCGCGGCCGCCCACCGAGGTCAGGCGCCGCGCGCGGCGGCCCCGGGCCACCACGCCGCGATCCACTCGACGTCGCCGTAGCGGAACGAGCTCTGCTCGACGCCGGGCATCGCGTCGACATGCACCGCGACCTTGCGCGCGGCCGGCGCGAAGTACGTGACCAGGCACGCGTGGCCGAGGCGATCCATCGTGCGCAGGAACCGCGGCATGTCGCTCATGTAGTAGATGACCTCGCACGCGGTCACCAGATCGAAGCGGCCGCGCTCCTCGGCCCACGGCTGCGCGTGGACGTCGCCGACCGCGAACTCGGCGTCGGGCAGCCGGCGCCGCGCCCGCTCGATCGCGGTGGCCGAGACGTCGAGGCCGGTGACCCGCGCGGCCAGCGTCGCGAGGTGCTCGGTCTGGTGGCCTTCGCCGCAGCCGATCTCAAGCAGCGAGCCGAACTGCTCGCCGAGCTCGCGCGCGATCACCGCGTTGGTCTCGGCGAAGCGCGCCTGCTCCTGCGCCGACGCCATGTGCCACGGATCGGGCATCTTGTAGGCGAGGTCGAGGCGATCGTGGGCGTCGTTCTGGCGCACGGTGCGCAGCGCGTACTTCATCCACGCGCGGCGCATGGTCTGCTCGGCGCGCTCGCGGGCGGCGGCGGCGCGGGTCGGCAGGTCGAGCTCGACCAGCGCGGCGCGCAGGTCGCCGTTGCGGAGGTGTTGGTACGCGGCCAGCAGATCGTCTTTGGTGCTCATGCGGACTCGGTGCGGGTATACGCGAAGCCGGGCGCAGCGAGCTGCGCGAAGAACATGGCGTCGGTCAGATCGCGGTCGACCGCGACCCGCGCCAGGTTGAGGCGGTCGAGCCCGGCGGGGCGCCGCACGTCGAGCTTGCCGCTGGCGTTGGTGAAGCCGAGGCGATAGCCGGCGTCGGCCACCGCGGCGCGCACCGCCGGGTAGCGCGCGATCGTGCGCCCGACTGGATACGCGATGGCCCGGCTGTCGACGCCGACCTCGCGCGCCAGGTCGGCGCGGGCCCCGGCCAGATCGTCGGCCAGCGCCGCTGCCGGCATGGTCTCGAGCACGCGGTGATCGCGGGTGTGCGACTCGATCGTCATGCCGGCGGCGCGCAGCGCGCGCACCTCGTCCCAGGTCATGATCAGCTCGTCGGCCAGCGCCCGCTCGCGCGCCGCGTCCCACGGCACCCCCGCCGCGGCGGCGAGCTCGTCGAGGAAGCGGGCCAGGTCGAGATCGCGGGTGTCCTTGACCAGCTTGACCAGCGTGGCCCGGGTGGCGACGCGGTCGGCGAGCCCCAGCTCGCGCGGCGCGGGGTAGGTCAGGCGCAGCCGATCGCCGACCGCCGCGTGCACCAGGTACGCGATGCGATCCCACCAGTACAGCCGGCGGTGGGAGGTGAAGCCGGTGGTGATGAAGAAGGTCGCGGTGGCGCCGACCGCCTGCAGCGCGGGCAGCGCCGCGGTGAGGTTGGAGCGGTAGCCGTCGTCGAAGGTGATCAGGCACGGGTTCGGCGGCAGCGGCGCGCCGTCGAGCGCCCGGGCCAGGGTCGGCAGATCGATCACCGTGAAGTGCCGGGTCAGGATCGCGAGCTGGCGGCGGAACTGCGCGGGCGTCACGTCGGCGACGTCGGGATCGAAGCGGTAGCCGGCCCCCGGCTCGCAGACGTGGTGGTAGGTGAGGACCGCCACCGAGCGCGGCGGCATCAGCGTGCGCGCGCGCATCGCCAGGCGGAGCGCGCCGCTGGCGTGGAGCACCTCGGCTGCGCGCTGCCGCAGGCCCATCACCGCCCCCCGAGGGCGCGGCGCACGCGCACGACCGCGTTCTTCGACACCAGCGCGCCGGTGCGCGCCAGCTCGCGGGCCTCGGCCGGGGTGCGGGCGAAGCGCGCCGCCTGCACGGTCAGCCGGGCGGCGTCGGACAGCGTCCCGACGGTGAGCGCCCCGCGCACGTTGCGCAGGTAGGCCCAGAACAGCGCCGCGGCGCGATCGGGCGGCGCGATCTGCGCGGCGTGGGTGTCGACGAAGCGCTCGATCGCGTCGAGGTAGTCGCGGTTGGTGCGCGCCAGCGCCGACAGCCCCTGGTGGCCGCGCATCGCCCGGGTGAGCGGCTCGGCGATCACCGCGATCTGGAACCGCGCCGCCACCCGCAGGTGGAAGTCGAGATCCTCGGCGGTGCGCAAGGTCGTGTCGAAGCCGCCGGTCGCGGTGAACACCTCGCGACGCAGCATGGCCGAGGCCGGCGCCAGCGCCGGGTTGCGCAGCACGTGGGGCAGCACCCAGCCGTCGACCGGGATGAACTCGCGGCGCCGGAAGATCTCGAAGCCGACCCGATCGGCGTCCATCCGCTCGACGTCGGTGATCACCATGCCGATCTCGGGGCGGCGGGTCAGGAGCTCGACCTGCCGCGCGATCTTGGTCGGCCGCCACTCGTCGTCGTCGTCGAGCAGCGCCAGGTAGGCGCCGGTGGCCGCGGCCATGCCGTGGTTGCGCGCCGCCGACACCCCGCCGTTGGGCTTCTTCAGGTAGCGGACGCGCTCGCCGAGCTCGGCGCACACCCGCGCGGCGCCGTCGTCGGCGCTGCCGTCGTCGACGACGATGATCTCCAGCGCCTCGGCCGGGTAGGTCTGCGCGACGACCGACGCCAGCGCGAGGCGCAGGTCGGCCGGGCGCTGGTAGGTCGGGATGATCGCGGAGACCCGCGGCGGAGCCACGTCGCATTGTTGCTGGCGCCCCGTGATCGGTCAACTCGCTGACGACCACTCGGACGATGGACCGACCGCTGCCCGGTGCGGTACGACACGATCGTGACCGCCCGCGCCCGCCTGTCCCAGCTCGCCAAGTCCGCCGCGGTCCAGCGCGCGCTGTACTACTCGGGTGCGCTCGACGCGTGGCACCGGCAGCGCAACCGCGACCGGCTGACGGTGATCATGTTCCACCGCGTGCTGGCGCCGAGCGATCCGCGCTGGGCCACCGCCGACCCCGAGTACAGCCTGCGCGACGATCTATTCGCGGCATGCCTGGGCTTCTTCAAGCGCCACTACCACGTGGTCGCGCTCGACGACGTGCTGGCCGCGCGCGCCGGCGGCCCGCGCCTGCCGCCCCGGCCGCTGCTGATCACCTTCGACGATGGCTGGAGCGACAACGAGGAGTTCGCGCTGGCCCACCTGCGCCGCGCCGGGCTGCCGTCCCTGCTGTTCGTCGTCGCCGACGTGGTCGGCCGCAAGGAGCCGTTCTACCAGGAGCGGCTGGTCGGGGCGTGGCTGGCCGGCCGGCTCGACGCCGCGGGCGCGACGGCGCTGTGGCAGGCCGCCGGCGGCGATCCCGCCGCGGCGCCACGGTTCGGCGCGCGCGGCGATCTCGAGCCGCTGCGCGCGGTGATCGCGCGGGTCGAGGCGCTCGATCCCGACGCGCGGGCCCGGGCGCTGGCGACGCTGGGGCCGGCGCTCGACGACGGCGTGCGCTACATGGTCACCGGCGATCAGCTGCGCAACCTCGCCGGCCACTTCGTCGCGATCGGCGCCCACGGCAAGACCCACACGCCGCTGACCCGCGCCGCCGACCTGAACGCCGAGCTGGCCGGCGCCCGGACGGCGCTCGCCGGCCACGTCGGCGCGACTCCGGTGACGATGTCGTGCCCCCACGGCGCCCACGATCCACGGGTGATCGCGGCGGCCCACGCCGCCGGCTACCGGCTGGTCTTCACCAGCGTGCCCGAGCTGCCCGCCGCGGTCGGCGACGGCCCCGGCGTGCTCGGCCGCGTCGGCTTCACCGGCGAGACCATCACCGACGCCGCCGGGCGGTTCGCTCCCGAGCGGCTCGCCCTGCACCTGTTCCGCAAGCCCCACGCGTGATCGCGCGCGTGCCCGCCGCTGGCTGATCAGGCCCGCGGCCGACGCCGACGCCACCAGGTCAGCGCCGCGCCGATCACCACCAGCGTCGACGCCGGCGGCGCGCCCGCGCCGGTCTGGCAGCAGCCGCCCGACTCGTCGCCCTTGCCAGGATCGGCGGCGTCGGGCCCGATGGCCGCGTCGACCTCGGCCGGCGGCGCGTCGATCACCGGCGGCGGCGCGTCGATCACCGGCGGCGGCGCGTCGACCACCGGCGGCGGCGCGTCGACCACCGGCGCTGGCGCGTCGACCACCTGGGCGGCGTCGATCGGCTGCGCGGCGTCGATCGGCTGCACGCCGCCCATCGCCTCGATGCGATCGATGCGGTACCCGGCGCGCTGGCCGGTGCGGTTGGTGACCAGCCGCGCCCGGATCGTGTCACCTGGCACCTGCACGCTGGTCACGTCGGTCATCGTGCCCGACAGGATCTGGAACAGGTCGCCGTTGGCGTCGAACAGGTAGATGCTGTCGCACGCGCCCGCGAAGCAGCTGCCGGCGGTCTCGGTGGCGATCGACGCGAAGTGCACCCGCACCGCGCTGGCCCCAGCCAGGGTCACGGTCTGGGTGTCGTCGAGGTTGTTGGCGTAGAGCCCGCCGGTGACCGGGTTGCCGACGTTGACCGTCTGCATGTTGACGACCGTCGGGAACGCCGGCCCCGGCACCAGCGTGCGCAAGAGGCCGGGGTGGTACAGCGCGCGGCGCAGCGCCAGGCGGTTGGCGCCCCCGAACAGCATCTGGTCGGCGGTCAGGATCGCGTTGGCCGCCTGATCGAACGTCGCGGTGGTGCCGAGCAGCTCGTGGGCCTCGATCACCACGCGATCGGCGATGTCGGCGCCGACCGCGGTGCGCGCGCGCCACAGGCCCGCCGACCAGATCTCGCCGTCGTCATGGACCTCGCCGGCGGCGTCCTCGGGGTAGTGCTTGGGCTCGTCGAGGCGCCGCAGGCACGGCGGGTTGCGCGTGTCGTACGACACCGCGTCCCAGTCGGCGACGCAGGCCGGATCGGCGAGCTGGGGGTGGCCGGCGGCCGGCGCCTGGACCTGCTCGAACGAGCCGGCCAGGTAATCGCCGAAGCCCTCGCCCATCGCGCCCTCCATGCCGCCGCCCCAGCCCGGCACCTGGTTGTCCTGGATCGAGTGGCCGTACTCGTGCAGCACGACCTCGCCGTCCTCGGCGTCGTCGACGCCGCCGGCGCCGAACGACAGCTGCTTGTTGGCCGGGCTGTAGAACGAGTTGTCCTGGTTGCCGTCGTTGACGACCGCGATCTGCACGCGGTTGTTCACGGCGGTGAAGCCGAGCGCCTGGATCCGCGTCTGCGCCCGGTCGAGGTGGTAGTAGGCCATCACCTCTTCGAACTTGTCGTCGGCGCGGGTGAAGTTGAAGGCCAGGGTCGGGCTGGTCGCGCGCTGGCCGGCGTTGGTCGGCCGGGCGTCGGCGTAGAGGCCGCGCAACACGCCGGTCCCGTCGAGGTTGGGCAGCGTCACGCTGAAGCGCGCGGCGTCGAGCGCGGCGCTGGTCGCGTCGTTGCCGTCGGTGAGCGCGGTGTTGCCGGTCGACGCCACGGCGTTGGTGTCGAACACCATGCCGGTGCCGTTGGCGTTGACGTTGCGGTCGCGAGTCCACACCACCGCGCCGGTGGCGGCGTCGACGCCGACCTCCCAGGTGGCGCGCGGCGCGGCGACGGTGACCCGGTACGCCTGGCGCGGCGCGCCGTGGTCGAGATCGACGCCGCGCTCGACGGTGGGCGCCATGATCTCGGGCGGCGCGCCGACCTGGGCCCGGGCCAGCGCGAGCGCGGCGACGTCGCCGATCGGCCGCGGCACCGCCGGGGCCACCACCGCCTCGTGGTTGAGCTGCACCGCGCGCACTGCGTCGCCCGCCGCCGCGAGCGTCACGACGATCTGGCGGTCGAACACCGGCAGGCCATCGACCCGCTGCTGGAACCGCAGGTGGGTGCCGGTCAGGCCGCGCCGGGTGGTCGTCAGCGCGAAGTCCGCGGGATCGACGCTCAGCCGGAACAGCGCGGCGTGGGCGCGCAGGAAGGCGCGGGCCGCGGCCTCGGGCGCCCCGGTCACCGCGAACTCGCCGGTGACCGCCGCAGGCCGGTCGCGCGCCGCGTCCCACCGGACCTCCACCGGGCCGCGCGCGACCGCCTCGAGCGACGGCACCGCCCGGTAGGCGGCGGGCGCGGGGACCGCGGTGGCGGTGTCCGAGGGAGAGTCGTCGCCGGTGCAGGCGACGAAGGCGACGGCGGCAGCGAGCCAGGTGAAGCGGGACATCGGGCGCCATGCTACGCCACCGACCGCCGACGCCGGCAGGCAATCACCCTAACCTGCGCTACCTTCGGCCGATGCCTCGGGCTTGCATCGCGGCGGCGCTGGCGCTGACGCTGGTGGCGTGCGCGGCCCCGGCGCGGTGCCCGGTGGCGGCGCCGCTGCCCCCGGAGGCGCCGTTCCTGTGGCGGGTCTCCCGCGGCGACGGTCCGCCGGTGTGGCTGTACGGCACGATCCACAACGCCGGCGCGGCCGACGTGCCGGCGGCGGCGTGGGACGCGCTGGCCCGCGCGCCGCGCTACGCGTCGGAGCTGGGCGACGTCGCGCCCGATCCCGAGGAGCTGGGCGCGCTGGCGCGGCTGCCGCGCGGCAAGGGCCTCGACGCGCTGTTGCCCGCCGACGACTGGTGGGAGCTCGAGGGCGAGCTGCGCGGCCGGATCAAGCCCGACGACCTGCGCCGCGCGCGCCCGTGGTACGCGATGTCGCTGATCACCGCCAAGCGCGCGCCGGGGCCGTCACCGACGATGGACGAGGCGCTGACCCGCCGCGCGCGCGCGCTGCACCACCCGATCTCGGCGCTCGAGACCTGGCGCGCGCAGCTGACGGTCGTCGCCGACGCCGTGACGATCGCCGACCTGCAGGACGCGCTGCGGGCGCGCGCGACGATGCGCTGCGACCTCGACGCGATGAAGCGATCGTACGTCGCCGGCAGCGCCGACCGGATGGCGCGCCACCTGAACGTCGCGGGCGCGAGCCAGCTGGTCGGCGATCGCAACGCCGCGTGGCTGCCGACGCTCGAGGGCTACCTCGCGACCGACGGCGCGTTCGTCGCGGTCGGCCTCGGCCACCTGCTCGGCGACGCCGGCCTGCCGGCGCTGCTGGCGGCGCGCGGCTACACCGTCGCGCGCCAGCCGTGGTGAGCGACCAGCCCCCTGGGGCGGCTCAGCAGTTCTCGAGCGCCGCGCACGAGGCCGGCGGCGTGAACGTGTCCGAGCAGATGTCCGCGTCGGCGGCCGACTGGACGCCGCCGGTGCACGAGCGGACGTCGCCGACGGTCGCGGTGCACGCCGCGGCCGGCACGGTGATCGTGTCGCACTCGGCGGCGCTCAGGCCGACGGTCAGCGTCACGCCGCCGCCGCAGTCGACGGTGCGCTCGGGGAAGTCGGCGGCGATGTCGAGGCACACCGACTTGATCTCGGCGGCCGACAGGCTGGTCAGCTTGGTGCCGTCCGACGGGCCGTCGTCGCCGCCGCAGGCGATGAGACCGACGGTGAACAGCGCGGCGCACAGGAGCGAGGTCAGGTTTTGCATGGCCCCGGGATAACACGGCCGCCTCGCCGTGCGCGCATTTCGACGACCGGAACCACGGCCTGGAATTTTTCGGCGCTACCGGATCCGGCCCTCAGCGGATCTCGATCGTCAGCGTCACCGGCCGACCGCGGCGCACGAGCTCGAACTCGAGGCGGGGCGCGTCGCGCAGCTTGGTGTAGACCTCGAGCGCGCGATCGGCCGACGTCAGCGCGAGGCCGTTGATCCGCTGGATCGTGTCGCCGTTGGCGAACCCCAGCGCCGCGAACAGCGACCCGGCGCGGATCGCGAACAGCTTGAAGCCGTCGACGACGCCGGCCCGCACCGACGGCACCACCCGGGCGCCCTTGACCACCGCCATCGGGTTGGCGAGCAGCTGGTCGACCGCGGCCCGGGTGACCACCACGTGGGTGTCGTCGACCTTGGTGACGCCGGCGAGGATCGCCGCGACGTCGGGGTCGGTCGGCGCCGCGGGCGGGAGCGCCGGGCTGAGATCGGGCGCGGTCGCGCCGTCGGGATCGCGCGGGGCGGTCAGCGCCGCGCGATCGCCGTCGATGGTCACCCGCACCACGGCGATCGCTCCGCCGCGCTCGACCTCGAACAGCAGCGCCTCGGGCGTGGCGCGGGTCAGCCGGCGCAGCATCGCGCGGCCCGCCGCCGCGCTCTCGACCGGCACCCCGCCGATCGTCCGCACGAGGTCGCCGGGCGCCAGGCCCAGCGCGGCCGGGTCGGTGGCGACCAGCCGCCCGCCGTCGAGGCGCAGCGGCGTGCCGGCGACCGCCGCGGCCAGCGTCGCCGCGGAGGTCCGGCTCGCGACCAGCCGCACGTCGCCCGGCGCCGCCGCGGACGCCGGATCCCGCCGCAACACCACCACCGCGGTCACCGCCGCGAGCACCAGCGCGACGCCGGCCAGCGCCCCGGCGATCAGCGGCCCGCGCGACCGCGCACCCGACGACGATGCTTCCATGGGCCGGTTCTAGCACCGCGCCCGATCGCGGCTCAATCCATCGGCGCGGCGGCGCCCGCCAGCGTCTGATCGATCACCTGCGCCGGCACCGCCAGCGCCTCGGCGACCCGGGCCATCTCGGCGTACTCCTCGTCGGCGACGTGGCCGTCGACGCCGGCGATCACCGTCAGGTGCTGCACCAGCTGGGCCCGACGCGCCAGGCTGGCGGTCGCCAGCCCAGCCAACAGCCCGTCGAGCTCGCCGCGCAGCGCGCCGACGTCGTCGACCGCCGGCGCCTGCTTGGCGCCGAGCAGCGCCCGCAGCGCCGCGAGCTCGGCCTCGGCGACGCCGCCGTGAGCCGCGGCCACGCACACGCCGGCGCAGTACAGCGCGCGCCGCATCTGGGTGGCCTCGGCGCCGCGGTCCTCGAGGTACGACGGCTCCATCAGCGCGAGGTCGCGCTCGACGATCGCCTCGACGTCGTCGAGCGACAGGTCACCGCCGCCGCGCCCCAGCCGCTCGGCGAACGCCACCGAGCGGCCGAACGCCAGCAGCGCCCGCACCCGCACCGGGGTGTACGGGTGGGTCGAGAAGCAGTCGAGCGTGTCGTCGTCGTCGCGCACCTCGTGGGCCGCGCTCGGCGCCGACGCCAGCGACTCGACCTGCGAGGCGAACGCCTCGAGATCGGTCTTGATGATCGGTCGCGACAGGCCGCTGGTCATCTTGAAGAACGCGGTCGCCGCGACCTCGGCGTCGCCGGCGCACAAGAGCCCCGCGCGATCGGCCGACACCTCGGCGGCGCGGCACCACACGAACAGCTTGAGCTGCACCGGCCGCGACACCAGCGTGCCGCCGACGTCCTCGATCGTCGCGGTGATCGGCATCGGGATGCCGAAGTGGTCGTAGAGCGCGTGGCCCAGCTCGTGGCCGATCACGAAGCGCAGCTCGGCCGGCGAGAACTCCTCGAGCAGCCGCGACGACAGGCCCAGCACGATCGGCCCCGACCGGCCCTTCGACACGAACGCCGAGTACACCGGCTTGGGCTCGAGGAACACCTCGATCGGCGCGGTGACCCCGAGGCGATCGCGGCAGTCGGCCAGCGCCTCGGCCACCTGCGGCGCCATCCGCCGGTTGAGCCGGATGGCCTCGGCCAGGAGGCTGCGCCGGTGGCGGAAGCCGTAGCCCGAGGCGCGGTGCTCGAACTTCTCGAGCGCCTTCTTGACGCCGCGGTCGGCGCCGAGCTCTTCGCGCAGCGCGCGATCGCGGCGGGCCTGCACGCCGGGTGCGTCGAGGGCCGCCATCTACTTGGCGTACTTGAGGGCGAGGATCGAGATCGCCGTGTTGGCGAGGTTGTCGTCGATGCCCATCACCCGCTGCATCGCCTCGAGCAGCTCCTCCTCGGCCTCGTCGACGTCGCCGCTCGACAGCGCGATGTCGGCGGCGAGGATGAAGGCCTTCTTGCGCACGGCCTCGCTCGAGATCTCGCCGAGCGCCTTGACCGCCTCCTGGACGCTGTTGAACTTCGCCCGCAGCTTCTTGGCGTCGGCCATCTGCTTGTCGAAGTCGGCCTCCTTGAACTCGGGCAGCGTGTTGATGAACGCCTCGAGCGTCTCGATCTCCGAGCCCTCCATGTAGCCGTCGGCCGAGGCCATCAGCAGCATGGCGTGGAGCAAGAGGACGTCGTCGCTGGCCTTCTTGGCGGGCTGCGAGCCGAGAATCTTTCCGAACAGACCCATGGGAGCCTCCTTCACGAACGGTTGGCGAGTTGCGTGCCGTCCGAGGTTCGGACCGCGCTCCGGCGGCGTCAATCGACGCGGCTGGCAATCGCCGGCCGCGGGCGCGGCGCGATGTCACCGTCATCACACCCGGCGCGCGCCGACCCCCGCGGGCGCCGCGGACGCGATACGCTCGGAGCGCCGTCCGTCATGTCGTGGAGTCCACCGTGAACCGAACCGTCGCCCTCGTCGTCTGCGCCCTCGCCGGCACCGCGGAGCTCGCCAGCGCTGGCACCGTCGAAGGCACCGTCGTGGTCTCGGGGCAGGCTGGCGTGCAGCCGATGGCGCCGCAGCCGCGCCGCTACCGCCGCCGCCCCGGCCCGCGCCTGATGGCGCCGCTGCGCATCGACCTCGGCGCGATCGCCGCCGCGTCCGATCACGGCACGCTGGGCGGCGCCGAGGCGTCGATCGGCGTCCACTGGGCGTCGCTGTCGCCCGAGCCGACCAACTTCGACATCGGCCTCGGCGTGTTCGGCGGGACGCTGAGCAACAGCCGGCTGCCCGACGACGCCAGCGGCAACCCCGAGTCGCTCGACTACGGCGGCCTGTACGGCGAGTTCGGCAAGACGCTGTCGGGCGGCGACTTCTGGCGCACCTGGGCGCTGGGCCGCGCCGAGTACCTGCAGAGCGAGGGCCGCCTCGACGCCGCCGGCGGGACCCAGCGCCACACCGGCATCGGCGTCAGCGCCAAGCTCGAGGCCGAGCTGTACCTGTCGGGCGTCGGCATCTCGCCCGACGGCATCTTCCTCGGCACCTACGCGATCGGCCTGTACGTCGAGGGCGCGGTGCGGCGGCTGCACGACGACGTCAGCGATCTGCAACTCGGCGTCGGCCTGACCATCCGCACGCCGATGGTCTGGACCTGGTAGCTACCGGCGGCCGCGCGGACGGCCCAGCGCGCCCTCGACCACCGGGCGCATCGCGTCGACCAGCTCGGGCGCGCAGATCAGGCGGATCGTCGCCATCGGCTGGCCCAGCGGCATGTCCTCGAGCAAGCGGCCCAGCGTCACCGCGCCGTAGCGCGGGTGATCGACGACGTGCAGCTCCTCGTCGTCGGCCGCCGCGTAGCCGACCTGGCGGGTGGTGTCGATCGCGACGTACGAGCCGCCGGCGCTGCCGAACCGGGTCTCGGCCACCGCCAGCGCCGGCGCGCGCACGCGCTCGACGACGCGCGGGTCGTCGCCGAGGTCGAAGGTCTTGAACAGCCGGCGATCGACCAGCCGCGCCGCGAGATCGCCGAGCACGTGATCGGCCGCCGGCGGCCCGAAGCCGCGCCCGGCCCACGCGTCGAGCGCGGCGGTCACCGAGGTGTCGTGCAGCCGCAGGTAGTCGTCGACCGGCAGCGCCGCGCCGCGGGCCAGCTGCGCCGCCGCCGGCAGCCCGGGCGGCTCGACGCCGGCGCGGGCCAGCTGCGCGTAGCGCTCGAACACCTTGATCAACATCCACTCGGCCGCGCGCACGGTCTTGTGGTGATAGACCTGCGCGTACATGTACGAGCGCGCGAACAGGTACTGCTCGACGGCGTACATGCCGCGCCGGTAATCGATCACCAGGTCGCGCGGATCGTCGGCGCCGACCCGGACGTCCTCGACCGCGAGCGCGTGGAGGATCCAGTCGAGATCGTAGGTGGCGTAGCCGGCGCCCGAGTAGTGGCCGTCGCGCAGCAGGTAGTCGAGGCGATCGACGTCGAGCTGCGACGACACCAGCTTGCGCACGAACGCCGGCTGGTACTGCTTGCTCCAGAACCCGCCCAGCGTGTCGGCCAGCCCCGGCGCCAGCGCGTCGAGCGCCGCCCGCAGCTCGCGATCCTCGCCGACGATCCGCCCGCCCCACGCCTCGTGATCGGCGCCGGGGAAGACGTGCTCCCACGCGTGCGAGAACGGGCCGTGGCCGACGTCGTGGCACAGCGCCGCGACCTTGACGTGCAGCGCGAGCTCGGGCTCGAGCTTGAGCTGCCGGCTGACCCGCTGCGCGATGTGCAGCGCGCCCAGCGCGTGCGAGAACCGCGAGTGCTCGGCGCCCGGGTAGACCAGCCAGGCCAGGCCCATCTGGCGGATGCGGCGTAGGCGCTGCATCGCCCGGGTCTCGAGCAGCTCGGCGATCGGACGCTCGGCGCCGCGCAGCTCGATGAGGCCGTGGACCGGATCGCGGAAGACGCGGTCGCGCACGACGGGAACGTCGACCGGCCAGCGCCCGGTGTCAACTTTGCGGGTGCCGCCCGCCGACGTATATAGGGGCGTGACCCAGCGCCGCGTCGATCGCCTCGACCTCGCCGCCGGCACCCGGGCCGGGGTGCAGGACGACGTCGCCGACGAGGCCGCGCTGGTGGTCACGGCCCGCGGCCAGGCCATCGCGACGTTGATGCGCACGCCCGGCGACGACGTCGCGCTGGTGCGCGGGCTGTTGTTCGCCGAGGCCGGCCCGGCGGTGGCGGCCCGGGCGATGACCCAGGCCGGCCCGCACCAGGTCGACGTCGACGCGGCCGCCGCCGAGCTGCCGGCCCGCGCGGTGCTGGCGTCGGCGGCGTGCGGCGTGTGCGGCCGGATCGAGGTGGCCGCGCTCGAGGGTCGGGCCCGGGCGGTGGCCGCCGACTGGCAGCTGCCGGCGGCGGTGATCGCGGCGATCCCGGCGGCGGTGCGCGCCGAGCAGCCGACCTTCGCGACCACCGGCGGCTTGCACGCCGCGGCGCTGTGCGATCGCGCCGGCCGCGTGCTGGCCGTCGCCGAGGACGTCGGCCGGCACAACGCGGTCGACAAGCTGGTCGGCGCCGCGGTCGCCGCCGGCGCGCTGCCGTGGCGCGATCGGGTGCTGGCGCTGACCGGCCGCGCCGGCTACGAGCTGCTCGAGAAGGCGGTGCTGGCCGGCGCGCCGGTGGTGGTCGCGGTGTCGGCGCCGAGCCGGCTGGCGATCGACGTCGCCGAGCGCTTCGGGATCACGCTGTGCGGCTTCGTGCGGCCGCCGCGGCTCAACGTGTACAGCCACGGCTGGCGCGTCGTCGGGCCGTGAGCGCCGCGGCTTGACCGATCGCCCCGAGCTGCCATACACCGCGCGCAATATCTCGCGCCCGGCGCGCGTTGCCGCGCGACGTCGGTAACTTGCCCACCGCTCCACCTCATGCCTAGGGTTCCGCGATGACCTCCCTGCCCCGCGCGACGACGTTGCTCGCGCTCGTCCCGTCGCTCCTGATCGCCTGCAAGGGCGGCGACAAGAAGTCCCCACCCGCGACCGGCACCGGCACCGGCACCGGCACCAGCGCGGGCACCGGCACCGCCGCGCCGACCAAGGCGCCCACCAAGGCGCCGGCGCGCGGGCCCGAGCACGCGGTGTACTCGCTGATCGACAACCGGCTGTCGGCGCACCTGCACCGCGGCGGCGGCCTGCTCCTGGCCGGCGGCTCGGCCGGGTTCGCCAAGTACACCCGGTTCGGCAACACCGAGAAGATCAAGACGCCGACCTGGCAGCTACGCCAGACCCAGGACAGCACCAAGGTCGCGATCATGAGCGGCGCGTCGGCACGCGTCGACGTGCCGGTGTCGTCGGCCGAGCTGGCCGGCGGCCCGGTGATCCGGGTCCGCGTCTACAGCGCCGCGGCGCGCCCGTTCTCGGTGCGCGTCAACGGCAACAAGGACGTCGCCAGCGAGGCCCCGGCCGGCTGGGGCGTGGTCGAGTTCAAGCCGCCGCCCGAGCAGCTCAAGGAGGGCGAGAACGAGCTGCTGTTCTTCACCCGCGGCGGCGGCCTGGCGTTCGACTGGATCCAGGTCGGCGGCAGCGCGCCGGCCGATGCCACCGCCACCACGTTCTACGACGCCGGCGCCAAGGCGCTGGTGCTGCCCGACGGCGGCGGCCTGTCGTACTTCGTCCAGGTGCCCGAGGGCGCGCGCGTCACCGGCGACCTCGCCGACGGCGCCTGCGCGGTGCAGGTCAAGGCGGTCGCGGCCGACGGCGCCGGCACCGACGGCACGCTGACCGGGCTCGGCTCGGCGGTCGATCTCGGCACGCTGGCCGGCAAGGCGGTGCGCCTCGATCTGATCGCCAGCGGCTGCCCCAAGGCGCAGCTCACCAACGCCGCGCTGGTGGTCGCCGGCGAGGCGCCCAAGCCGGCGCGCGGCACGCCGCCGAAGTACGTCGTCATGTTCGTGATGGACTCGCTGCGCGCCGATCGCGTGCGGGTGTTCACGCCGGGCGCGCGGCCCGAGGTGCCCACCTGGGAGAAGCTGGCCGAGACCTCGGCGGTGTTCCTCCAGCACTACGTCCAGGGCAACGAGTCGCGGGTCTCGCACGCGTCGTTGTGGTCGTCGCTGTACCCGATCAAGCACTCGATGATCGGCGCCAGCGAGAAGCTCGATCCCAAGTGGACGACGATCGACGAGGTCGCCAAGGCCGGCGGCAAGTTCGTCGCCGGCGCCAGCGCCAACGGCTACGTCGATCCCAAGCGCTGGGGCTTCGGCACCCAGTGGGACGCGTTCTCCAACCACATCCACGAGGCGCTGGGGCTCAAGGCCGAGGACATCATGGCCAAGGGCATCAAGTTCGTCGGCGAGAAGAAGGAGCCGTGGTTCCTGTACCTCGGCACCGTCGACACCCACGTGTCGTGGCGCGCCAAGGAGCCGTGGCTGGCGAAGTACGATCCGGGCTACACCGGCCGCTACAAGGACGTGTTCTCGGGCGCCGACGCCGCGGCCGCCGCCAGCGGCGCGGCGCTCACCGACGCCGAGATGAAGCACGTCCGCGCGCTGTACGACTCGAACGTCAGCTACCAGGACAAGGTGCTGGGCGATCTGATCGCCAAGCTCGAGGCCGCCGGCATCTGGAACGAGACGATGCTGATCATCACCGCCGACCACGGCGACGAGCAGTGGGAGGACGGCCGGGTCGGCCACGGCGCGTCGTCGCGCGACATGCTGGTCCACGTGCCGCTGCTCATCCACTACCCGCCGATGTTCCCCGCCGGCAAGCACCCCGAGGGCACCGAGCTGGTCGACGTCGTGCCGACGGTCGCCGACGCGCTCGGCGTCCAGACCGATCCCGAGTGGCAGGGCCAGTCGCTGATCCCGCTGGCCAACGGCGTCGGCGCCGGCTACGGCCGGATGTCGTTCACGTCGATGTACGAGGACAGCCACGGCGCGCGGCTGGGCGACTGGAAGGTCCGCATCTCGGGCGGCGCCAACCTGCGCGTCTACGACCTCGCCACCGACGCCGACGAGATGAAGTCGCTGACCGGCGACGCCGCCGCGGCGATCGGCGGCCGCACCGTGCTCGACCCGCTGTGGCTGTTCCGCACCTTCAACAAGGAGTGGAAGAAGTCGGTGTGGGGCAACGCCGCCAACGTCAGCGCGCGGTTCGCCGAAGACATGGGCGAGTGATGGCGATCGGCGACGCCGAGCGGCGGCGGATGGTGCCGACGACCGGGGCGCGGCTGCTGTTGGATCGGCTGGCCGATCACGGCGCGCGCGCCGACTACGCGGCGTGGGTGCTGACCGCCGCCGGCGAGCACGCCTACGCGGCGGTGCTGGCCGATGACGGCGAGGTCACGCTGACGCCGGTGGCAGCGCCCGCCGACGCCGACGCCGAGGCCGATCTGCGGATGCTGGCGCGGCTGACCGCGCGCGCCGCGGCCAAGCGCGTCGCCGACGGCCTGCCGGCGTGGCCGCCGCGGGTGCTGCGCTGGCGCGGCGCCGGCCGCGGCGGCTGAGCGTCGCCGGCCAGCGCACGTCGGCAGTCGCCGCTGCGACCGCGACGTTCAATCGTCGTCGTCGTCGAAGTACACCGGCTCCCAGCGCTCCTGCGACGCCGGGCACAGCGAGCGGTAGGCGCAGCGATCGCACCACGGGCCGGGGTTGGTGCGCGGGCCGTCGTCGATGGCCAGCGCGGCGGCCTCGATGTTGTCGAGCACCGACGGCGCGAGCCGATCGGCGATCTCGGCGGCGGCCACCGGCGGCGACCACTCGACGGCGCGCTCGGCCACCCAGTGCAGGCCCAGCCAGAACGTGCGCGCGCTCTTCCACCACGCCGCCGACAGCACCAGGTAGCCCTCGAGCTGATCGCGCATCGACGTGCCCGGCACCCGGCGGCCGGTCTTGTGATCGACCACCGCGAGGTGCTCGTCGTCGTAGAGGTAGGCCGCGTCGACGACGCCGCGGTAGAACGCGTCGCCGCTGTAGAACTGCGTCGGCGACAGGTCCTCGCGCACCGCCAGCGAGTACTCGACGAACTGCCGCAGCACGCGGCGCTGCCGGCGGAAGCGGTTGATGCGCTCGGTGAACGGCGCGACCCCGGCGGTCAGCGCGTCGTAGCGGTGCAGCTCGTGCTCGTCGGTCAGGTCGGCGCGGGCCTTGGCCGCGGCGTCGGCCGGCGGCGTGCCCTGCAGCGCGTGCTCGAGCGCGACGTGGATGGCCTTGCCGATCCGCGCCTCGGGCATGACCTCGGGCTCGGGCAGCTTGTCGACGTAGCGGAAGTGGAACAGCCGCGGGCAGCGCAGCGCGGTCGACACCTTGGAGGCGGACCACGGAGCGTGGATGAGCGCGCGCGTCGACGGCAAGTGACCCCAGCGGCGACGGTAGCACGCGCGCCGCGAAAGCCGAAAACTTGCCCGGCCTCCCGCCGGGCCGTACCACCGATCCCACGATGGTACCGCCGGCCCACGAGTGCGATGTCTGCCACGCCAAGGTCCACGAGCTGCGGCGCGGTCGCTGCTGGGGCTGCTACGCGCGCTGGGTCGACGCCCGGCCGGTCGGCGCCGGGGCCCGCTGCGTGATCTGCCTCGAGCGGCGCCGGCGCCTGCTGCGCTCGGTCGAGCTGCTCGGCGGCTGGCACCCGATGTGTTTCTCGTGCCACGGCCAGGTGCAGACACTCGAGCCGATGCCGACCACCGTCGCCGATCTGCGGACCGCGCTGACCCGCGAGCGCCGCACCAACGATCGCCGCGTCGGCAAGGCCGACACCCGGGTGTTCCAGTACGAGCGCCGGGTGGGGCAGCGCCGCGAGCTGCGCGACGGCGAGTGGGTGTCGATCGACGACGAGATGATCGTCGAGATGAGCATCGAGGGCGACGACCTGGGCCCGGTCAAGCCGGTCGCGGTGATCGCGCCGCTGCCGATGGCCGGCGCTGGCGACAACGACTTCGAGGACCTGACCCGGATCCTCGAGCGCGTCGCGCTGTAGGCGGCGACGCCGCGGCGGTCAGCGCCGCACCGGCGGCGACCACATCCGCCGCACCAGGGCCAGCACCGGCCCGAGCTCGACGCCGACCGCCTCGAGCGCCGCCAGCGCCCGCGACACGTCGTGGTGCGGCGGCCCGATCGAGTGCGGCGCCAGCTGTTCGGCCCGCACCCGCAGCGCGTCGAGCAGCCGCGCCGCCTCGGCGTTGGCGCCGGCGGCGTCGGCGGCCACCAGCGCGACGAGCTGATCGATCAGCTCGCGCGGATAGTCGCGCGCCACCAGCGCGGCCATCAGCCCATCCCAGCGCTGGGCGACGTCCGACATGCTCCCCTGCGTCGCACGCCGTGGGCGCGAGCGCAAGGGGCGCGCGCCGCGGCAGGAGCGCGCAGCCCGCGGCTCACCGCGTCGGCGTCGGCGCGGCCTTGGGCGGCGTCTTGGGCTGGGTCGGGCGCGGCGGCGCCGGGGTCGGCTTGGGCGTCGTCGGGCGCACCGGCGGCGCGATCATCGGCGGCCGCGCGGTGGCCGTGGCCTTGGACGACGCCTGCGCGAACGTCATCGAGCCGAGCGCGCCGAGGCCGACCACGACGCCGACCGGCAGCACGTCGGACAGCCGGCGGCCCTTGGTGGTGACGGTGACCAGGTTGCCCTTGAGCGTCACCGACGCGGTGAACTTGCCGTCGCCGGTCAGCTCGTCGACCGCGGCGAGGATCTGGTCCTTGTGCTTGATCGCGTCGTCGAGCTCGGGCGAGGTGCCGGCGTAGCTGGGCAGCGCCGCCACCGCCAGCTCGACCAGCCCGCGCGGCGCGATGTGGGCCGCGCGCATCAGCTCGATCCAGCCCTCGGACGCCAGCTTGATGCGCGCCGCGAACGCCGGATCCTTGGCCTGGTACACCCAGCCGATGCCGGTGGCGCTGGCGCTGACGATCGCCAGCGTGTGCTGCGCGACCAGGTCGCGCCCGAAGCTGGCGCCGACCTGCGTCGCCAGCAGCCCGGCCGCCGCCGGCGACGGCTTCGACGCGACGACGAAGAACGGCCGCTGATCGAGCACGGCGGCGATCGACACCCACGCCGAGCCTTTGGCCCGCGGCGCCGGCTTCCACGCGTCGGCCAGGCGCGGCGCGATCAGGTCGCGCTGCCCGGCCAGGAGCGTGCCGTCCTTGGTCAGGCCGATCAGCATGCCGTCGGGCGTCGCGCCGGCGACGCGGCCGTCGATGGTCTCGGGCTTGCCGCCCATCGGCTGCACCAGCCGCTGCGGCAGATCGGCGGCGAACTTGCCGCGCACCACCAGCACGAAGTCGGGCACGCCGGGGCCGCGCAGGCGCCCGAACGCGGTGAGCGACGTCAGGTCGGTGGTGAGATCGATGCCGATCAGGTTCTTCACCATCGCGCGCCCGCCCTCGACCTGGGTCTGCGCGGTGCGCAGCCCGGCCGCCAGCTCGGCGCTCTGCTTGATGAGCGGATCGTCGGCCAGCTTCTGCCAGGTCGGGTAGTTGTCGACGACCGTGGCCTGGAGGTCGACGTGCATCATCACGTCGGCGTCAGGCACCGCGTAGGTCAACGCCGCGTCGGCGGCCGGCGCCTTCGGGTTCGGCTTGATGGTGAAGCTGGTGAGCGCCATGATCATGGCGAGGATCGGTTCCCACAGGTTCATCGTTGGCTCCTTCGGCCACGGTGTAGCACCGCGCGGCGATCGGATCGATCGAGGAAAAAATGCAACCGCGCTCGTCGTTCATTTGCGCCATCGTCCTCGAGGTTTATTTTCGAACATGTCAAGACTGGTAGCGCGAGGCGACTTGGCTAGGATGACGAAGCTCGAGCGCTGGGCTCGGGCGAGCGACGACGACGACGACGACCGAACGGCCAGGGGGAATGGCCACCGCCACCGCGCGGGGGATTCTTCCCAGGGGGACTCACGATGAGCACGCTAACCGTGGTTGAGGAGATTCTCAGGACCTCGGGCGCGCCGATCTCGGTGCGCGAGATCGTCGAGCGCGCCGGCGCGCGGCTGCCGAGCAAGTCCAAGACTCCCGACACCGTGGTGGCGCGCGACCTGGCGATGGACATCAAGCGCCAGGGCGACGGGTCGCGCTTCGTGCGCACGTCGCCGGGCCGCTACACGCTGCGCGAGCTGGTCGCGCCGGCGGTGACCGACGCCACGCCGATCGCCGCCACCGCGCTCAAGCAAGAGCGCGCCGCGACGCTGCCCGCCAAGCGCAGCGACCGTCCAGGCAGCTCCGCTAGCTCGGTTGGTTGAGGCGTCAGCCGCCGGCCAGCGGCGCCAGCAGGTAGAGCGTGTCGCCGTCGGCCAGCGCGCGATCGCCGTGCTCGGCGACCGGGCAGCGCTCGCCGTTCCACATCAGCGTGTGTGCGAGGTGCGGGCTGTGGGCCAGCGCCGCGGCCAGCGGCAGGCGGTAGCGATCGCCGTCGGCGACCAGCTGCGCCAGCGTCGTGCCCGGCGGCAGCGCGACCCGCTCGTCGACGTCGTACCAGCCGTCGCCGATGCGCCCGCGGATCAGCACGTGGATCGTGATCGCGTCCTTGCGCTTGCCGAACCACATCGCGCGGCTACGCGACGAACTCGCCGAGCAGCGCGGCGATGCCGAGCTCCTCGGCGCGCGCCTTGCTGATCCGGCCGCTGGTGGTGTCCCAGTGCATGTGGCGGTAGTAGTCGTCGCGCAAGACCGGCAGCGCGACGCGCACGCCCTTGAGCGGCCCGGCGGTGAGGTTGCCGTCGCCCTCGCCCATCATGCGCGGGTGCGCGGTGAAGTCGCCGGGCCGCAGCCCCTCGCGCCAGTTGAACGCAGCGCGCAGGTTCTGGATGCGCTCGCCGGCGCGGAGCAGCTCGGCCTCGTCGATGCCCCAGCCGGTGACGGTGTTGACCAGCTCGAGCCACGGCAGCCGGCCGGTCAGCATCGTGAACATGCACAGCCCCAGGCCGTTCATCGCCTGGTGCGCGTTGGAGAAGTGCGCCTGGGCCTGGCCCTTGCCCTGATCGCGCTTCCACGCGACCTCGACCTCGCCCTTGGGCGCCGCCGCCGGCAGCGAGAAGCCGACGCCGAAGGTCTCGTTCCACGACGCCGAGCCGGCGGTGTGCCGGCCCGGGGTCGGATCCGCGGTGTAGGTCACGCCCATCAGCGAGGTGAAGCGCGGGTCGTGGTAGGCGGGCTCGGAGCCGTGGACGTGGACCGCGAACTGCTCGGAGCCCTTGCCGAGGTGCTTGGCGGCGCGCTCGACGCCGTGGGCGAGCCACGCGCCGCAGCCGGTGCCCTCGCCCATCTTGATCGTCAGCGCCAGCGCCGCCGCGCCGTTGCCCCAGCGCAGGTCGACGCCGTCGAGATCGTCCTTGGTGAGGAGGCCGCGCTCGACCGCCTCGCACACCCAGCCCAAGGTCGCCGACGAGCTCACCGCGTCCATGCCGTAGCGGTTGCACGCGTCGTGGCACGCGGTCACCAGCTCGAGGTCGTCGTTGAGCAGGTTGGCGCCGAAGCCGCAGATGGTCTCGTAGTCGGGGCGGCGCACGTCCTCGAGCCCCTTGTCCTTGACCCGGACGATGCCCTTGCACGGCATCGGGCAGTCGCCGCACGACAGCTTCTTGGTGACGTACTTGTCGACCTCCTTGCCGTCGAGCTTGTAGCCCTGCTTGCCGAGCGGGAAGTCGCGGCTGCCGACGCCCTTCCAGTTCATCACCGGGGCGTCGCCGTTCTCGACCGACAGGCTGACCGCGCCGGTGGTGCCGCGGTCGGCCCACAGCTGCCGCATCGCCGCGACCGGCGCCTGGATCTTCATGCCGCGCCGCGGGAACATCCGGTAAAGCCACGCCAGCCAGCGCTTGGGCTTGCCCATCCACACGAAGAACCGCATGAACACGCCGATCGAGCGCTTGTACTCGTCGGTGATGCGCTTGGTGACCGCCTTCCACTCCTTGGGCTGGGCGATCGGCACCTCGCCGGAACCGCCGACGACGATCGCCTTCAGGTGCTTCGAGCCGTAGATCGCGCCGAAGCCCTGGCGCCCGAACGCGTGGTAGCGGTCGTTCATCACCGACGCGATGCGCGCCTGCCGCTCGCCGGCCGGGCCGATCGCGCTGACGCCGACGTCGCGCTTGCCGCCGAACCGACGCTTGAGCTCGTCGAACACCGGCGGGATCTGTTGGCCCCACAGCTCGTCGGCCGGCGCGAAGCTGACCTCGCCGTCCTTGATCACCAACAGCGTCGGCCGCGCCGCCTTGCCGCGCACCACCAGCGCGTCGAAGCCGGCGTGGCGCAGGTGCGACGCGACCGAGCCGCCCGAGTTGGAGTCGGCCCAGGTGTTGGTGAGCGGCGACTTGCCGACGATCTGGATGCGCCCCGAGAACGGCGTCGCGGTGCCGGTCAGGAGCCCGGCGCAGATCGCGAAGCACGCCTCGGGCGCCAGCGGATCGGCGCCGGCCGGGTAGTGCTTCCACATCAGCCACGCGCCGAGGCCGTAGCCGCCGAGGAACTGCTTGTAGACGGCCTCGTCGACCTCCTCGACCCAGTGGCGCTCGGTCGACAGATCGACGTGGAGGACGCGGCCGAGTGAACCAAAGCGCGGCGTGGTCGCGGGTGCGAGGTCGGTCACGAGGTCATTGTGCGGGGCCGCGCGCCGGGTGGGAAGCGCTCGCGGACTGGCATATGCTGCGCGCATGCTGCGGACCGTCTTGGCCCTGTCGCTGTTCGCGGGCAGCGCCTGCACGTTCTCGCCGGCGGGCGACGACGGCGTCTGCACGCCAGGCTGCGAGGGCGCGGCGCTCACCACCTGCCCTGCCGGCGCGACCGGCGCGCCGGTGATCGAGACCTGCGCCGAGGTGTGCGTGGCGACGCCCGCGCCGCACTGCGGGCGCCGCCTGCCGTCCAACCTCGACGCGGCCACGCTCGATCCGCTGCTCGCCGAGGCGACCGCGTCGCTGACGCTGGCGCCCGGCGTCGACTACGCCTTCGACACCGACACCGGCGCGCTCACGGTCGCCGGCACCGGCGCGACGGTGCCGCGGGTCGGCACCGCGTTCACGCTGCTCGCGCCGAAGCTGGCGGTGCTGGTGGTCGACGACTTCACGCTGCCAGCGGGGGTGACGCTGACCGGCACCGGCACCCGCGGCCTGATCGTCGTCGCCGAGGGCGACATCGAGCTCGACGGCGTGCTCGACTTCGGGCCGGGCTGCGTGCTCGGCGCCGAGGGCGACACCAAGCGGTGCGCGGGCCCTGGCGGCGGCAACGGCGGCAAGCCGGGCACGGTCGCCCAGGGCTGCGCCGGCGGTCACAACGGCGCCGGCGATGGCGGCGGCGCGGGCGGCGGCTTCGGCACCAAGGGCGGCCGCGGCGGCACCGGCTCGAGCAACGCCACCGCCCAGGACCTCGACGGCTGCGGCGCCATCGCGGCCAACCCGCTGGTGCCGCTGATCGGCGGCAGCGGCGGCGGCGCGGGCGCGAACATGAGCATGGCCAGCGGCGGCGGCGGCGGCGGCGCGGTGCAGCTGTCGGCGTTCGGGCGCCTGCGCCTGGCCGGCACCGCGGCCGACCGCGCGACGATCTACGTCGGCGGCGCCGGCGGCCAGGGCTCGATGGGCAACCACGGCGGCGGCGGCGGCGGCGCGGGCGGCGGCATCTTGCTCGAGGGCACCACCATCGAGCTGGTCGAGGCGGCGTTGATCGCCAGCGGCGGCGGCGGCGGCGGCGGTCGCGGCGGCCAGCCGGGCAGCGACGGTCGGTTCGACGGCGCGGCGGCCGCGGGCGGCAGCAGCTCGGGCGGTGGCGACGGCGGCGACGGCGCGGTCGACGCGAGCCCCGCCGAGGACGGCGCGGCGGGTGGCGGCGGCGCGAACACCGACGGCGGCGGCGGCGGCGGCGGCGGCCTCGGCCGGATCCGCATCAACACGCCGAGCGGTCAGTTCACGGTGCCGACGTCGACGCTCACGCGCGGCGTCCTGTCGACCGGCGCCATCCCCGGCGCGTGATCGCGCACGCGATCGCTCGCGTGAGCGCGCCGGTGATCGTTCACTTCGCCGGCGCGAGCTCGATGCGAGCCTGCCGCCGCAGCTCGGTCAGCGCCTGGGCGCGCGCGGTCTGGGCCGCCTCGTCGCCGAGGCGCAGCTCGATCGCGGCCCGGGCGCGCTCGAAGGTCTGCTCGTCGTCGCGCTGGCGATCGATCACCCGGATGATCCAGAAGCGCCCGCCGGGGCCGCTGATCACGCCGCTGGTCGCGCCCACCGCCAGGCCAGGCAACGTCGGCGCCCACGCCGGCGGCAGCTGGTTCCACGCCAGGTAGCCGACGTCCCACGGCGTCGTGCCCGCGGGCGCGTTGAGCACGCGCGCCGCGACCGCCTCGAACGCCGCGCCACCGGCGAGCTCGGCGGCCGCCGCCGTCGCCTTGGCGCGATCGCGGAACAACAGCTGCCAGACGCGGACGCGGGTGCGGATCTCGTCGACGTGCTGATCGTAGAACGCCTGCACCGCCGCCGGCGCCACCGCCGCGCGCGCGGCCACGTCCTTGTCGAACAGCGCCGCCAGCCGCTGCCGCCGCACGCTCGCGAGCTGGGCCTCGAGCTTGGCCAGCTCGTCGCGATAGCCCGGATCGGCGTCGAGCCCGAGCGCCACCGCGCGCTGCGCCGCCAGCTCCAGATCGATCAACCCGGCCAGCACCTGGCCGCGATCGGGCGCGACGCCCGAGCCACCGCCGTGCGGGTTCTCGGCGCGCGCCGCGGTCCCCATCGCGAGCGCCAGCTCGGCCGCGCCGATCGCCTGGCCGTTCACCGTCGCCGGCGCCGCCGCCACCCCAGCGCCCGACCCCGACGCACCGCCGCGCATCGCCCAGCTCGGCGGCTTCTCATCGCAGCCCGCCGCCATCACCACCGCCAGCATGATCAAAGTCCCGCGTCGCGTCAGGTCGTGCACGCCGCCAACCTGCCACGCCGCCACCGCGACCGGCAACACCGCCGCCTCCACCGCCCCCGAAAACCAGCGAGGCCGCCTCCCGGCGACCTCGCGTCCGTGTCCTTGCTCAGCGTCCGCGTCCGCGTCCGCGTCGCTCGCTCTGGTTCCCGCTGCTCACCCCGCCCCACCGCCCCGAGTCACCCGGACGCTGGCGGACAGCCGCCGCGGAGGGGAGGCTCGCCGGGGGCATGACCCCGGCGAGGGGAGGCGCGGCGACGCGCCTCCCTGCCATTCAGTGACACGTCTTGCAGGCCTCGTTCTCGTCGCCGCTCCACGGATCCGCCGGGGTCGGGTCGTCGGTGTTCAGCTTCATGTGGGTCATCGCGGCGTCACTGTCGTGGCATCCCGAGCACGGCAGGCGGCTCGGCTCGCTGGCCCACGTGCCGCTGGTGTCGCCGTCGACGTGGCAGGCCTGGCAGTTGCGGACGTCCTGCGGGAACGTGATGTCCCAGTTGCGACCGGTGGTCGGGTCGCCGTTCGAGTAGTCGACGGTGCGCAGCGGGTAGTTCAGGCTCGAACCGTAGTGGATCGCGTGGACGCGGCGGCTGATCGGCTTGGCGCCGGTCCAGGCGCCAAGGCCGGTGCTGTCGGTCGCCGCCTGCGGCAGGTAGTCGTGGCACGCGACGCACTGGTCGATCGCGGTCTGATCGAACAGCTTGTTGTGGCGCGACGGGTCGAGGATGAAGCCGTCGAAGTCGCCGGCGGTGCCGGCGGTGGTCTGGTGGCACGAGTCGCAGTTGTTGGCGACCTGCTTCTCCTCGGTGGCGCTCTTCACCTTGAAGTTCACCTTCTTCACCGACGGCGTGACGTAGTCGGTGGCGCTGACGCGGCCGAGCTGACCGATCTCGAGGTCGATGACGTAGGTGCCGGCCGGCGCGTCGGTCACGGGGTCGAGCGCGTACTCGATGTGATCGCTGAAGCGGGTGATCTTGGCGTCGGTGGTCGAGGTGAGCTGGTTCGACGCGGTCGAGCCCGACGGCATCTTGACGGCGAGGTCGCCGGCGAAGACGTTGGTCGCGACCACGCTGGCCTGCAGCTGGACGCCGCGGACCTTGCCGAGGTTGCGGCTGCGGATGCCGAGCTTGCCGGCCTCGTTCCAGGCGATCGCGCGCGCGGTGAACGCGGCGTTGGCGTTGAGCCAGGTGACCAGCTCGGTCGTGGTGCAGGCCGCGAGGCTGGCGCAGGTCGCCGCGGTCACCGGCACGGTGACCACGCCCGACAGCCGGGTGCCCCAGTCGTCGGCCAGCGTGACGGCCACGCCCTGATCGAACTTGACCACCAGGTTGGCGCCGGCGGCGCTCAGATCCCACGGCCCGGTGGTCGCGCTGAGAATCTGCGCGCGGGCGGCGGTGGTGAGCTGCGGCTGCGCGCGGCCGCGCGGCCCGACGACGAAGAAGCCGGCGTTGGCGAACTTGCCGTCGGTGTCGGCGTCGCACAGCACCGGCGAGACGGTGTGCTTGCAGCCCTGGGCGGTGCCCGACTGGATCAGGTGGTTGATCGGCGTGCCGTTGCGCTTGATGACCAGCGAGACCACCGGCGCCTCGTTGCCGCGGTAGTCGGTGCCGTTGGCCGGCGGGGTCATCGACACGTCGAACGTGAACTCGGGGACGTTGCGCGCGTCGAACAGCGGCGCGTTGACGTCGGTGGTGGTGCGATCGTGGATGCGCTCGAGCGGCACCAGCGAGCCGGTCGCCGGGTGGCAGACCTGGCAGGCGTTGTCGGGCTCGGGGCCCGGCTGGTGGTTCGCGCCGGTGACGAAGTTGACGTTGTCGTGGCACGAGCCGCAGGCCTCGGCGCCCGGCGTGGTCTTCCACACGTCGGAGTCAGCGCCGGTGCCGTCGTGGCACTTGGTGCAGTTGTTGACCTGCGCCGGGAAGCCGACCTTGTGCCACTCGAGCTTGGCGTTGCCGAAGCCCCAGATCGCGTACTCGCCGTTGTCGGCGGTCGCCCACGGGTTGCCGTCGGGGCCGGCCACGGTCGGCAGCTCACCGCCGGCGTGGATCTTGTGGATCATCACCTTGAAGTCGAGCGTCTGGCCGCCCTGCGCGTCGTTCGAGCCGGGCGCGTGGCAGGTGACGCAGTTGTCGACGCTCAAGCGGTCGCCGCCGTGGCCGTGGAAGTCGGCGCCGTGGCACTGCTTGCACGTGGCGGTGCGGACGATGTCGCGGCTCGCGGTCACGGTCGTGCCGTCGGGCACGAAGTCGAAGACCGCGGTGGCGGTGGCGCCGGCGTGGCCGCCCATCATCACCGACACGCGGTGCTTCTTGCCGCGCTCGTAGGTCACCGGGCTGCCGGCGACGACGATGTTCGAGATGTTGGTGGCGAACCGATAGGTATAGGTGCCGTCGCCGTGGTTGGTGAGCGTGCCGTTGCCCTCGCGGTAGGCCTGCGGCTTGGCGGTGCCGGCCGGGTTCGGGAAGCCGGTGCCGCTGACGGTCTCGGTGCGGTAGATGTACGGCTCCCACTTGGTGCGGTTGCCGGTGCCCGGCGCCGGGATCGGCGTCACGGTCAGCTTGGCGATGTTGGCGGTGACCGCGGGGATGTCGACGACGGCGGTGCCGCCGGCGCGGGCGACGCTGAAGTTGACGGTGACGACGCCGGCCGCGTCGGCCGTCGCGCTCGTGATCACCGCGTTCGCCATGTACTTGCCGTTGGCGTACTCGCCGGTCGACTGCATGAAGTCTTCACCGTGGCGATCGGTGATCAGCGCGCTGGCCGCGTTCTGACCGTCGCGCACGGTGACGTGGGTGCCGTCCTCGCAGGTGATGGTCTTGGTGCCGTCGCCGTTGTCGGCGACCGTGCACGACGTGCCCGCGGTGCCGTTGTTGACGGTGACCGAGGTGCCGTCCTCGCACGAGATGGTCTTGGTGCCATCCGGGTTGTCGGTGACCGTGCACGAGTCGCCGTTGGTGCCCGGCGTGCCGGGCGTCCCCGGGGTGCCCGGAGGCAGCGTCACCGAGGTGCCGTCGTCGCAGCGCACGGTGGCGCTGCCGTCGGCGTTGGCCGTGACGGAGCACGAGCTGCCGTCCTCTCCGGAACACGCTGCGAGCAGCGTGGCCGAGGCCAGGAGGAGTGTCGTCAGTGCCAGCCGGATGGAACGCATGAACCCGTCCTTGCGAAAGAACACGTGACCTGGCGCTAGGCACGTCGCGTGCCAACCGCCGCCGCCCATACCCCACGGGCGCCAGCGAAGATTGCACCGGATCGCGCAGGCTCTGCAAGCCATCCGCAACCCGCGCACGTCCTGCGCGATCCGCTAGGACAGCGCAATGGCGGCGGCGACCGCGATCGCCACGACCACCAGCGCGACCAGCGCGATCACCATGCCGGTACGAGTCCCGGCGGCGGCTGGCGCTCCTGCGGCGCCCGGCTCACCCGTCGCCGGTGGGGTCGCGGCGGGGAGCGGCGCGCCGCCCCCGCGGATGGTCGCGACCACCTCGGCCAGCGAGCCGATGCGCCGCTCGCGATCTTTTTCCAGCATGCGCCCCAGCAGCGGCCCGACGAAGGGCGGCAGGGTCGGCGGCACGCGGTCGAGCGGCGGCGGCTGGGTCAGGTGGGCCTGCATCTGCTCGAACAGGTTGCGGCCACCGAACGGCGGCTGCCCGCCGCACAGCTCGAAGAACACGCAGCCCAGCGCGTAGACGTCGGCGCGGTGATCCACCAGCTTGGCGTTGCGGAACTGCTCCGGCGCCATGTACGTGGCGGTGCCCATCTGGGTGCCGGTGGCGGTCTTCACGGAGCCGTCCTCGATCTTGGCGATGCCGAAGTCGAGCACCCGCACGCGCGGCCGCTGCGGGTCGAGCGGATCCGGCACCAGGAACACGTTCTCGGGCTTGAGATCGCGGTGGATGATCCGCTCGGCGTGGGCGGCGGCGACGGTGTCGGCGAGCTGCTCCATGACGGCGAGCGCGGTCGGCGCCGGCAGCGGGCCGCGCTTCCACAGCGCCTCGCGCAGCGTCTCGCCCACCACCAGCTCCATGATGATGCACAGCTCGCCGGTGGGCGCGACCATCACCTCGAACACGTCGACGACGCCGGGGTGGCGGATCCGCCCCATCGCCTTGGCCTCGTTCATGAAGCGCTCGACGATGCCGGGCGAGTTCGAGAACTCGGGCAACAGCACCTTGATCGCGACCTGGCGGCCGACGTTGGTGTCCTCGGCCGCGTAGACCCGGGCCATGCCGCCCTCGCCGAGGGGGCGCACCACGCGGTAGCGCCCGATCATCTGGCCGACCATGGCCGCTACCGCTCCGACGGCTGCGCGAGATCGGCCAGCGCCCGCAGCGCGTCGCGGGCGCGCTCGATCTCCTCGACCGCCTGCGACAGCGCGCTCGACACCACCTGCACCGAGTCGGTCTGGTCCATCATCGCCGCCTCGTCGCTGGCGGCGCGCATCGACGATCGCAGCGACGCGAACGCGTCCTGCAGCACCGAGATCTGCTCGCCAGCGGCGACCAGCGGCGACGCGCCGATCGCGGTCGACTCGTCGGGCCGCGGCGCGGTCTGGGTGGTGATGCGCTCGTTGATCCGATCGTACAGCTCGCTGGCCTGCTGCTCGGCGGCGGCGCGGCGGGCGCGCTCGTCGGCCAGCGCGCGCTCGGCGGCCTCGGCCTCGCCGCGGGCGGCCTCGACGCGGCTGCGCAGCCGCTCGACCTCGCCGGCCAGCTCGTCGGCCATGGCGGCCTCGCCCTCGAGGCGGGCGATCCGCTCGGTCAGCGCGGCGCGCTCGGCGTCGGCGTCGGCGGCCGCGGCGAGCTGAGCCTCGAGCGCGGCCAGCCGCGGCTGCTGCGCGGCCAGCTGCGCCGCCAGCTCGTCGGCGCGATCGCGGGCGGCCGCGGCCTCGGTCGCGGCGGCCTGCGCCGACTGCTCGGCGGCGGCGTGCGCGCGGGTGGCGGCCTCGGCCTCGGACGCGGCGGCCTGCGCGGCGGCCTGGGTCCGGGCGTGGCTCTCGTCGAGCCGCGCCCGCAGCGTGTCGAGCTCGGCCAGGAGCGGCGCCTGCGCCCGGGCGGTGTCGGTCGCCGCCTGGCCCTGGGCCGCGGCCAGGTCGTCGGCGAAGCGCGCGGCGGCGGCGGTCAGCTCGACGATCCGCTGATCGCTGGCGGCCAGCGCGGCCTCCAGCTCGGCGAGCCGCTGGGCGGCGGCGCGGCGCTCGCCGTCGCCGGCGGTGGTCGCCGCGGTCGCGGCGGTGGTCGCCGCGGCGAGCTCGCGGCGCAGCTCGGCGGCCTCGCGCTCGAGCGCGGCGCCGCGCTGATCGCCGGCGGTCGCGGCGGCGCCGGCCGCGGCGGTGGCGGTCGCGAGCTCGCCGGTCAGCTCGGCGACCTCGGCCTCGAGGCGATCGATCTCGGCGGCGGCCGCCGCCCGCGCGGCGACCTCGCGCTCGCTCGCGGCGCGCAGCGCGGTCAGCTCGCCGGACAGGGCCTCGGCGCGCGCCGCGACCGCGGCCGCCTCGGCCTGCTGGCGCGCGACCTCCTCGGCGGCGGCGGCGGCCTCGGCGGTGAGCGTCGCGACCTTCGCCTCGGCGGCCTTGGCCGCGGCCTCGGCGGCCTGGCGCCGCTCGGTGGCCTCGCGCAGCTCGACGTCGGCGGTCGCCTGGCCGCTGGCCTTGGCCCGCATCGCGGTCTCGGCGAACGCCAGCTTGGCCAGCGCCTCGTCGAGCTGGCGGCTGACCGCGGCGTGCTTGCCGATCGCCAGATCGGCCTCGTCGGCCTTGGCCTCGAG